>ENA-OSIY01002230-OSIY01002230.1-marine-metagenome-genome-assembly--contig:-NODE-2230-length-10158-cov-5.286480_pt1 | contig 10158 bp, 10 predicted proteins | sample MGYA00237884_ERZ534233 | MGnify/ENA primary metagenome ERZ534233 (study PRJEB26412, sample SAMN06343840) | marine metagenome | isolation source: estuarine water | place: USA: Columbia River Estuary... | reverse complement strand
ATGTATAGCAATGGAATATTGCTAGGAGTATTAAGTACTTGTTCATTTATTGTGGCGCCAGCTACGTCAATATCTCAAGACAATCAAGGAATGTTTTCAATTGAGCCCGGCCTTAATTTGAATTATTCCATCGGTGATTTGAAATTTGTTGGTATCGCAACAACTGCATCTAATGTAGGCGAAGAGTTTACCTTAACCAATATCTTTTTGAAATTAGATAACGCCGGCATTCCCCAAAATTTAGTAGGTGTTGGCGCATTAAATATTGCAAGCGATGCAGGAGTATCAGTCGGAACATATACTGATTTAACTTTATCACCAGACTTAAATTTCTGATATTTTCCAGATAGATTCAGTTTTTCAAGGATTAGATCATGAAAATATGCGGACTTAACGTGTGCAGGCATTCCTTTAACTGTTTCAAACTCGTTGCATTGTTTCGAATACTTCTCATAGTTGTTAATTCCACTATTTTTATAGATGGACTCAACACCTAATCCTTTAAAAACTTCGTAAGCATTCATAAATGCATCATTAGTTTCTTTTAGAGAATGAGTGTCGATCATTATCTCAATAATCTTCTTAACATGAGGTTTTAGAGCTTTTGGCATTGTGGTTTTTACAACATCCACTCCCTTATATTTATATTTGTTAACCTTTACCCCCTCATCATCTAAAATATGTAAAACGTAATACTTCTTACCTAAGAAAATACCAGAATCACAAATAACTTCCCGTGAGACCAGAGAATACTTCATACCTTCCGTGCCCATAGAGATACCGTCAGATACAGTAATAGTGTTATAAATCACACTTTTAGCACCCGCGCTATCGACACCTTTACCTACTTCTTCTGCCAGAGTGTTAATGTGCATATTACACGGGGTCACCATTGACCACGTTGAGGCAATGCCCACCTGAGACTTTTTGAAATCCTCGTCGCCAAAGCCTACAGCCCTTAACATAGAACGACTAGGTGCTTGAGCTGCGCCGTCTACGATTTTTTGTGAATATTTACGCGGTTTATCTGTATTCATTTCTTTATCTACATTTTCAACAATAATGAACGCACTATAGAATTGTATAACCAAATTGACAATCTAAGCACATGAATTTATTGGTCTTATTTAGATTATTTTTGTACAAGGATCGCCATCTGAGCCTTTTTAGAATGTAAAGCCCAATGAATCATCAAACCTGTGGGGCTAAGAGTAGATACAGCATGGAATGGGTGTTTTTGCGTTTTATGAAATTCACCATCCTACAAAAGTGAATGGATGAGATCCCCAGGGGCAATGGTTGATTTCATTAACCAGCAACGTTGTTGTAAACAGCATATCCGCCACTTACGAAACCTGACAGGCAGCTCAGTGCCAGACTAAGCCGGTCACCGGTGGAGCCGTCACGGTGGAGTGTTTTGCGTTGGAAGCGCACCTTGCCGAAAGTCGTTATTGCCAAATTTTTTTCTGATACCCCAGTGCGGCACTCTCTTCAAAATAAGTAACGGCATAGTCTCTCGAGTTTACCCCTGTCCCCGCGCGCTGCTTATGACACTTGCATGGAGACTGAAGCCTGTAGCGATGCGATAAGTAGTGGAACACCCGTAAATTTACAACATCGGATCGACTTCCAGCTCATCCAAATCCAGGTAGTCATTATCATCATTCCTCACTAAAAAGTCCTCGCACTACTTTTTAGGCCGGAATAAGCTTTACCTACGTCGGTACTTCCAATCCCTTCACTAGTATAGAGTTTACTGTGCTTCCGGCATTACGGTGTTTCGCTATAGCTTGGTAGTCATCAGATGTCATCCATGCTACGGCAGATCCTTTTGATGGGAACTCAATAATTACCGACCTTGTATCATCCCAGTCACCGGACAGTACAGTGGGATCTTCATCTACACTCAACATCTTGCCATCAAACTTCTGAAAAACCTCTGAAAATCCAGCTGAGTATTTATCATACTCACTACGGTCATGTATTTTGAATCTAGCAATGATATAAACGGACATCTTTATTAACTCCTAATTTGATTTAGTTTTGAGTGTCGATTGTGATTAAAAAAATCGAACAGCTGATCAGCATCTAATTTCGCACTGTTTCATGCAACCGTGATACTGATGCAGTTGACTATTTTCGCAAAAATTTCATGCCCACTCCCCAACGGTTTGCGAAACCAGGCCAAGGATCGCTTAACGTGCCATTGGCTTGTTTGGTTTGAACCGCACTTTCACGTTTCGGTAAATATTCACACGATGAAGTTTGCTCTTTGACGTAACAATCCAGAAACGCCAAGGTCATATGCTGGTTGATACGGTTTAGGGTCTCGCTGCTCCATGTGGGCTCGTAATAATGACCTAAGTCTGCATCTGCTGCGTAGGCAATTTGTGGCGCTGGGTGCGTGGCAATATTATGTCGTGCATTTTCATATACCAACATAAAACTGTCTTTTGCGCCGGACTGTTCAAATAACTTTTTCACCCCCTGCTCGTAGCCAGATATGTCATCATGATCACCCGTTACATATAAACTCGGTACTTGAATAGCATCAGATTGATGTAGATTTTGTGCTTGTCCCCAAGGTGCGTAAGCCACCATAGCTTTCCAGCGACTGTCGACTTTATCCCGCCCAGCATTGCAACTATTGAACACCGGTACCAAAGCCTTAGCCGCAGGCTCTGGGAATCCAAACGCTTGCAGGCTTTGTTGATTAAATTTGTAGCAACCGCCTACAGTATTTACCGCACCAAAACCGCCCATGGAGTAACCAATTACAGAGGCGTTATCGCTATCTACTGCTTTGGCTAAATCAGACTCAGCTGAGGTAAAATAATCCAACACAAACTGTTGGTCACGAGCACGGTTGATTAAAGTACTGGGGAATCCAGCAAAAGGGGCATTTTCAAAATCAACGTCACCGGTGGTGGAGTCTGTGTGATCAATTCCAACGACTACATAGCCATGGCTCGCTAAATGTTCGCCCAGATAAAACATGATAGTCCGATACCCCGTGTATCCATGGGATAACACCACCAAAGGATAGGTATGCTCTTGGTTAATTTTAGCGTCTCTGACACTGTTACCTTGTAATAAAAACGTTTTGTGTGTGCGAGTGACATTTTCATAGGTCGCTTGAACATCTGACTTCTTAGTCACTGCTGGATACCACACCTCCAAAGTCAAAGTACGATCTTCTAAGCTTTGATAATCTTTGGCACTGAGTTGCTGTGGGTTAGTCGCTTGGATTGTACTTACTCCAACTGCATAAGTTCCACGTTTTCCTAGTTCAGGGGTGACATCGGGTTGGGAGGTGTATAATTGTTGGGCTTTATTGCCCGTCGCCACGCTTTCATCTGCAGCGGCAACAGCAAAAACGAATCCACTGCAACACAATACAACAGTGGCTTTTAGGGTTTGCTGACACGCTGATTTAAAAGCAGTCATACTTTATTCCTTATTATTATCATTCAGATTAAGAAGCATCATGTGTCGCCATAAAGTGACTCACTCGTTGCATGGCGTTTTGACGAATATTGCCGTAAAACAAACTAAAGTCGAGTATGTGATAACTCTTATTGGGTTGATCAAGATGATTTGAAAATACGTTGTCGGTTTGTTGCATAATTTCAAGCCTGCCATCTTCTTTGCATTGTGCCCATGTTAACTCACTCGTTAATGCGGGCAATATTTGAAAAATAAATCCAGGGTTATTGGCTAACAACATATTGAGTGGAGTGCGTTTGAACTTGACTGGCATGGCCCCTAAATGGGCCTTTTCGCTCACTTTGTCTAATGTGTTTGTCCAACTCAATGGATTCACACACAAGGTAGGTTTTATTGAGCCATCTTTTAATTGACTCGATTCCCAGCCTGTTTTGTACCAATGCGGTACTGTTGCGTCTAATTGCCCATCCTGACCATAGGTATCGTAACTCACAATACAACCTGTCTGGCCTGCGCCGATGCAAGGTGTGACTTGCTCAAATCCTCGACTAAATTTATCTTTGGGCAACCAATAACCTACAACATAAGCCACCACTAATTGTCGGTATAGAGGGGTTTTATCAATTTTTTCTTCTATTAGGCGTAACGCATGAGTGGTCCCTTGGCTATGACCAACCACTATGAAAGGTCGGCCTTTATTGAAATGTTGTAAGTAATAATCAAATGCCGCTTCTACGTCTTGGTATGCTAGATCTAACGCTTGTGTGCCAGGCTCAAAATTTTCAGGCATAAATGACTGTAATTGAGCTTCACGGTAGTGTGGTGCATAAATATGACAGCAACCATTAAAAATACTGGCCATGCTAGACAACATATATTCGATTGATTGGGCTTCGGAGTTTTCACTTTGCATAGTGGAATTCCAACCACCAGGACCGACAAATCCAGTCGAATGCACAAAAAACACATCGACCTCTTTATTCTCCACATCGCCACTAGTATTCATACCCACAGGCACAAGATCAGAGGTATCGATTTTGTTTGGATGCGCCACCCAAAAATAGGCATTGTCATAGTCAGGGGCAGTCGGTGCGTCAGTCAACAAAAAGGTTTCAGGAGGGGAAAGGTAACTGAATACCCATTGACGTCCAAACAAAGTCAAAATGATAAGCAAAACCACCATTGGCAGTACAAACCAATAGACAAACTTTTTAAGTACTCTCATAGAAATCTCAAATCACAAATCACAAATCACAAATCACAAGCACTTTAATCTAGCCCAGTTCAGTAAAAGGAAACAACTCAGTAATTTGAAGGGGAACGTATAAGGCTAACTTATTGGCTGGGTTCAAAAGGTTCTGTTGATTGACTATTGACTCGAAACCATCCTGCAATACTGAATCGATCGCATCGACTTACAAGGACTTCGTGAGGGAAAACATCGCTTAAAAATAGTATGCCACTGTTGAAACGTGGAGGCACAATTAACAACGGTGATACTTGTTCGTCTGCATACAACAGCAATTCTCCACCATCATTTTCACTCCAATGGGGATTCAAATAAAACACAGAGCTTAAAATTCGATTACTTTTCCCCTTAAAGGCATCTAGATGTCGCTGATAAAAATCGCCACTAGAATAGTGGGAAAAATGACATTCAAAATCGAATAGCCCCATAAATAGTCGCCTATTAAGACCCATTCTTAATTGCTCCATCCAGTCTAAGTATGCCTGCTGAATAACGGAGTTTCCGCTAAGCCACAAGGTCGAGTCCGTTCTCACTTGTGAATTGAGTTGCTGACTATTGTTACGACCAATACCAGCAGGCTTAAACTCGAATGCAGCTAAGCGTTTTACTTCGTGCATCAATTGCAGAGCAAGCCACTGTGGAAATAAATGCTGCAAGTGAATAAACCCCCGTGTTGCTAAGGCTTCAGCAATATCATCTATTAACTGCTCTTCAAGAGCGGTATTTTCAGTCATCTTTGTCATATCAATACCGAATTAGTGTGCCCCATTATTTTAACAAGCGCATACCAATATTAACTAGCACTAATCCACAAAATACATCCAAACCAGAGGGGCTTGCAACAAATAATGGGATAAAATGATCGTCATAAGTGGACCATCGGCTCCAACAACTGTTGCAGTTGCTGACAAATCTTTGGCACCGACAAACCTGCCTCTAAAACGATGAGAAAGTATGGCTAAAAATAAAGCATTTCAAGTTATTCCCGCAATGTATTGGACTAATGTGGTTTGCACTGGTTATCGACAATAACACTTTTATATCAAGGCATCGAAATCAGCAAGTACATACCTTTTTACACGCCTAAAACAAAGACTACTGTAGATAGGGCAACATTGAATGTATCGCGCTGAACAATAAGCGACACACTTTGCACTTCATAGGCCGAAGAGTCTATCTTAGGCAATAGCATATAGTAAAAAAACTTATCGCCTTGTCCGACATAACGTTCATAGTCAGCTGAATAAGATAATACGGTGTTAGCTAAGGGAAGTAAGCTCAAATCAAATAACGCCTCTATAATATGGGTGCCACAGCTATGAAGCTGACTCAACTAACGGCTTGTTAATCGACGGACTGATCAACTGATTAATACGCTGCATTTTGTCCATGATAGTCTGTATGGCATCTTCACTTTGTTGCGCAGAATCACTCCAAAGCTCAATGCAAATATTGGTGCCCATGTTCGCTTCATTGTCTTTAAACTAGTTTTTATATTAAAGTCCTAGCTAAACCAAGATACATAAACACAAAATTGGCGAGGCCATGTTCCTCATCATTATACCCAGCATCTTCATGGTTTTAATTCTAAGCCAAGTTGATAGAGATGATTTTTCTTTAAATTATATTGTTCAGCCGTCACAGCTGCCGCTTTTTTAAGGGGTAATTCTTTCATTAATAATTTAAGTAAGTTAAGTGCATCAGCTGAAACATCGGTCTGATCCTCTATTTCACCGGCAATCATTAATACAAATTCACCTCTTTGGTGATTTGCATCGGCTTCAAGCCAGCTCAAACAGGCTTGTGCGCTACCTGAGAAAAATGTTTCAAAGGTCTTGGTAAGCTCTTTTGCCACAACCATTTGCCTATCTTCACCCAACTCAGCCACAATTTGCCTGACGGTGTCTGCGACTCTGCGAGGAGATTCATAAAACACACTGGTGCTGGTTTCAATAAGTAAACGCTGCAAAGCCTGTTGTTTGGCCACAGCCTTGACGGGTAAAAACCCCTCAAACTTAAATCTGTCAGTGGCTAAGCCAGCAGCACATAATGCTGTGATAGCAGCGCAAGGGCCCGGCAAAGGCACAACATTCACCCCAGCATCTCGGCATTGACTGACCAAGCCATAACCAGGGTCGCTGATCAGAGGCGTACCCGCATCAGAAATCAAGGCTAGATTCTCACCCAGTTTGAGTTTTTCAATGAGCTGTTTAGCTCGCTGTGATTCATTATGATCATGCAATGAGGTTAATCGCGTCGAAATATCATAGTGTTGCAACAAACGCAGGCTATGCAGAGTGTCTTCGGCCGCAATTAAGTCAACTTCAGCTAATATGCGTAAAGCCCTCAGTGTGATGTCTTCCAAATTACCTATAGGTGTAGCGACGATAAATAACGTGCCTGATTCAATCAATGATTACTCTCCAAATTAAAGCGGTTATCTAACGTTTGTGTCATATCCATCATCAGCACAAAAAAGCTGACACTTCCCCGAAGGGCAGTTTTAAAACAGCTTTCTCTGCGTTGCATGGATTTGTTAGAGCATGATTATCCATGCATTCACGCACTTCGATGAAACTACATTATATATCGCTAAGTGGGTAATGACTTATAATGATTGTTACAGGTATAAGTTTTATCACTGAACCTAGTCACAAAGCATTAGATATTTATAACCGTTACTATAAACTATTAAGTTCATTCTTCTAAGGGGATCAGCGATGAGTTTTCGATTGTTTGTGGTGTGTTTTATCGCTATTTTATGTTTACTTTCTTGTACTAATAACCTTAATCGGCAAACAACAACAGCCACACTCCCAGCTTCACAAAATATTACAAAAGTGGCAAACAACAGTGATGACTACTTAACCCAAGCCAAACAAAATTATGTGAAGAACAATAATGTATATCAGCGTAATGACTCTCTATTACAAGCCGCCGAAGCCCTGCAAACAGAAGGGCAGTGCACAAAAAGCATCAAGATGCTTAAAGTGCTGCAGTCAGAATTAAAAGACAACCGCCATCGTACCCATGGCAATCTAATTTTAGCTGAATGTTATTTAATATTGTCTGATGACGCGTTTGATAGCGTTACAACCATACTGCAAAATTTGACTGATGATTATGGTTATCAAGCCCGCATTGCTGCTTTGCAAACACAACTTCTGGTTAACACAAAACAATGGCTAGAAGCGTCTGTAGCGCTGCAAGACACAGACATTGAAGAACGTGAAAAAACTCAAAACACTTGGAAATGGATCAATAAATTAGACTTGCCTGATTTAGAAAAGGCGCGACTATCAGAGACGGCACTGCAGCCATGGCTGCAACTTGCGATTATTATAAAACGTTTTGCATTAGAGTCAGAGTTGTTTAACCAGCAATTAATCAATTGGCAGAGTAGGCATTTAGGGCATCCACTGGTGACTAACCTTCCACAAGAAATAAAAAAATCGTTACAACAAGCACCCATCCAGGCAAAACGCATTGCTGTTTTATTGCCATTAACGGGCAGACTAGCGAATCAAGGCTTAGCTATAAAAGAAGGAATACTCGCTGCTTATCTGGAGGACTTGCCCAACGCAAAGTTCACCCTGAACAATGCACCTGATCATGACGGATCAGGTGGCAAAACAATTCAAAACAAAACGCAACAATTTCGTGAAATACGTTTTTTTAACTCGGCCTTAAAAACAACGCAACAATTGAATGAAATGGTGGCTGATTTTGACGTGGTGCTGGGTCCTTTGGTTAAAGAACGAATTATGAAACTGACTGCTGTTTTACCCACGGATAAAATTCTGTTGGCACTAAACAGGGTGGAGTTACAGCCAAAGAAACCCAACAGTGTTCAATTAACTCAGTTAGTTGAGTCAGATTTGACTGCGCCAGAACATTATTATTTTGCATTAGCGCCAGAAGACGAGGCCCAACAACTCGCATTACATATTCACCAAAAACAATTGGTTAGACCCATTATTTTTGCAGCTGATAACCCTACAACACAAAGAATGGCTGAAGCATTTATTGCTAAATGGCAAGAGACACCAAACGCCATTCAACCGGACTTGACCATATTCACCGATAGTAAAGATATGCGTATACGTGTCTCACACATGTTAGATGTCGCCCAAAGCAAGCAGCGCATAAAACAAATAGAAGCCTTGTCTGATGTGGAAGTGTTTGGTGTAGAAAGAAATCGTCGTGATATCGACGCCATTGTATTATTTGCCAACCCTGAACAAGCTAAGCTACTTAACCCGATTATCGAAGCAAGTCTGAGTCCCTTTGCTCGAAGATCATTATCGGTATTTGCATCTTCTCGCAGTTATAGCTTAGATTTAAACAGCAACAGCCTCAGAGATTTACGAAACCTCACATTCACAGACATGCCTTGGATGTTGCCAGATCATCGTTGGCAGAACTTAGCCAATCAGACAATAGAGCTTTGGCCTGAAAAACAGGACACCTTATTAAGATTATTTGCTATGGGGTTTGACGCCTACAACTTACTCTCCAATTTACGTCGGTTAAAGACATTGCCGCAACTTGTCAGTCATGGGCTAACAGGTGAGATCAATGTAGACAGTCAGGGGGTGTTGTACAGACGTTTACTTTGGGCACAAGTAGCCCAAGACCGAGTAAAATTACTTGCAATGGATTAAGCAGGCACTCTCTCCTCTAATTGGCAGTAAGGCAGAGCGATTTGCTCGAACCTTCCTAGAACAGCAAGGTCTGACATTTATTATGAAAAATTATCGTTGTCGTACTGGTGAAATAGACTTAGTTATGCAAGATGGCGACGAATTAGTTTTTGTGGAAGTAAAGTACCGAAGCCAGAGTCAGCACGGCTCTGCAATAGAATTTTTTCATAGCCGTAAAAAACGTAAATTTGAATCTGCTGTTATGCATTATATGCAACAAAATAACTTTAACCCTAGCGTCGTCCCGCATAGAATTGATCTAGTGGGCATTGAGGGAAAAGGCCAGAAACAACAAAACATCACATGGTTAAAAAGTGTTTAACCACGGCTACAAAAAGCAGTCATTAATGACTTAGGAGTATTATGTTAGAGCACATTAAGGCAAATTTTACTGAGAGTATTCAAATAAAAATTGCCTCAATTGAGTTATTACCTGAGCACATTTCTAATGCGACTTACATGATGGTTAACGCATTGATTAATGGCAACAAGATATTGTGTTGCGGCAATGGTGGCTCAGCGGTCATCGCTCAGCACTTTTCATCGTTATTACTGAATAAGTTTGAACGTGATAGGCCCAGTTTACCCGCGTTGGCACTTACCGCAGATGGTGCAACATTGTCATCAATAGCCAACGATTTTACATTTGAAGAGGTTTATTCAAAACAAGTCAGTGCCTTAGGACAAGCTGGAGACATTTTGTTTATCCTGTCTCTTATACACATCTGACGCTGCCGACGAATAGAGAGGTGTAGATCT
>ENA-OSIY01002229-OSIY01002229.1-marine-metagenome-genome-assembly--contig:-NODE-2229-length-10159-cov-7.987403_pt1 | contig 10159 bp, 15 predicted proteins | sample MGYA00237884_ERZ534233 | MGnify/ENA primary metagenome ERZ534233 (study PRJEB26412, sample SAMN06343840) | marine metagenome | isolation source: estuarine water | place: USA: Columbia River Estuary... | reverse complement strand
TTAATGATACGGCGACCACCGAGATCTACACCTCTCTATTCGTCGGCAGCGTCAGATGTGTATAAGAGACAGACTATATACAAAGGAACCGGTTATCAAATAATTGAAGTTGATGGTGTTGAATACATTACAACTACACGTGGTGGTATATGTCCTTTGGTTAAAAAATAAATAATAAAGTTCTTTTAAACTTTTGCATTAGAACATTATATAAAGAATACGACAACTTCAGCAATTTTAAAAATTGTATCGTATAAACAACCAACAGTTGTCAGAATTAAAAAGACTTCGTCAGCAATTTTTCTAAATAAATAAATCAATTAATTTAAAAAAAATGAAGTCTGAAATAGCATGGTATGCAAGTGGCTTAAGCAGGGAATCTCATAAGTTCTTACCTTTCGGTGTCATCGGTTCGAATCCGATCTATGCTACAAAATAAAATAAAAATGCAAAAAGTAAAAGTTTATGTAAGCATATCGGGTGATTATTGTGCATTTTGTGAAATGTATTTTAGTGTTTTATTTGATAAAACTAATAACATCCAGTTGAGTGATTATACATTAGAAGAGCTTGAAAATTGGGAAAGTGAATATACTGATGTTGAGATTAGAAATGCTATTGAAGTTGATGGTGTCTATTATGTAGAATGGTAAATAAAAAATGAAATATATTCATTAGATGAATGGTTTGATACTATAATAAAATGCCTCAGTGGTGAAACTGGTAGACACGCAGGACTTAAAATCCTGTGGACTGAAAAGTCCGTGTGGGTTCGATTCCCACCTGGGGTACATTTTAAAAATGACTTTGATTTAACTAACCAAAGCTCTTATAGGTTCAAATCCTATCACTTGAACAATTAAAATTTAAATAATGTATAGACTAAATGATGGTGATATCTTTAAGATATTGCCATTTGTTGATAAAGATGGTTCGGAAAAAAGTTTAGAAATCTATATTTTTCCAGGAACTTTGATTTAATTGAACAATTAATTAAGTGTATTTAAAAAAAGATTTTTTATTTCAAAAAAGAGTTGTATATTTGTGTAACAATATGATGATTTAATGTTGTTATAGAATTATGAAGTTGAAAAGATGAATTATATAATAATCTAATCAACCACTGATTAATATCTCAAAGGGTATGGTTTTAGCGAACCAAATAGTATGGAAGGGGTTAATCATATATGTGGGAACGACCGATATGCTTTCATAATTTTTTTTAAATTATATGAACTTTATAAGATTAAATATTGTTATATAGATATAACCTTGTGTATAAAATATTTATAGATTTTAAATAGGAATGCGCCAACATTCAGTTTAGAGTATTATTTCGGCCTGTGGCGGATTATTAAGATCTACTGGCAAATTGGAATAGTGATTCTAAACACTATTGAATGAAATAAATATGATTTTGGCGAATCACACAAGATTAAGGCGTAAGATTAATGGTGTAACTGGTAGCACGTCTTCCCGAGAGTGGGGAAGTTGAAGGTTCGAATCCTTTTTAATCTTCAATGAAAGTGATAAATTCAGATGGTTTTTAGTAATTATATCCATAAATAATTACAAGCGTCCGCTGCTCTAAGTGGGGTTATTCTTTACCAAAATGGGAACGTGCTTAATACGTAGTTTAGTGTGGTCATATCCAACATAAGAGTGTGTGTATTTTTAATGGTGTATATTTTTTAAAGAAAAAATATCACAACTGATCTTATCAATTGGGAAGAATTAAATGATAGATAGTATTTGATCGGTATTATTTATCTGGAGTTAAATGATAACTTAAAGGTCTGATCAACTGATTATGTTATTTTTAATATGTTGTTTAGCATAATGGATAATGCGCAGCCCGTGTGTGGTTAAGATAGTGGTTCGAATCCATTAACAATATCAAATATATAATAATAAAAAAGTGTATATATCCTTTTAATGCAAGAAAAAAAATTAATACACCCAAATGGTCAAATCGTATTAATAAGTGATTATGTGAAATGAAGTGGTTGGATTAGAACGGATTTGGTGATATTTTAGAATAATTATGAAAACAAATATTTTTACAAAAGAAATAAAAGTGGCGGATACTAAAACATCTGTAAATGAGTTAATCAGAGAAACACTGATTAACTTTAGTTGGGGATTCTTTGGTAACTCAATAGTTGTGTTTATGGCCAAAGAAATTGACCTTGCTGTATTGATTAATTTTTTCTTATATTATATCTTAATATCTTATATTGTTAATCGTGCTAAATATATAAGTAATTTTGGTAAATTTGTTGTTTTACCTGGTTCAGCAGCATTAGGGGCATTCACGGGATATAAAGTAGCACAATTTGTTTCACAATGTTTGTAAACAAACACCATACATTAATGTTTCAAATATGCATAATTTAAAACACGGTGATACATTTAAAGTATTGCCTTTTATTGTTGGTGATAGTTACTATCCATTTCAATCATTTGATTCTGTTTATATAGACTCTTTGGATAGATTCATATATGATAATAGTAATAAATCATATTTAAGAAAGATATATGAATAAAGAAATTATAGAAATTTGTAAACTACATAAAATTAAAAACTACACAATAAACCCTGATGGATCTATTGATGTAGATGGTGATGTTGAGTTGGGTGGTAATTTATATAAATTACCACTTAAATTTAATAGAGTTGATGGCAATTTTTATTGCTATGGAAAGTTTCTAACCAGTTTAGAAGGATGTCCTAATTATGTAGGTGGGGATTTTTCTTGTGGTAATAATGATTTAACTAACTTAATAGGATGTCCTAATTATGTTGGTAAAGATTTCTTGTGGAGAAATAATAATCTAACCAGTTTAGAAGGTGCTCCTAATTATGTTGGTAAAAGTTTTGATATTTCTTCTAATCCATTACCAAAAGAAGTAATAGATAATCCAGAAGCGGAAATTAAAAGATTAAATAGAAATAGAAAATTAAATAGTTTATTAAATGATTGATTACGAAAATATTTTAGCATATAAAGCAGACTTTAGAGTTAAATATAAATTTAGAAGTCCTGATGATGGTGGTAGAAAAACAGGTGAACCTTATCAAGGAATTCGATCAGATTTTTCATTTATTGATAGTGATGATCTATGTATGATATATCCTGAATTTGAAGATTGCGATAGTGATAAACCGGTTCCAAATAGTGGATATGCTAAGATGTTTATTATTACAAGTAATACAAGAACATTATTATATGATAAAATAAAAGTTGGTGTAAAAGGATATTTTAGAGAAGGTCCTATGATTTCAGCAGATTGTGAAATAATTGAAATATTAAATTTAAAAGAAAATGGAAATAAAATCTTTTGATGATATTATATCTTTAAAGGAAGTGCATAAATTAGATTTTATCAATACAGATTATCGGGAATTTCTAACTATTTATAAAGATTATATTATTGCTGTATATCCATTTGTAATTGAAGCACGTAAAAAAAATCTTATTAATCTATCATTTGGTGGTAAAAGCACAATTATAAGATATAATCATAATGATTTTAATAAAGGTATTATAGATGTTGATCCGTGTGATATTTATGAAAAAGTATATAATGGCAAATCCGATGATTATCTTAATAATATGAATATTTTTAAATCAATGGTTATAGAATCAATAAGAAATGATAAAATAAATACAATATTAAATGAAGATTGAAGATATATGTAAAAAATATGGTATAAATACTGATAATTCAATAGATGCTTAGAATGAAAAAATAGAAAATATATAAATGAAGTATATTAAATTATTTAAGTAGTTCTTTATCACAAACAAGGAATCTTTGGTCATTCCTATTTTAGCATCTTCTATGAATACGAACCTTTCAAGTTTTCTCAAATCTAAGTCATCAACGGCTACCCAAGTTGATACATCTTTATTGTTATTAAGCCATTGTGTTATCTCTTCCATTCTAAGTCTTGTGAGGTCATTTGGAGACTTTATTTCACTGGATTTATCTGGTGTATATCCAATAGGAGATTTTATCAATCCTTGTCTTCTATAAAAACTTTGCATTTCAGATAGGTTTATCCACAGCTTCCAATCAGAAGATACTACAATCTCACAGTCGGTTTCCGATATTATATCGTTTATATTCTTCACCGCATCTTTATTGAAGTCTTGAAGTTCCGGATTTCCTGTTACCCAACATACCGGATCCAATCTCATTACTCCCTGATGATCAAGAAATAGTATCTTCATATACAGGCTCGTATTTCTTCTGAATGAATCTTCCAGTCCATTCTACCAGTTCTTCAATAGTAGGAAGTGTATAAGCTAATTCACCTGGTGATTTAGTAAGGAATCCTTCAGATACTTTAACAATCGGTTGTTCACCTAATCTAAGGCCATTGTAGTATTCTTCTGTTATACCTTTAAACTCTTCAATAGGAGTTATAGTTCTTTCTTCTTTTACAAACTTCATATCCGATATAGGGTATATGTTGTTTAGTCTTCTAGATGTAAGCATACCTTCTGCGAATATGTTTAAGTGTCTATTAGTTACAACATTGTATATCTCAGCAAACTCACCTTCTTCTTTACCTACTATCGTAACTAAATCACCTTTATCATTGAATGTTTTGGTTCCTATAGGAGTATGTTCATTAGGTATTGCATAAGTAAACTCTCCTTTATCTAAGTTAAATATTCTATGTCCACCATCGTGTTCAAGATATCCCGATATACCTAATTTAGATCCATCACTGAATAGTATATTGACAGATGGTGTCTTCACCATTTCCATTATCCATAATGGTTTAGCGGAATCAAATTGACCATCATCAAAGTTCCATACTAAAAGATTATCTTCATAAGATATATCTTCTATGTTTTTCTTAGTTCCATTAAACATTGTTATCTTAGTTCCCTTAACAAAACAAGGTAAAATAAAGTAAAGATCAGTTCCATATCCTGTGCCTATTGCATTGGTTGCATATGTTCTTACATATATGTATGTATATGGATTTGGTATTGTGTAGGTCTTTGTAAATGTCCCTACCGCAGTTCCTGTACCAGCTACTTTGTTATCTAATATGGTAGGATCCGGACTTGTACTCCATACGATACCTCTTTCAAGTATTGCTGATCCACCATCGCTTGTGATTGTTCCAGTGACTGTTGCACTACTATTACTAACACTTCCATAACTATCAGAAGTAACCGTAGGTTCTGTCGCAACAAACCCTAATCTAAAGTCTAAAGGACCTATTGAACCAATCGCATATTGCCCAGTTGTTGTCAATACTGATATTGTTATAGTATCATTTCCGGTAAGTGTAGGCGATGTTTTCAAAAAGTAAACACCAGCACCTGCTTTATATTGTTCACCTGTATTAAATATACTTATACTTGATATAGGAATATTTGTTGCTGATCCATTAATAGCAGTTACTTCTGTATGATTTATATTTGGATTAACACTTAAAGGATTGACATTCCATACTAAATCCACTATCCATGTAAAAGCATCACTCCTAAGAGAATATGTTATACCAGTTATTATACCAGGTGTTGCTGCTGTAACATCAATTGTTTTAGTTTTAGAACTTACACCTGATGTATTTTTAACATAAAGTGTAACATCATATGAACCACCATTTATAAATGCAACTTCTAAATTAGTAGTACCACCATATACTGGAGGTAATGAACCAATTGAGTTACCAATAATCAAACTAGGACGTTGTGCTTCATAAGAAACTAAAGACCAATCACCGGATTGAGAAGCATCATAACTACTATTAGATTGTTCATTTCCACTTATAGACCATGCGGTATCTGCTGGTTGATATCCATAACTTAGATTATCAAAGATAACAGATTGAGTTCCACCTACAGAATCAAATAATTGAACTGCTTTGAAATCAACCACAGGAATAGGAAGATTTATATCTAATCTATAAGTTTCTAGCTCATAGTTTATAAAGTAATTTCCATATGGTGATGCAGTAACATTATTAAAAGGAATTACTTGATTTCCTAATTCTATCCAACCATCATCTAACGGTTTAAAAGAAACACTAACTGTTTTACCATTTAAGTAATCATTTACCCCAAAAGTTCCTATTCTTACACCTTCAAAAGGGGTTTCATTTATATAATCTAATCTAGCAGGTACTATAGTTTCATTATATACACCAGTATCTGATACAAAAATTGAATATGTATATCCATAATCTTCAGAGTAAAGAGAATATGTTCCTTCTAAAACATCAACATAGTCTTCATTAAGTAAAGAAATATACCCATCTGTAAAAGTCATCTGACCAAGATTTTGAGTTACTCCACCAAAGTCTAGAAATGTATCATTTATCGGTGTGTATGTTACATCTACTGTTTTATTATTTAAGTTTTGACTTTCTATTTCAATAGAAGATGGACTAAAAGAAATAACTTTATACTCTAAGTCATATCCTGAAATATAAATCCAGTTTATGTATTCTATAACCCTAATACTTCCACCACCAGCAGCTGGAGAAGTAGATGTATTATTAGATATACCTTCATATATACTAAATCTTTTATTCCATTCTTTTCTAGCTAAATCTCTTTGAAGATTTATTTGGTCTAACTTAGATTGCTCTTCATTTATTCTTTGTGACCTTTCTAATTCTATTTTTTTAAGTATTTCTTCAATTGACTTTCCCATAAGATATATTTTTTTTATCCGCTATGCTATGATTATATATATAATATTCCAATCGTCACATTTGTATAAAATAATAGTTTATTATATTAAACAAAATAGAAATCCAGGATAATAATAGTATTATTATCCCTCTTTTTTTTAATCAAAAAAAATTTATTAAGATATTTTTTAAAAAATATCTTTTTAATACACTTATTAAATTGCCATAATAAGGAATCTTTAATCGTCATTTAATATTTAATATTGATACTTCAGATCTTTAATGAGGCTTATCTATGCCTATATAAATAGGACTTAATCATGCTCTTGATTTACTAATCAATTTTAAAACACTAATCTTCTTTTAAATATTTTCTATATATCACAATCTTTTAAAAATTGCCATCTATTAAACCATTCAATTGCCATTAATCAAAACCATTTAATGTTAATATTGATACTTCAGATCTATATATGAGGCTTATCTATGCCTATAAAATAGGACTTAATCATGCTCGGAGATTTACTAATCAATTTAACATATTATATATATCTTATCCAAAAACTCACTTTTAGATGAATAATAATGAAAATATAAAAGATATTTGTAAAGAATATGATATAATAAACTATACTATAAATCCAGATGGATCAATTGATGTAAATGGTAGTGTTTATTTATCATATAAAAATTTAACCAAATTACCATTAAATTTTAATAAAGTTACTGGTGATTTTTATTGCGCTAATAATAACTTAACATCTTTAGATGGTTGTCCAGAATATGTAGATGGTGATTTTTATTGTTATAGTAATAATTTAACAAGTTTAGAAGGTTGTCCTAATTATGTAGGTGGTTATTTTTATTGTTATAGTAATAATTTAACAAGTTTAGAAGGTTGTCCTAATTATGTAGGTGGTAATTTTAATTGTCATCTTAATCAATTACCACAAGAAACAATAGATAATCCTAAAGCAGAAATATTAAGATTACAAAGAGAAGCAAAATTAAATACCTTATTAAACTCGTTTTAAGACACTTTTATTTTAATATTATACTAACCTATATAAAACTAATTAAAACTCATTAAATAGCCAAAAGAATGATAAATAACATAACTTGTAATATAAAAGAAATTTGTAAAGAATATGGTATAATAAACTATACAATTAATCCGGATGGTTCAATTGATGTTGATGGGAATGTTGCTTTAAATAAGTTGAATTTAACCAAACTACCACTTAAATTCAATAAAGTAATAGGTAGTTTTTATTGTAACTCAAGTCAATTAACTTCTTTAGATGGTTGTCCTAATTATGTTGGAGGTTGGTTTGATTGTAATACTAATAAATTAACCAGTTTAGAAGGTGCCCCTACCTATGTTGGTAATAGTTTTTATTGCCAAGTTAATATATTAACTTCTTTAGAAGGATGCCCTAATTATATCGGTGGATATTTTATTTGTAGTGGAAATCCATTGCTACAAGAAATAATTGATAATCCTAAAGCAGAATTAACCCGTTTAAACAGAGAAAAGAAATTAAATACATTATTAAACTCGTTTTAAGACACTTTTATTTTAATATTATACTAACTTATATAAAACTCATTAAAACTCATTAAATAACCAAAAGAATGATAAATAACACACATTAATACATTACCAAAAGAAATACAAAGAGAAAAAAAACTAAATATACTATTAAATGACAATTGAAGAAATTTGTAAACAGTATAACATACTAAACTATACAATAAATTCAGATGGATCTATTGATGTGGATGGTGATGTTTGGATAGCAAGTTGGTCAAGGAATAAGAATGAAATAAATAAACTACCACTTAAATTTAATAAAGTAACAGGTAATTTTTCTTGTACTTGGAATAAATTAACCAGTTTAGATGGTGCTCCTAATTATGTTGATGGTCATTTTTCTTGTAACCATAATCAATTAACCAGTTTAGAAGGGTGTCCAAAAGAAGTAGGTGGTTATTTTGATTGTAATAATAATCAATTAACCAGTTTAGATGGTTGTCCGAATTATGTAGGTGGTAATTTTCATTGCTTTGGTAATCCTTTACCACAAGAAATAATAGATAATCCAGAAACAGAATTAAAACGTTTAAACAGAGAAAAGAAATTAAATTACTTATTAAATGAAACTTAATTATGGAAAAATCAAATAAAAAAGAATTATTAGATTCTATAATTGGAATGGATGTAGAATCTGGTTCAAAATTATGTAAAGAAAATGGTTATGTAGTAAGAATAATTAGAGAAGATTCTATTAATTATATGGGTTCAATGGATCCACCATTGGAGATAAGAAGTTTTGCTAAAAAATATAAAACAACAAATCATGTTTATAAGATGGAGTCTAGTCGGTTAGATATAAAAGGTGTATTTTTCAACACGGATAATTAATTAAAAAAAGTAACCCAGGAAAATGGTGAAATAATTTATCTAAACAAATTTAAAACATTATATGAATAAATCATATAAATATTATGGGCTATATATCAGATATAAAAATTAATGAAGTAAAAGAACTTTTATCTAAATCAATCAAAAACTTATTGGAAATATTAGAACAAGAATCTAAAAATTCCGATTACGAAAAAGATTATTTAGAAGAAATCGAATCTTTAACTTTAGAATTAATCAAACGAAAAAGAAAACTTTAAAAGAATTTAATTCTGTTTAAAGTTTTTTAATGAAATTAAATTTTCTGATCTTTTTTGAAAAATTTTTTTAAACAATTTAATCATTAAAATCAACAAAATTTCCGAAAAAACAGACATTTGGAAAAAACAGACATATGAATCCTGTATTAGCACTAATAAACCACGTTGGAGAATTAGGATTATCTGAATGGTATGAAGTTGTTTATCACTTTGATAAATGGCATTCATATAGTGGTAGTAAAACATTTGAAGATGGGGAGCAAGTCATTCGGTGGAAGTATTGTAAGGATTTACTGTAATCACAAATATATAAAATGATAAAATTAAAGAAAAGTCATAAAAACTTAATGGTATTAGAAGCAGGTTATATCTATTGTAAAAGACATAACTTAAATTATGAAACATTTATTGATGATGTTTTTATGAAGGATGAATTTCACAGTGAAGAAGAAAGTGAATTTGATAAAATTTGTAAGGACTTACGATGTTATAAATATTTGGATTCATATAAGTTAATTGAAATAACAGATGATGAATACGAAATATGTATTGATGTGTTCGGTAAAAATTAACATAAAACATAATGAAAATAAAAATAGATTTATTAAAAGTAATTGAAAAGGGGCTTGATAATATTCTTATTGGCAAGAAAATAAATGTTTATACTTATCATTTACCAATTGCAACAATAACTATACAATATAATTTGGAAAAATACCATGAAACTTCGAATAGAATATTAAAAGAAACAAATATTAGAATAATATCTAATATTAATGTAAAAGATCTTTATTATAATAAAGACAA
>ENA-OSIY01002228-OSIY01002228.1-marine-metagenome-genome-assembly--contig:-NODE-2228-length-10160-cov-4.003273_pt1 | contig 10160 bp, 8 predicted proteins | sample MGYA00237884_ERZ534233 | MGnify/ENA primary metagenome ERZ534233 (study PRJEB26412, sample SAMN06343840) | marine metagenome | isolation source: estuarine water | place: USA: Columbia River Estuary... | reverse complement strand
GGTGTCCCCATTCAGCAGCCAACCAGGTGTCATTAAAATCTAACCAACGAATCATTGCGCCGATATTGAATGCGCCTTGAACTGGATCTAATTCGTAATTAGTTCCTGGAACGCGAACACCATTTGTAACGATAGTTCCTGGAACTAATGGGCCAAGTAGTTTCTTACATTCATCGTATTCAAGGGCTTCAAGTCCACATCCAAGTGTGTCTAGTAGACAGTTCCATGCGGTTGCGTAAGCAACCTCGGACTTAATTTCATAATTCTCAACGTAATCAACGATGTCAATTATTTCTTTATCAAATTCTTGTTGTATAGTAAATACCCCACTGGCTTTAGCATTACCTTCGCTAAGAGATTGTAAGGGATCGTTGCTTTCACTATTTTTTTTGGGCAAAATAATAGTCAACTCATTACTAGTAAATGCACCATCTAAATTAATACCAGCAGCATCTTCAATACCACTACCCACAATAAGTGTAGGGTATTCGGCTGTGCCTATTTCGTATTTTCCTTTTTTAGTTTTTTGTGCTACGCCGCTTACATTAATATACTGTTCATCTACCCCTTTTAAATAGACTACGGTTTGTGCATCACCATTTTGTAGTAATGCTTTTTCTTCGGCAATAGTACTTATATTTTGTACAAAAGTTTGTTTGCTTAGGATAGATAATTTATCTGCCGACAGTAAAAATGTTTTTCCTTTGGTTGGTATAATTTTTATATCGCTGTAAAAAGTGGAGTAACTATCTTTTACCAATGCTTCAAATCCATTAAATACACTTAACACCAATAACTGACAGCAGGTAGCAAAAGCAATTACGCCAACAGTAACCCATGCAATTATATTTATTGCATTAGCACTTTTTTTTGCTTTAAAATACCGCCAGGCAAAGGTTGTGTACATTTTGGGTTAAGATGGTTTAGAAGTTTAGAGAGTTTAGGTGTTTAGGAATTAACTTGCCTTTTGCAAAAACTACTGACTACTGACTACTGACTACTGACTACTGACTACTGACTACTGACTACTGACTACTGACCACGCACTACTCAATACTTTTGTCTTTTTTTATTTCCTTAAACAACTCTTCAATTTTATCTACATAATCCAATGTATCATCTATATAAAAAGTAAGTTTAGGCATACTACGTAATTGATGCCGCACCCTTGTAGTTAATTCTCGTTTTATTTCGTGACTTAAGTCGGTAATTTTTTTTAGTGTTTCGGCAGCATCTTTTACCTTAAATAAACTTAAATAAACTCTAGCATCAAATAAATCGGGTGTAATTTTTACTCCAGATATTGATACCATGCCCCCATCTAGCATACTTAAGCCCATTCGTTGAAAAATATCGCTTAACTCTTTATTTAACAAACCTGCTACTTGTTTTTGTCGTTTTCCTTCTAACATAAATTATATGTATTGATTAATACCTTTAGGTACAAAGGTAATTTTATTAGCTAATGTTTGTTTATATAATAAATCATTTACTTCAAGTTGCTTACCATCAGCCCCTTTGTGGTGTATATGATACAAATTTGCCCCAAATTTTATTACTCTAATTTTTATCCCATGCATAAAAAGCCGTACAGCAATGTCATTATCCTCTTTGCCCCAGCCTGTAAACTCTTCGTTATAACCATTTACAGCCAATAAATCTTCTTTATAAAAAGCCATATTTACGCCCAACACATATTTTGTTTGTGCTATACCTTGTTGCAAATAATAATTAGCGTAAGATAAAATTGGTATGCGTAAGCCATTATACTTTTTAGTACAATGTTCTAGCATTTGTTTTACTGTGGGGTTGGTATGTTGGGTTAAAATATTTTCTGAAAACTCTTTATTCAACATACATCTTGCCCCAGAAACAAACGTATTTTTTTTAGCAAAACGTAAATGGTCTTGTATAAAATTAGGATGTAAAATAACATCCGCATCCGATTGAATAATATATTCGCCAGTGGCTTTAGCAAAACTTTTATTGCGAATTGCCGCCAATTTAAACCCCTCATCTTTTTGCCACACATGAATAATAGGTATTGGAAAAGTTTTACGTATTTCGTCAATTAGCAAAGCTGTTTCATTGGTTGAGCCATCATCTGCAATAATTACTTCCTTGGGCGAAAGTGTTTGATTTTTAACACTCAATAAACAATGATATAATGCCGCAGGCCAATTATAAGTTGAAATACAAAGACTACATTTGCTATTAAGTTGCTTCATTGTAATTTTACACTGTTTTTAATTAAACAAAGTAACCAATTAATTTAGCTACTACAACTATTTTTAGGCAATACATAACAAATGAAAATACTTAAACGCTTAATACCTTTTGCTAGACCACTAAAGCATTTTTTTCCTGAATATACTATTTATACCTTTTTTTCCATACTTTTTGGATTAGTAAATTTTGCCTTGCTTATACCTGTATTAGGTTTGCTATTTAATAAAGATGCGGTAGCGGTTATTACAAAACCCTCCTTTAGTTTTACATTGAATTTTGCAAAAGATTTTTTTAATTATCATTTTACAAGCATTGCCAACGAGCATGGAAAATTTTGGGCTTTAGCTTTTGTTTGTGCAATAATTGGGGTAAGTATACTACTCACAAATTTTTTTAGATATATGAGTGTACGGGTAATGCTACGCTTACGTTTAAAAATTTTAGGTAATTTAAGAAGTGCGCTGTACAAAAAATATATACACCAATCTTTACCTTATCATCATAACAAAAAAAAATCGGATTTATTGGTGGTCATGATAAATGAAGTGCAAGAAATTGAAAGCTCTGTTTTAAACTCCTTACAAGTAATTTTAAGAGATCCTTTTATTGTACTATCGTACTTTGCTGTCCTTTTTTATTGGAGCCCTAAGCTAACATTATTTACCTTATTATTTTTGCCCATAACAGGTTTTGCCATTTCGATACTAACAAAAAAATTAAAGAAGCTAAGTTATTTTAGTAGCGAAATGATGAACAAACTATTAGGCATTAGTGAAGAAAGTATTAGTGGAATAAAACCCATACAAAGCTTTACTGCCGAAAATGATATGGGCGAAAAATTCAATCAAATTAATAACGATTTTACAAAACATAGCAAACGCCTTTTTGGCCGTAAAGAATTAGCAAGCCCAATATCTGAAACCATTGGTGTGCTTGCGGCATTGTGTTTAGTATTGTTTGGTGGCTATTTAATTTTAATTGATGGCACTACAAGCCTAAGTGGTGAAGCGTTTATTGGTTATTTAGCCTTATACACCCAGCTCATTCAACCACTAAAAAATATATCAAGCACATCAAGCAATTTGCAAAGAGGCATTGTAGCCAGCGAAAAAATATTTGATGTGCTAGACAGCGAAGTGGTCATAAAAGATTTACCAAATGCTACTGAAAAAACTAGTTTTGAACATAAAATAGATATTAAAGCTATTAATTTTGCTTATGGAGAAAAAAGTGTGTTAAACAACATAAACTTAACCATAGCAAAAGGAAAAACGATTGCATTAGTTGGACAAAGCGGTAGTGGAAAAAGTACGTTGATAGATTTAATTTGTAGATTTTATGATGTACAAAATGGCGAAATTAATATTGATGATGCACCTATTAAAAACATTAAAATAAGCAATTTACGTAGTTTAATAAGTGTAGTATCTCAAGATAATTTTTTGTTTAACGATACCATAGCAACCAATATTAGTTTAGGCAACCCAACAGCCACCATGAATGATATTATAGCTGCCGCAAAAATTGCCAATGCACATGATTTTATTACAGCCATGCCCGATGGTTATTTAACTAGTACGGGCGAAAGAGGTGTAAAATTAAGTGGTGGTCAACGCCAACGCATAACTATTGCAAGAGCTGTTTTAAAAAACAGTCCAATAATAATTTTAGATGAAGCTACTAGTGCTTTAGATACCGAAAGTGAACGATTAGTACAAGATGCTATTAATAATTTAATGAATAACCGCACCAGTATTGTAATTGCACACCGCCTTAGTACGGTACGCCATGCCAACGAAATTATTGTACTACACCAAGGCACTATTGTAGAACGTGGCACACATGACGGCTTAATTGCAGAAGAAGGGTATTATAAAAAATTGGTAGAGATGCAGGAGGTGAGGTAAGAAAGGTGAGGTAAGAAAGGTGTTACAATAATTATTGTAACACCTTTCTTATTTAGACTTATATTTTAAATACTTTTAGAACGTATAACGTACACCAAAACCACCCCATCATTATTAAAAAAACCAGTAAACTCTAGTGCGGCTTTATCCGCAATAAATATTTTTAAGGTTAAACCAGCACCATCGCACACTTTAACACCAGCGGCTATTTGATAGGTTAAACTTTCGGCTGTTTTGGTTTATGCAAAATTTATTTTTACTATAAATAAAATTGTAATTAATACGATTACTTTTTTCATTTTTTCGTTACTTGTTTTAGGGGTTATTAAAATATTTGCTATATCTTGGTAAAAACCTTGCAAATTAAGCATTCCAAACTCATTAGTTTTTATTTAGCCACAAGAGTATAGGAATCATCTATCATTTGCAAAATTATTTTACTTGATAATTGCCCATTTAGTACAATAGTATTCCAATGTTTTTTACTCATATGGTAGCCAGGCAAAACAGTCTGAGGATACTGTTCTCGTAACTCAATAGCCTTATCTGGTTGACATTTTACATTAAAGCGTAATGGAGTTTCATCTAACGATAAAAGTAAAAACATTTTATTTTTTACTTTTATCACTAAGGTTTCTTCATCAAAGGGAAACCCTTCGGTTACATTTTCTTTTTGCAATACATATTCTCGTATTGTTTCTACATTCATTGTTTTAGTTTTTTACTAACTCAATAATGTGTATAGCATTTAACTTATATAATACCTCTTGCAATCTGTTTTTGGGCAAGCCAAATTTTATGCTACAAAATAGTTGTAACTCTTGCTTAATAATAGTACAATTATACTGTTTTAACACTTGCATAATTTCATTTAGTTGTGTGTAATCAAACTGTATGGTATACTTAATTTCTATTTGCTTTTGTACAATAGGTGTTACTTGCAAAGCTAAGGATGCTGTAGTTTTGTAGGCATTTATTAAACCTGGCGCACCTAATAAAGTACCTCCCCAATAACGTACTACTACAATTAGCGTATTAGTAATTTCTTTGCTATCAATTTGCCCTAAAATTGGTTTGCCTGCGGTGCCGCTTGGCTCACCATCATCGCTACTTCTAAATACATTTCCATCGGTACCTAATCTGTATGCAAAGCAATGATGCACCGCTTTTAGATGTTCTTTTTTTAAAATTTGGAATTGCTTTTTAAACTCCTCTATCGTTTCAATTGGAAAAGCGTAGCCAATAAATTTACTACCTCTGTCTTTAAATTCGGCTGTAGAGGGTTGGGTAATTGTATTGTAATATTCTTGTTCGTTCATATTTATTTATCCAAAAGCAATTAATGCAATAGCTACAAGTGATAAAACTATGCCTACCCAGTTTATTAGTGATAATTTTTCTTTAAATAACAGCCAAGCTGCAACTGCACTTAACAATACAATACCCATATTATTTACTGGAATGCTTTGATTACTTTGCCATGGACTTTGTTTTAAAAATTTTACTAAGCACCAAATAGAAAAATAATTAGGAATACCAACTAAAATACCAGCGACTAAATTTTTAAGTGCAAAAGTTTGTTTGCCCCTAATAAATTGAATGCCCAAAAGCATTAAGCCAATTGTTGCAGCCGATAAAAAACCTGTAATTAAATACGCATTACTGTTTTCGGTTGTCACATAATTTTTTTGTACATGGTTTATTATAGCATCTAACAAACCACTGCCAATAAATAAAATAAAAGGCAATAAATAAATAGACCATTTATTTGTTGGAGTAGTTACCGAAGATTTTACGGGTTGGTAACACGTAAAAAAAACAGCAACTAAAGCAATACCTACAGCAATTATTTTTAATATACTCAATTGCTCGTTATATAAATACACACTAAGTACAACTGGAATTATTAAGGATAGTTTATTAGCAACTGATGCTACAGCTACTCCATTTTTTTGTGCGGTAATACCAATAATATTAAACAAACAAATAAACAACACACCCATACCGCAAGCCCAATAAAACCAAGTATTATTTACCGATGCTGCCGAAATAGGAAAAGATCCGTTTACAAAAGAACCTGTAACTACACAGGTAATATAATTAAATACAATTGCCTGAAAAACATTAATACCATAACGCTTACATGCTTTAAAAGCAAGGGTTAAATAGCTACTAAATAAAATACTGCCTAGTAAATAAATCATCTTTAAAATTAAACTGGGTGGTAATAATAAATGCTATCAGTTAAATAATTTTCTTTTTTTGCAAGATGGGCGTTTTTTAAAATCGGGGCTTGTAATCCATCATCCATAATTAGCTCTTTGTTTTCAATAATACGTATTTCATCCCACAAATTATCATCAATAAAAGATTGTAAAAGCTTTGATCCACCCTCTACCAATATACTTTGCACTTGCAAGATATGCAAAGCATTTAGAGCAGTCCGTAAATTAAAATCGGTTAATCGATAATATTTAATATTATTTTCTTCTCCGTTTTTTTTGGTATTGAATACAATAGTTATAGCATCAGTATTAAATAAATGATGCTTTAATGGAACGTTCAACTCTTTATCTAACAAAATTCGTATTGGATTTTTACCCTGCCATAATCTAGCTGTTAGTAATGGATTATCGTTTAAAGCTGTGTTAGTACCAACCATTATAGCAGCCTCCTGTGCACGCCATTTATGTACAAGCCTATTTGTTATATCGTTGCTAATAAAAATTCGTTCATTACTTTTACCAGCTATTTTGCCATTTTTACTTTGTGCCCATTTTAAGGTTATGTATGGCCTTTTTTTGTTGTTAAATGTAAAAAAATGTTTGTTCAACGCTTTACAATCATTTTCTAACACTCCATAAACTACTTGTACCCTATTATCTTTTAATTGCTGAAACGCTTTCTTTCTTCCATCTGAGGTTCTAAATTCATCAGATCTTGCAGATTTTAGTATGGTACCTCCTTTGTTAATGATATTGTTAATATTTCTTGCAGTTAGCGTAGTAAAATCTCCTTCAATCATTCCTTGATACCCTCTGTACACCCCAATACATTCCTTATCGTAAAAAGCACAAGTCCTTACTACTGAACGGATTGCAGCATTCATACCAGGAGAATCACCACCTGATGTCATTACGGCTATTTTATTAATTTTTCCCATAATTTAAATGTAAAAATACTTATTAAAACTTACTTTGAACAAAAAAAAAACGAAATCGATTTCGGTTATTTTACTAGCAAAGTAGTGTCATTTGTGAGTTAATTTAACTCTAATAAATTTACAGAAATAATATCAAAAATTTAATTATTATTATTTTTGAAATTTAAAAGCTCTTTGTGATTAGGTATGATTGAATCTTTCTTTTCAATCATTTTATTATTTTTTTTCTTCTTTAATCCGATTTTTTTTAGCAAATCAGACAACGAATTAAAATTAACTTGATAAGACAATCCTATCCCTTGAGTATATCCTTCCTCTTGGGCAGAATATTGAATTTCATTCTGCCTATTAAAAATTACACTTCTAAAATTACCTGATTCGTTTAATAATACCTCAACTTTTACCTCTCCAACAACACTAGATTGTGTTTGAGCTCCAACAGGAACCCCCACTTTACCATTCACAATTATATTTTTACTAATTTGAGTGGTAAGTGATACATCAAATTGATCGTCTGTGATTAGCTCATCTTGAGGGTTTTGTATCCCTCCAGTTGAATAACCTAAATCTAATCTTACTGTATTACTACTTATAATATCTGACAAAATTGAACCTATTGCATTAGATGTTGTTCCAGTAAGTAGTTCACTTCCATTAATATTACCTCCATTTGGATTTGCGAATGTTCCTGCAGCAAGGAGTGTTAAAAATTGACGCATTTTTGAATTCACATCATTATCATTTAACACAAAGTCTAACTCTGAAGCAATTGTAGAATTTGAGTTTTGAATTTCAATATCAAAATCTTGTTTAGAATTAAATAAACTACCTGAAATATTGGTAATCAAATCTACAGGTATTTTTCTATTTGTATTAAAATTCTCTAACAAGACAGCTGGATTGGCATTGGTTGTATACACTGCTGTTACATTTAAATTGGCCTCGTAGGGATTGCCACTCCATGCGATAGTTCCTCCTTTTAAAATGGTAAATGGTTTGTTAACTATCCCTCCATATTTAAAGTTATAAATACCTGTATCTATTGTGTAATCTCCAAACATAGCAAACTTACCATTTGTATTGATTTCTATTCGTAAATCACCTAATCCTCTTCCACTTAGTTCACTTCCATTTACTTCATCTATTACTATTTGAGCTTGTGCATCTTTTGTGACCTCTAGGTCTATATTTAATGACACTCCTTCAATGGCATCTATAGCTAATTTTTCTTGAAGTTCTTCAACTGTTTGCTCAGATTTAAAATGAATTAGCCTATACGTTTCTATCGATGCAATGTCTTTTAATGGAATCACAAAACTTGTATTGGGCATCGTTTTTGCATTTACATCTATGGTAATATTATTTGTTAATCCGGTAATACTGGCGTTTCCTTGAATAAAGCCTGTTCCGTAGTATAAGGCCTCATCAGAATTTTCAGTGTCTAATACTAACAAGTTTGGTGTTAAAATATCAATATCTAAAGCCCATTGATCAAAATTTTGATGAGTTATTGTACCATCTAAGACTCCTTTAGTCTGATATTTAGTATCTAATAAGTTAATATTATTAAATTCAAAGGATTGGCCATTTAAACCAACAGTTGTGTCACCATCAAAATCAAAATCAATATTTAGATAAGGGAATTGTAATCCTGCATCTTTGAGCAATAACTTGCCTTCCATTTCAGGATTTCTAAGAAACCCCCTCAAAGTAAAATCACCTGTTGCATCACCTCTTATTTTTGACAAGACGTCTTCACCTAAAGGACTAAAAGCATTTAACTCAAACTCTTCAAGATTAACACTAACATCTATTTTTGGTCTTGTTTCTGAAAAATCCAAGGAGCCTGTAGCAGAAATACTTTTTACTTGCTCTCTATCTAAAGAAAAGCTAACATCATATTTTTCATAAGAGCTTTCGCCTTCAATATTTAAAGATAAATCACCTTGTTTAAAATTATTAATTTCAAAATCTTTAACCGACAGATTTCCTTTTGGTCCGTAGACACCTTCCTTTTGATAAATAGTTACAGTACCGTCTAACTTTCCCTTTAATTTTAGGCTATCTATTGTTGGTAAAAAACTTTTTAAATATACATTAGTAAAATCTATGTCTATATTTTTAAATGTAGAGTCTCTAACAGTTCCTTTGAAATTAATTTCTTGTTCATTGGATTTTAATCTAAATGGTGAAAACACATATTCATTTGCATTTAGATCAAAAATCATCTTATTTTCAGAGTTATTATCTGGATTTAGATCCCATACGTTGCCCTTGTAATTAAATGTAGATTTCTCTATTCCTACAACAGATTTTTTATTGTTGTTTATTGTGTAAAAGAAATCTAAATTAAATTTCTCTTTCTCAGAAACACCTCCATTAAAAACTGATTTAAAAAATAATGTATCGTTAATTGTTTTATTAAAAAGCAATACTTTAGATAGAGAGTATGCATGTGTTTTTATACTTTTAGCACTTAGAGAAGTGTCATATAGACTTCGCTTATTATCTGTATTTAAAGACAACGAATCTATGATGGTTTCAAAGGCTGTGATTTTTGGTGAGTTAATTTTTACTTTTAATTGATTATTATCTGATTTAATACTACCAATAATCTTAGTACCTGGAGCTACAGATATTTCGGGATAAAAAACATCAACTATTTTATTATATATTACAAAATCAAACTTCAAAAATTGATTTAATGACACTTTATATGGAGTATAATTGGCGTACATGCTTCCCAAAGCATTTTGTGCAAGAGGAAGCATTTCTTCAAACTTAAAATCTCCTATCAACTCACCTTTAATCTGTCTCTTATACACATCTCCGAGCCCACGAGACAGGCAGAAATCTCGTAT
>ENA-OSIY01002227-OSIY01002227.1-marine-metagenome-genome-assembly--contig:-NODE-2227-length-10160-cov-5.168601_pt1 | contig 10160 bp, 10 predicted proteins | sample MGYA00237884_ERZ534233 | MGnify/ENA primary metagenome ERZ534233 (study PRJEB26412, sample SAMN06343840) | marine metagenome | isolation source: estuarine water | place: USA: Columbia River Estuary... | reverse complement strand
TATAAGAAATATGGATATGATAAGTTTGAAATATATGATGAGATGCCTAAATTAGAAACTATTTTTTCAGCTGATAAGATTCAAGAAAGTATAGATAGTAACTATGGCATTCACGATTGGATTGAAGATCTTAAATCTTGGGAGTGGAGTAGACCTCAACAACAATCAGTTAATGAAAGTTCAATGAAAAAGTGGTCTGACCATTTTATTGGTGAAGGTTATTATGATAAAGTATCAAATCATGTTAATAAAATATTCGAAGCACTAAGTAAAGTTGATGAAGAAGAAATTCATATGAGAATGTATGATGTGTATGATCAAATACCTTCTGGTAAAGACAAATGGACTATGTGTTGTGTTGCTTATGGTGATGTAGAGAACTATGATAAACCAGATAGAAATAAGTATAATGGTCTAGTCACTGTTAGAAGTAAAGATGAAAAAGATAGATTAAGAATAACTATTCATATTCTAAAAGCAATCGTTTTTCCAACACTTTATATTGGCTCTTGGCCCAATATGATGTTAAGACAAAGTGATGAGAGTTATTATGTAACTGATAAAAAATGGCAATGTCAAAACTTTAATATTGATGATTATTCGGATATTAAAGACGGTGCTGAATTTGATACAGATGATTATAAAGGTAGGAAAACTAAAATCTTTCAACATGATATAGATAAGAAGAAACAATATTCTATTGATAAGATAATCAGTATGTATGTACCTGCTGTCGTTATTGAGATTGGTAATAGAGATAATTCAATTGCCTCTGGTGGTATTAATCTTAAAAAGATAGAATTAATGATAGATGATGCCTTAGAATCTGTTTTACCAACACTTGATTATAAAGAAGTGGTATTTGACCAATCTAGATTTGATAGAAAGTTTGACGATGATGTAGATATCTATGATTATACTATCAAGATTTTATTAAACTTTTAATAATTTTTTTTCTATATAAGTGTGGTTTTTATTATAAATTCCACACTTTTTTTATTCTAATAAAATACTTCAAAACAACTCAACAACTTTTTCAAATCTTAGAATATAAATACTAATCAGATACACAAAGTATTTGATATAAACAAAAAAAATAAAAAGCAATTATGGCAGATTTAGATGATTTATTTAATGGCGGTTTAGAAAGTAAAATGGACTTCCTTAATGACACGAAAACAAGCAACAACAACGATGGTATTTACCGCGTTGACCTTTCAAAAGTGAAAGACAAAAAAAGAGGATGGAGATCTTTAGTAAGAATCCTTCCTAATTTGACCAAAGACGGTAAAGTTGGTCAATCAGCAATTGAGAAAATTACTCACTATGTTGATATTAAACAACCTAAAGAATTAAGCGGTTGGTTTGATTCACCAAAGAACTTCAACGAGAAGTGCCCTTTGACTGATTTGTATTACACCATGCAAAATTCAAAAAATGCGATTTTGATTGAGAAATCAAAACAATTAAAGTACTCTAAGAAATACTACTCTTATGTATTAGTTATCGAAGACGAACAACAACCAGAATTAGTTGGTAAAATTTTAATCTGGCAATATGGTAAGACTATCAAAGATAAAATCATGGCTGAAAAGAATGGTGAAATCTCTGGTGTAGGTTGTAACGTATTTGACTTAGCAGCTGGTAAAGATTTCGTATTAGTTGTTAAAGAAATCCAAACAGGTGATGAAACATATCCTGATTACAAAATGAGTATGTTCAAACCAGAAGCTACTTCACTTCCAATTTACTTCAAAGAAAAAGGTGTTTTCAAAAATGCTCCTGTTACTGATGGTAAAATTGAAGCTGGTGTTCAAAGTAAAATTAAAGATTTCTTATTAGACCGTGAACACGATTTAGAAGAATTTGCTCCAAAGAAATTAACTGATGAGCAACAAGCTAAAATCACTGAGATTTCAAACTTCTTAACTGGTAAAGCTTCTTCTTCTTTTTCTAGTCCTAAACAAGAAGCAAAACCATCATCTGATGATTTTGAATTTGAAGACAACTTCGCAAAAACAGCGGCTACTACTACAGCTAGTGCTTCTGAAGATGAAGATGATTTCTTCAATGACTTATAATAGTAACATATTAATATTAGAAATAGGAGTTCCATTGGGACTCCTATTTTTTTTATACATATCCTAACAACTTATTTGAAGTCTTTTATATAATTAAAAGGATAATAATATAAAAAATAAAATTAAATATGAGTCTTAGTAATAAAACATTTAAAAATAACGCAACTGGTGAGATTGTAAAAGTTATTGATTCTTTTGAAAATATAGCAATTCTTGAAAATAAAGGCAAGGCTGATGTAGCTCAACTTTTAAACCCAGATTTATATACTGAGCAAATTGATGTTTCTAGTTTCTTTAATACACAAGGTGCTTATAACAATTTAGCTGAAAAAATTAAAAACATACCAGCTGATAAAATTAGAGATGATGTTGGTGGTGAGGTTATGGTTAATGTTGACGGTAGTAATCAATTTAGACCACAAACAAATGAAAGTGCTATTATTCAAGTTACTGAAGAAGATGAAAGAGCTGAATTAGCTAGAAAATACGGTGTTACTAATCCAAAAGCGGAATTAGCTAAACAAAGTGAGGCATTTAATAAATTATTAAATCCAGAGTCTGAAGAAGTTCAACAAGTTCAAGTAAATAGAAATCCTGTTCAACAACCAGTTTCTCAAACTTATCAACAACCGGTTCAAGTTGTTGAAGATCCGATTATCACAATGTTTAAGAATGTTAAAAGATCTAAAGATTTTTCAATATCTCTTGAAATTAAAAATAAAATTCCTCGTCTAGACTTTATTGAAATGATGGAAGATTCTTATAATACAAGTATTATTGATTTCTTAGCAGCAGAGTTTACAGATAACTTACTTAGAAATCCTCAAATCATAGAAGATATGATTAAACAAAAGATTAAAGAAGTTGTTTATGGCGCTGAAGTTAAAGATGTTAACTCACAAATTACAGATTCAGTTACTCAACTACATAATGAGAAAGCTGAAAAACATGAACCTCTTACTTGGGAGAAAGAACCTGTTTTATCAAAAGATCTTCCTAAAAAAACAACTACTAGAAAACCTAGAGCTAAAAAAGAAATCGCTAAATAATGGTTGATGAAAAATATTTACAAAAAGCAATTTCTATCAGAAGAACATATTTGAAGTTAATCAACAATATGGATCTTTATAGAGCAAGAGCTATTCAAGTCTCTGAGAGATTAGATGGCACTCTTAAAAAGATAGATGACTATCAAAAAGAGTTAAAAGAAAGTTCTAAAAATCAAAAAATTCACATGAGCGAAACTGAAATCTTTGAAAAATTATTAAAGATAATTGATGAAGTAGAAGATGAAGGTAAAAGATTAGAAAAGCTAATAGAGCCTATCAACTTAGAAATTGAAAAATTAGCTAAGGAAGAAATGGAACTATATCGTCAAATTTTAGATGGACATCCAAATCTAACAGAAAATCAGATAGTAGAAAAAGTACAAGATAGATTAATAAAAGAGGGCCTTTCTTAATAAGAAAGGTTTTCTTTTTTAATATATAACCAAAAGATAATCTATCTAAAAATGGCAAAAATTTCTAAGTTTGTAAAACTAGACAAAGATGTTTTACTTGAATATATTTATGATGATGGTAACTTAATAAGTGAATCTTATGATATATTAGTTGACTCTAGAGATAGAAGACAATCATATATAGCAGGTTCTTCATCTATCACCGGCAATACAATGGGTAATCAATTATTTAAAGTTGATTCAGTAACTCAAAAGTATGCTAAAGTAAATCCATCTTATTACTCATTTTTACAATTAAAAGAGTATGCTTCTGGTACACCTACTAGACATGATACTATTAAAATTCATGTTCCTATAAACTGGACATTTGGTGAACACTTAGGTTTTTTTATTAAAGTTTATGGATTTGATACTACAAATACTAGAATATTTGATATATCAAACTTTTACTTTGACATGACTGATGTCAGTCAACAATATTTATTAAACTTTACAAGTCCACCACTTCTTTTTCAAGAAAAACTATGGGGTAAGAATATAACTATTAATATTCCATCTTTAAGTGATTTAGCTAGTCAAAAGACTAACAATGTTCCAAAAGAAAATAGTATTAATGCTAATCTTACAAATGGCGCGGGATTAAATATAACATCTCCTGTTTTTATTGATTTTCACTTTATAGATAATATACAAACTGTTAATGGATTAACTGGATATATTTTATCAACTAAAGTAACAACAACAGTTCCTCAAACTCCTGAGTTCGAAAGATTAGGTCTAGTTGTAGCTCACTCAATTAATGGTGACTTCTTTGAGATATACGGTGTTTATAATGATACTATTGCTGGTTTTAATCAGTTTATGGATGAATCATTTAATATTGGTCACAGATACTATGTTCAATATAACATTACAATGTATGAACAAAACATTAGAGGTAAAACTACAACAGTTACTGTACATGATAACTTTAATGAAACTATTGAATATAGACCTATTATTAAGTACTCAACTACAACCGCTATCATAGATGTTGAAATGAGATTAATAGACGCTGTAGATGACTCTTATATCATTAGAAGAGCTTCTTATGGTATGTTACAAGATGAAGTATCTAAATACTCTCTAAACCTAACTAAGATTAATTTAACAAATGCTAATAAACCTAAGATTTATAATATTAAATCTAATATAGATCCATCATTAGTTGGTATGTCTAACTCAATGGGTAGAATAACTAAACCTATATCTATAAGCAAAGCAGTAACTGGTAGAGTATCTGGATCTAATAATAATAATAATAATAATAACACACCAATTATTCAAATTGAAACTGTAAAAGTTCCTTTCCCTGTTTTAGTTGATAAGTTTAATATAGTTGGTAAATCAGATAATGCTTCATTTAATAATACTTTATTTTATGGTATTGGAAAAATGATTATCAATATTTATCCTTTTGACAATATTATCACATTTACTATTGCTAATGGTAGTGATACTAAACCAGATTTTTTGAATATGACTGGATATGGTGATATTAAATTAACATTCAGAAATGATTCTAAAACTTTTGATTTTCCTCTTTACACAGATTCTGGTTCAGTTAATTTAGATCTTGGTCAATTATCATTTAAGATAACTCAAAATAAATTTGTCGATATTAAAAAACTATATGAGTCAGGTATTAATTTATTTTACATAACTAGTGATATACAATCAGTTAAATCTGTTGTTTACTCTGGATTATTTAAGATATACGATAGTGCTGCTAATGTTTCCGGTCTTAATCAGGAAGCGGCTTCCAGTGCTAATCCTGCTATTATTAAAGATCCTAAGTTACCACAAGAAACAGCTGTTGTAACAAGAAGACCTGTTAAACAATCAGCACCAGTTGCTAAACCAGGTATGTCAAAGGCTAATATGTTACAACAATCAATTAGTAAAGCAGCAATAAATTTAAAAAATAACTTAGGTGGTCAATGAGATTAAGTAGTCAAGGTAGTCAGTTTATATTTAATTTACCGAGTGATTTCATTAAACAAGAAATTATTAACACTTATACTCCAATTCTCGAAAAGAATTGGGTACAGTATGAGAATGTAATTGATTATGTTAACTCAACTATTAAGTCTGTTAATTTTCCAGGTGTTGGAATCGATATGCCTAAACAAACTAATATGAGAGGTAAAGAAAGACAATTCAAGCCTGCTAAAAACGTTCAAGATATTACTTCAACTCATGATTTAACAGTAACATTTAGATCTGTTGACTCTGACTTAAACTACTGGTTAGTGTTTGATATTTTAACTAAACACTACTTAGATGTTGATAATGCTTGGGTTAATCCTTTTACAATTACTTGTGTTGATATACACAGAGATGCTATCTATGTAATTAGGTTTTATGAAATAATTCTTAAAGGTCTTTCTGACAATACTTTTAATTATTCACAACAAAAAGTTAACTCTAAAGAATTTACAATGACATTTCACTTTAACTTTTACGATATTGAATTCTTATTGGATAAATCTAAAGTACTTGAATTAGGTGCTTTACCTTCTATTATTCAACGTCTTTAAATATTTTATTAATAGAGTTTTTTCTTCTTTTATTTCTATCTGGTTCTAATCCTAAACTTTTTAGAATCTCTTTATCTATACTTTTGGCTATTTCATCAGACAACATAGCAGATAATTGATCAGCTACATCGAGACCATAATGACTACTTAATTTATCAGCCTCAGGATTTGAATAGATTTCACCACCGGCTCCTGTTTTAATTTGATTCATATAATTCTTTAGGATAATTTTGTTGGTAGTGATTTATATTTGATTGCCAAGCACAACTGTATTTACCATCCGGTATTTGACAAAGCCACATCTCAGCCATTACTCTCCATCTCAAATAGTTACCATCTGGTAACCAATTTGACATATTAGGTAAGTTTTTAATATGAGATGACTTAGACCACCAAAAATTACCACTATAATGTAAAGGAGCTTTGCCGTAACCCCAAGTTGATGGATGATGATTTATATCATCTGGATTTCCAAAGAAATTAACACCAGAGCAATCATTATCTTCTAAATCTTTTAATCTATCTTGCCATTTATTTATATTAAAATAAGATAGTAAATTAGTCCAGTCAATTATTTGTTGATAGCCTGGTTTGGTAACGCCTTTAGTATGTAAGTATAAAACATTAAAATCTTCTTCTTTACAATGTTGACTTATCAAATCTAATGTTGGAAACTCACACTTTGATATATCTGGATTAGCGTCTATTATAACATATTTTTCACTAACTAAATTAAATGATAGTTGTTTTCTATCACCATTAAAAACTAAATATATTTTATTAGCAGAGTCATATAATCCACTTTGTTTAATTCTTGTCAATAAATCCCAAAGAACTTGATTAACAGAACCAACCATTGCTATATTAATATAAATGTTTATCATATTCCATAAAGTTGCTTTTTGTGATCTTCAGGTATTTGTACAACTTCACCTTGGATATCATTAAAATATTGCTCTAATACTCTTCTATCACTTGTTCTATTATGATTACCACCACCATCAAACTTTTGTTTCCATTTAGACCTAATCTCATGTCTTTGATACATTAACTCAAAGTCACATCTATGTAAGTGAATTAAATTTAAACCATAATCTAAACCTTCTTTATTTTTATAAATTCTTTGAAGAATATTATTTTCATCCCACATATATTTTTCCTTAATAACTCTAGCGTAGTGAAATCCCCAAACCCAGTTTAGTTTTATTTTTGAAAGTAAAGTTTTACCATACATCCAAGATTCAAACCAATAGTTTCTATTTATCATTATCTCATCGTTAACACTAATAGGTGTTTCTCCATTATGTTGTTTTATTTCATAGCCGTGAGCTGTTAAATATTTGATATCGTCATTTAAAAAATCATCGATCATCTCATTCAAAGGCTTATTAGTACAGTATAATAACTCATCGACCTCAGCAAAAAGAACACACTCGTATTTTTCTAACAAAACTGACTGATAACTTTCAACAGTATTTAAAAGCCATTGGTGATCAAATGCTAAATCATTAACAACCTTAGTAACATTAACATCTAAATTTGAAGTAGAACCATCATCACTCTGATGATCTAAAATATAAATATCTGATTTGTCAAAATATTTATTAAAATGTTTAATCCACTTTGGAAGAAAGTAATCTTCATTTTTAACTATTGTATAAACAGCACATTTCTTTTTCATTGATTTAATTCTTTTTTTACTTTTGTTAAAGCCGATCCAATTATCTGATGCATGTCGTAATATTTATATTCAGATAATCTTCCACCAAATATTATATTCGGATATTGATTAGAAAGTTCTTTATACTGGCTATATACTTTATTATTCTTTTCATCATTAATAGGATAATACGGAATATCACCTCTTTTATATTTCATTGAATACTCTTTTGATATCCAAGTTACTTTAGAATCATTCTTTTCAAAATGTTTATGTTCTGTTATTCTTGTATAAGGAACATTTTCATCTCCATAATTAACTTGAGCACAGCCTTGATAATCTTCAACATCTAATCTTTCATTGACAAATTTTAAAGTTCTATATTCTAACTCACCAAATTGATAATCAAAAAACTCGTCTATCTTACCAGTAAATACAATCTTATCAGCAATCGAGTTATAATATTCTTTATCTAAAAAATAATCAACTTCAGTTCTAACTTCAATACCTTCTAATATTTTTTTAAACATCTTTGTGTAACCACCAATTGGAATACCTTGATACTTATCAAAATAATAGTTATCATCAAAATTAGTTCTAATAGGAAGTCTTTTTATTATAAAAGTTGGAAGTTCTTTTGGCGACTTACCCCATTGTTTTGTTGTATAACCTTTAACAAATGTCTTATAAATATCTTCACCAACTTGAGAAAGAATCCACTCTTCTAGATTTTCAGGATTATCATTTGGTATTGAAACTTCTTTTAACTTAGCCTTTGCTTCTTCTGGTGTTTTAACATCCCAGAGTTGATTTAACGTCATTAAATTAATTGGAAAGGAATACATCTTATCATCATAAGAAACTCTTACACAGTGTCTATAATTGTTAAATTCTGCGAATTGATTTATCCATTCCCAGATATCTTTATCATTAGTGTGAAAAATATGAGGCCCATAAGTATGAATATTTATACCATCTTTATTTTCGGTATAACAATTACCAGCAATATGTTCTTTACTTTCTATAATCAAACATTTCTTACCTGCCTTTGTCATCTCATAAGCAAATGTTGATCCAAAAAGACCAGCACCAACTATTAAATAATCATACTTCTTCATTCTTTTTATATCTTTCTATATAATCACTACAAACACCTAAACACTTTGAGACATCATCATTGTGTATTTCAGGCATAACCGCAATACTTTTTTCAATTGGTTGTTTTCCAGGATAAACCCAAAGATGGTTATGACTAGTTAATGTCAATGTATCTTCTTCATGCCAAAAGTAATTAATATCATAACCACACTCCTTAAAGAAAACTACAGCTTCAACATTTTTACAATGAACCCAGAGTTTAGAAATTCTATCTCTAATAAATCTAAAATCTATTCCATAATCTGGTCTATCATGACCTAACCATATCATTTTATCTTTATACCAAACATCAATCTCAACATCATATCCTTCAGATATAGCTTTATCAATGTATGTTGGTTCGTTTTCCCAAGATTCAAACTTACCATTAATGTTTCCTCGATGAGATATTAGTATCATTAGTTTTTATGATTTTCTAAATAAAAATTCAAATCTTCAGGTGTGCCTAATCCCCACATCTTCCCAGATTCAAAAATTCTAATCTTTTTACAATCTTCAATAGCTTGATTATAAACAGGACAAACATAAAACTCATTATTAACTCTAATATTTCTTTCTATCATTTGTTCAGCATATTTAACAAAATCAGAACCATGTTTCCAATAGTAAAAACCAACTGTAGCGTTATCAGATATTGGATTCTTTTCAGCAACTTCTGTTACAAATCCATTATCATCAATTCTAGCAAAAGACCACTTAGGATGAGTTGCTTTGAATGTAACAATACCACCGTCACAATTAGATTCTTGCATTTTATACATAAACTCATTTGAATCCCATTCAACAAATTGATCAGAGTTTGCGAAAAATAAAGGACTATCATTATTGATATAATCTTTTGCTAGTAATGCTGTACAAGCGGCACCCTCAGTTAAAACATCTACTTCAACTATTTTACATCCCGGTGTAACTAGATTTAACATAGTGTCAAGATTATATTTTTCTCTATGTGATTTTTGTAACACATAAATATAATTAGCATCAATATTTAGATTCTCAACAACTACTTGAATCATTGGTTTATTATTAACTTCAATTAAAGGTTTTGGAAAAGTATAGCCGGCTTGTTGAAATCTACTACCAGCACCAGCCATTGGTATTAGTATATTTAATTTTTCATTTTTCCATTTTGGTGTTGTTAGAGTATTTCCCATTTTTATTTCATTTATCTTTTTTGTTATATTAGAATAACTAACTTCGGTTGGTGATTTAACTCTTAA
>ENA-OSIY01002226-OSIY01002226.1-marine-metagenome-genome-assembly--contig:-NODE-2226-length-10162-cov-5.544571_pt1 | contig 10162 bp, 13 predicted proteins | sample MGYA00237884_ERZ534233 | MGnify/ENA primary metagenome ERZ534233 (study PRJEB26412, sample SAMN06343840) | marine metagenome | isolation source: estuarine water | place: USA: Columbia River Estuary... | reverse complement strand
ATTGGATATGACAATTTAACTCAAAGTATTATTGATGCCTCAATAGTCAAAGCAAAGCAGGCGATACTTGATAAGAATGCGATGGCATTTGCGGAGGAGGAGCAAAAACTTTTAAATGAGATTAGAGATGCAAGCACAGCAGCACTTAAACAAGATAGCGAAGATAAAAAAGTATATGATGAACTTGGTAATGTAAGAAGTGTAAGGAATGACAAAGCTATTGCACTTAGATATGTTGAGAATTTAAAAGCAAGTCTTGAAGCAAAAAGAGCAGCATTCGCAGCAGAAAACGACCTCTTTATTCAATCAATAAAAGTAAGTCAAGAGGGAGCTAAACTTGCAGAGAATGAAAGGGCAGAAGTAGCAAAGAATGAAGCGGCAAGAAAAAAGAAAGAAGCAGAAGATGCAGCAGCAGCAGCGAAAAGAGCAGCAGAGGCGGCAGTAGAGGCGGCATTTAAAGCTAAACATAAAGAATGGGAAGCTATTGGCATTTCAGATATTGAAGGAATCGCAGCAACAGATTCATTATTAAAAATTCAAAACGATGGGAGACTAAAAGATGCACAAGAAACTTCGGATGCTATTATAGAAATGAAGATTGTTGAAGTAGCAACCTATGGTAAACTAACAGATGAAGAAATTGCAACAGAAAAAGCAAAAAGACGAGCAGCGGCATTGGCGGCTACTAATTTAGCACTTGAAAGCACTAAGCAACTAAATGATGGCTTGCAATCAATGTCGGATATTTATTTTACGAATAAATTAAGCGGCTTAAAAAAAGGAAGCAAAGAAGAAGAATCCATACTCAGAAAGCAGTTTGAAGTAAATAAAAAACTTCAAATATCAATGGCAACTATCACAGGAATACAGAACGGAATCACAGCATACGGAGCAGGTGTAACAGCGGCAGTTGCAGGAGGTGTTACAGCATCATTAGCACCTATTTGGGGAGCGGCATACGCAGCAATCTCAGCAGTTGGTTCAATCGCTGCCATATCAAAGATTAAAGCAACGCAGTTCGGAAGCTCTGCAAGTACATCAACAGATACAGGCGGTGGCAACATAGGTTCATTCTCACAGTCTGGAATGAACAACGGAGTGAACAACACATCAACTAACTTGAACGCAAACGGAACAGTAAACACTCCGCCTGTAAAAGTCTATGTAACGCAAACGGATATACACTCAGCAAATGACACAGTAGAAAAAATAAAAACTAAAGCACTAATCGAATAAACTATGGAAAAGAAATTACCTGTCTATAAATTAGTTATCAATGACGATGATAACGACAAGAGTGGTGTTGATTATGTTGCATTCGTGGATGCACCTGCAATCGACATGAAGTGGATGGCATTCGCTGAGCAACGCAAGCAGATGTTCATTGGCAACGAAGAACGGAGAATTGTATCTGGAGCATTGATGGTGGCAGGGATGCCGATATATCGGAACGATTCAATGGGCGAATATTACTGCATCTTTGACAAAGAAACTATCTTTAAGATTATACAGAAATACTTCCGCAACGGATTCACTTCAAATGTCAATATGATGCACGATGAACAGCGCAAAGTTGATGGAGTGTACATGATTGAATCATTGTTCATTGACAAGACACGAGGCATGATTGCGCCATCAGGATATGGCGAGCTTGCCGATGGTTCATGGTTCGGTTCATTCAAAGTTGATAACGATGAGATGTGGAACGACTTCATCAAGACAGGAGTGTTCAAAGGATTCAGCGTAGAGGGTATCTTTGAACACAAGTATCTTGTTGATGCGAATGAGCAATCCCTTCAATCTTTGCATGAAAAGTTGGTTACTCTTAGAAAAAAATTAGGGGTTTTATAACATTAGCTAAATTTTACCTTATTGTAGTTGTATGGAAGACACAAGAAAAAATATATTAGAGAACTTTAGAGAGGTTTATGCCTCGACTATTAAGCTAATAACAGGCAAGCAGTCATTCAAAGACTACGCACAAGCAGATGGAACTGTATTAAGAATTGAAGCTGACATGGCTGCTATCGGTGTTCCGATTTCTGTTGTTGCAGCGGATGGTACTGTTGTTCCTGTTGCAGATGGTTCTTATGAACTTGCTGTTGATGGTAAGACTTTCAACATTACAGTTGAATCAGGACTTATCACTACACTTGAGATGATTGCAGAAGAAGCAATCGAACCATCGGATGAAGAAATTGTTCAAACAAATCAAGCTATGGCTGAAGACTTAACACCTCGCATGGTTGAATGCGAAAACAGAATTGCTGCTATTGAAGAAGCTATGAACATGGCTAAACAAGAAGCAATGGCATCTAATAACGAACTAAAAGCAACAATCATAAAGTTAGAATCCGATAAGGAAGAACTAAGAAAGTTTGCAGAAAGCACACTAAATACATTTGAAGCATTCGCAAAGATGCCGCAAGTTGAAGCAACATCTATCCCTAAGAATAAGATAGTGAAGATGGCTGAGATGGAAGCATGGCGCAGAAAAGTAGCAGGAGAAATTTAATTTAATTAATAACAACTAAAAACAAAAGATTATGGCATTTGACATGACAAGTTTAGCCGCATGGGTAAACGAACAAGCAGGAGAATTCATCACTAAATCAATGACAGGTTCAAAGATATTTGGACGCGGTGTTGATATTCGTGAAGGTATCTTCGGAACACAAAAACTTCCAAAGTTAGAGCAAACAGTACCATTCCAATCAGGAACTGACTGTGCGTTCAGCTCATCTGGAGTAACAACTCCTTCACAAGTAACTCTATCAACCACTGCAATGGCTGTTGAATTGTCTTGGTGTAGAAATGACTTAGAAACTTACTTCACAAGTCAGTATCTAAAAAAACAAACGAACTCACAAGAGGTGGAGATATTCCAACCGATTATGGATCGTATGGCTACTGTGTTCGCAAGAAATATCGGTATGCAGTTAGTACAAGGAAAGACAACTTACACAAACGCAACATACTTGAAGCAGTTGAATGGTTTGATTTCTTTGATTGACACAGACGGAACTGCAGTAGCAGCTACTCAACAAGCATCTATCACATCGGGAACTATCTTAGGAATCCTTGATGAAATTGTATTTAGCAAATTGCCGAATGCTATCTTAGGAGAGCAACCAGAGATTTGGATTTCGCAAGAAGATTATCGTTTGTCTTTACAAGCGTTGAAGAATCTTGGTAACTTCAATTTCTTTATGCAAGGAGCGGACAACAATGTTGTTGGCGAATACTTGTATCCAGGTTCATTGACTAAGATTGTAGCACTACCAGAATTGAACAGCGGAAATCCTGTTGAAACAGGAACACTTCCAACAGCAGTTCAACATAGAATACTTGGATTAGTTCCATCTAACGTAATGATTGGTTGCGTGTCTATCAACGATGCAGAGCAATTCGATGTTTGGTTTGACAAGAACACTCGTTTATTGAAGATGTACGTTAGATTCCGTTATGGAATCAATGCTAAATACTTTGACCAAATCGTTCAATACAAAAATTCTTAATCAGAAGGAAGTGTTCACTCACTTCCTTTTTAATATTTTTAAATATGGCATGTACATTTATTGAAGGAAGATACACAGCTTGTCGTGATGGCATACCTGGTATTGAGAAAATTTATTTGACGGAGTTCGGAAACATAACTCAGACATCTGGTTATACAATTACTTCTGGAACGATTACAGCAATGACACAAGCCGCATCTACTAAGTTCTGGCAGTTCGATATGGAGCAAGAGAATGCTGCATACACAGAGACATTCACAGGTTCAACAGATACTTGGAATGGATTCTATGCACAATCACTTGTTTGGAATCAGTATTCAATGTCAGCGAAGAACAGAAACTTACTCGCTACAATGGTACAAGCAAGATTGATGGGAATCGCTAAGATGGTTGATGGTAGTTACTTTGTTATAGGACTTACACGCAGCTCAATGGTATCAACCATTGCAACGCAAACAGGAAAGAAACTTGGCGAGATGAACGGATATGTGATTACAATGACAGGCAACGAACCGCTTGGAGCAACTCCAATGAGTTCAGCTTGCTTTGCTACGCTATCCATAGGGCAGTAAATTAGTTTGTAAAATATTATTTAAAGCCGCGTTTGATTATGCGGCTTTTTTTATAACTTTGAAAAATGCAATACATCGCAAAAAATACGACATCAACATTGTGCCTTACTTTAACGGAGAAAGTTACACTCACAACTCCTTATTTTTTAGTGGAGATGCGAAGTGTTGAAAGTAATATCACAAAGACATTCATCTCTGCCGACACATCTGAGTTCACTTATAGATATAACTTATTAAGTGTTGAAGAAGTTGCAGCAGGAGCTGAGGATGCTGTTAATGGTAAGATAAATTTAGTAAGCGCAGGGAATTATTATTACAGAGTGTTCGAGCAGACTTCGCCAACAAATCTATCCGTTGCAAACACAACAACTTTACTTGAAGATGGGATGTTCATTGTAACAACAACAACAGCCGACACAGCAACAAATTCAACAACTCCAGAAACATTAGTTGTTCACAACATACCATGATGGAAAACGAAGACAGAAGAATATACGGACTAAACACAAACAATGAATTGATGGTTGTAAACTTTGCAACTCATAAGCCGCCTGTCTTTGTCGAGAGAAAAGATACTGAGTGGATTGTTTTTGGTAACGAACCTGGCTTTGTGAATTTATATCCGCAATACCTTATAGAACTTTACAACAGAGCCAACACACACAACTCCTTAATCAATGCAAAGGTACACTACATTGCAGGAAATGGAGTGGACATAGACTTGGTTGGATTGAATATAGAACGCAAGAGCTTGCTGATCCATGAGCTTGGAAAGGTAAACAGATACGGAGAAACTATCTCGGACATCGCACTTAAACTTGCAGCAGACTTTGAGATTTCTGATTCGTGTTATGTTGAAGTAGTGTGGGCTAAGAACAAAAAGGACTTTGATTTCTATCATGTAGACTTCACTAAGATACGCAGAAGCAAAGATGAGAACGGATGGTTCTATTCAAACGATTGGAGCAGAGCAAAGAACAAACAAACGATTGAAGATACAAACTTCCATTTCATTCCAGACTTCGATGCAGCTAATCCAATCGGTAAGCAGATACTTGCACTAAGGAACTACCGCCCTGCAATGAAGTGGTACACGCTACCATCTTACATTGCAGCGATACCTTATGCTGAGATTGATTGGGAAATTGCTAACTTCCATGCAACCGGAATAAAGAGTGGATTCTATGCAGGAACTATCTTAACATTGTTCGGGCAGAAACCAACAGCGGAAGAAAAAGATTCATTTTACGATGCAGCGAGAGATTCATTCACAGGAACGGACAGAGCCAACTCGCTATTCATCATCAATGCACGAACTAAAGACGATGCGCCTCAGCTCGTTAGATTGACACCTGATAATATCCATGAGCAGTTTACTTCATTGAAGACCGACACGTCTGAGCAGTTGTTCTTAGGACATAGGATGAGCAAGATACTACTTGGAATGCAGACTGCAGGAACACTCGGACAACGCAATGAACTCATTGAAGCGTTTGAACTGTTCAAGAATACCTATGTGAAACCTCGTCAATACAGACTTAACAACTTCTTGAACGACATCTTATCTTACAAGGGATTCGATGGCAGAGTACACTTGAGAGAGGTTGATGCCATCTCTATCTTTGAGCCATCGGACTTGATTAAAGTTATGACTGTTGATGAGATAAGAGAGCGTGTTGGACTTCCGCCATTGCCGAAGGAAGAAAAGGTGGCGATAGCAACATCTATGCACCATCAATTCAATGATTGCTGTGCGGACAAGTTCACAGAGCAAGACATGAGCGATGAACTGACTGCACTTGCACAAGTGATTCCTGAGTTTGAATCATGCGGCGCAAACAAAGACGAGTTTGAAACATTAGAAACAATCGAAGTGAACGATAGCGGAATGGCGATTACTAAGTCTAATTTCGCAGAGGCAATCACAGATGAATTGAAAACAGTTTACAAGAACATACTCGAACTAATCAACAAGGATGGATTGATTGATGCTGTAACGATTTCAAAGATATTAAAGAAAAAAGAAGCTCAGATACAAACAGCCATTGAATACTTGATTGAGAACGAATACATCAAAGAGGGAACGAAGACAAGCGGAGATGATAAGATTACTAAATACAAACTTACTGACGATGGCAACAATGCCATTGAAGGAAATGACAGCCGCATGGCTAACATCAAGATATTGTACTCTTACGAACCACGACCAGGATTGCCATCATTGATAGCAGGGAGCAGACCATTCTGTAGAGCATTGATTGAACTTAACAAGTATTATTCCAGAGCTGAGATTGAAACTATCTCAATGAAAGTCAATAGGAATGTGTGGGAGATGCGTGGCGGATGGTGGAGAAAGAAAGGCAAGGATGGAGCATTGTATCCGTTCTGCAGACACATTTGGGTACAAAACGTAGTTAAAGAAAAGAAATAAGATGAGCGTAACACTAACCACAACACTATTCATATCTTCGGAGTACGTTAAGCGTACATCCGTAGTTGATCCGAATGTTGATGACAAATACATAGGCACATCAATAAAGAGAGTTCAAGACATTGAACTTATGTACTTAATAGGCACAGGACTACTCAATGAGATTGATGGGCAGATATCGGCAGGAACATTGACACAGTTGAACACTACCTTACTCAATGCACACTTAGCTCCATTCATTAGAGCGTTCTCAATATGTTACTTGCTTGAATACGATGACTTGAAGATTACCAACAAGGGCATCGTAAGAAAGAACAGCGATAACTCAGTAAGCGCAGACCAGATTGACATTACTCGGCAAATCAACTTATACATGGCAGAGGCGAAATTCTACGCTAAGCGAGTTGAACTATTCTTGTTGCAGAACATAACCGACTATCCGTTGTACATCAATGCAGGAGATGCTATTGACACCATCTTTCCTATGCGTGTCGGTTACGATGCAGGAATACACTTTACAATACGAAACAGATACGTTCCATTTATAGAAAGACTTAGATATCCTGGCTACTATGGCATACAAAGCGAAAATTACTAATAAGAAACCAAACGGAAGACCGCTCAAGAAGTATGTACTACTTGAAAAGTTTCTAAAGAAAGAAAAGAATGCAGACAGTAAACCAGATATTAAGCCAATTCCTTGACATTGCATCTGCACATCGGCAAATCAATTCATTTGGATTTGGCGAGATTCAAGACTATGCAACATCTGGCACTACTAACTATCCTGCGATGTGGGTGGACATTGGCGATTGCTCCATTGGAGGCAATGAAGATGAACAATCACTCTATACACAGCAGAGCTACACTATATGGATCATTGATAGACTTCAAAAAGGCAAGGGCAATCTTGAAGATGTGTTTAGCGATACACAACAGATAGTTCTTGATGTCATTGCTCAGCTCAATAAGAGCGGATACGAGTTTGTTGTGGACATCGGCAACCAACTGACACCAATCTTCGATAAGTTCCATGATGACGAGCTTGCAGGATTCAGTTTCAACTTGGTAATCAAACAGAATTACGATAGGGATAGATGTGCGATACCATTCGCATACCAACCGATTCCGAATACAGAGCAGAATCCAGGTAGTGGCACAACAGTAAACACTACCTATGTTCCATCAACAAGAACGCTAACAATTAACGGAGTTGAATACGACCTCAGCCAGAACAGAAGTTGGACAATAGCAACAGGAAGTGGAACTGTTACAAGCGTTGCTGCGCTTACATTGGGTACAAGTGGTACTGACTTAACAAGTACGGTGGCAAGTGGCACTACAACGCCTGTAATCACGTTAAATGTACCAACAGCATCGGCAAGCAACAGAGGCGCATTGAGTTCAACAGATTGGAGTACGTTCAACAACAAGGGGAGCGGCACGATAACGAGTGTAACGGGAACGACACCAATAGTGTCAAGTGGAGGTACAACTCCTGCAATCAGCATACCTGCAGCGACAGCAAGCGTGGATGGTTATCTTACATCAACGGATTGGACTACGTTCAACGCTAAGACAACGCAAGCGTATGTCGATGCTGCACTCGTGTCTAAGAATGCGCAGTATTACATGATTCAGCAAACGCAAGGGCATATCGCAGCATCTGTTGCAGCAGGTACTTACTTTAGAAGTGATACAAGCTCGAATGGATGGAATCAAACAGTAAGTCAGTTCGGAGCAATCATGTACTTGAATCCAACCGACTATCCAACTGTGAATGGAGTTACAACTAAGCTCAGAATATCAGCAACAATATCTACCAACGCAGCAGCTCCAGGTTGTTCGTTCACATTCGGTCTATATCCATTGACAAGGAACTCAGGCGGATCATTGACAATCACATGGACTATTGGAACTGTGATAAGTGGAAGTCAAGTGGCGCAGTTCGTTACACCTGCATTGAACACACTAACCAACACAAAGGGAACGGACTTTGCTATCCCTGCGGCAGGGATGTATGCCATCGGAGTAATCACTTCAGCAACAACCGCAGTCAATAGTTATACTAACATGAACGCAATTTTACAATATAGAAACGCATAAGATGAAATACGAACTTACTCAGCCATACACATTGAACGGAGGTCTATACTTCAACGATGGAATACAGATGCAGAATGTGTATATCACATTCGCTCCTGTTGGAGATTCGCAAGGATGCACTAAAGAACTATCTTTGCCAATAGTCATTGATACCGACAGCATTAAGCAAGCGATAATTATAATTGAAACAACTATACAAACATACTTAAACTCATTATGAAAGATTCTATACACAGCATTGGTTCGGTGTTACTCGCACATACAACCGCACTTGCAATCAGTATCACAGACTTTGCAGATTGGTTGAAGATTACATCGCTATTGTTGGCGATAGGATACACCATCTTCAAATGGAGAAGTGATTTGAAGCAAAATAAAATTAAAAAGAAGAAATGATGTTCGGCATAGATGTTAGCGTATGGCAAGGTGTAATAAATTTTGACAAGGTAATACTTGACAAGAAACATCCTGAGTTCATATTCATCAAGGCAACGCAAGGAACTAAACTTGTAGATTCAAAACTTACAAGGAACGCAACAGAGGCGAAGCGTGTCGGATTGAAGATAGGATACTATCACTTTGTAAACCTAAACACTAAGGATGTAGTGAAGTCTGCAACAGCGCAAGCATTGCACTTCCTTAAAGCCATCCATGACTTACCAATGAATGACTTGCCATTGGCGATTGACATTGAGAAGGAAGAAATAGACTTGAATCCTAACGAGTTCGCCTTGTTCTTAACGACATTCATTGACATACTCAAAGGAGCAGGAAGAACGTATTGCATCTACTCTGGTTACTACTTCCTGAATGGAAACCTACCTGTCAATCATTCGTTTGGTAGCGTTCCGTTGTGGCACGCTCAATACACAGATGCAACAACTCCACGCATCGCAAAGGGATGGCAGTCTGCGTTCTGTTGGCAGTATTCATCTAAGGGGAGCATTGATGGAATTAGAGGCAACGTAGACTTAAATAGAATGTAATATGCCGATAGGAAGTTTCTTAGCAAATATATTCAACAAGGGGGGCGGAGGCATCATTGAATCCATTGGCAACGTAGCCGATAAGTTCATTACAACATCGGCTGAGCGGCAAGAGTTCAATCTCAAAGTTCAGATGGAAGTGAACAAGCACATTGAGTTGATGGCGGAACACGCTAACAAGTCTGTTGAACTATATCTGAAAGATGTTGCAGATGCCAGAGCGATGCAGATGGCTGCACTTACGCAGACTGATACATTCAGTAAGCGATTCATTTACTTCTTTGCACTTGGTATTGTAGTCATGGCATTCTCGTTTGACTTTATATTGTGCTTTCAACAGATCCCAACAAAAAATGAAACTATTATCAATGTAGTTGTAGGCACAATCAACGGAACTGCATTGGTTTCTGTTGTATCTTTTTTCTTTGGATCAAGCAGAGGAAGTGAAGATAAGAACAAGACTATATCTGAATTGTCAAAGAAAGAATAATTTTGTTTATTGGTTTTTTTTTATTTTCTTTGTAAAAAAATATATACAATGTATAATAT
>ENA-OSIY01002224-OSIY01002224.1-marine-metagenome-genome-assembly--contig:-NODE-2224-length-10164-cov-4.516110_pt1 | contig 10164 bp, 11 predicted proteins | sample MGYA00237884_ERZ534233 | MGnify/ENA primary metagenome ERZ534233 (study PRJEB26412, sample SAMN06343840) | marine metagenome | isolation source: estuarine water | place: USA: Columbia River Estuary... | reverse complement strand
CATTATCATACATCGGGGGTAAATCAAAAATAGGTAAATGGATTGTTCCGTTCATACCTCAAGACATTGAAACATACGTAGAACCATTTTCAGGTATGTTTTGGGTGTTTTTTAATATGGACCTAACCAAATACCCAAATTTAAAAGAAGTTGTCTACAATGACTTCAATCCACTTAACTATAATTTATTCCAATGTCTTCAGAATCCTGCAAGATTATTAGAAGAAGTGAATAACATTCCTTGTCAACAAAGAGATGAGTTTCCAACACCTGACATCTATAAAGAACAATTCATCAGGTTCCAAGCTGAAATATTTGAAACCAATTTCAGCGTACAGGCTTACGATTACGTAGTTGCCGCAAAATATGCGTATGTGTTGGCACAAGTATTTTCTGGTTCTAAACCTGAAACAAGTTCCTTTATTGACTTGAAAGGGAAATACAAATCAAAGTATCTTACATTCAGAGATAAGTTATCAAAACCTGAATGGATAGAACATTTCTTAAAGATTACTAAAGTGGAGAATATGGATTTCCAAGAGGTTATTCAAAAATATGATAGTCCCTCAACTTATATCTATGCCGACCCACCATATTGGAAAACAGAAAATTATTATAATAACCACGACTTTGACAGTAAGGACCATGAAAGATTGGCGGATTGTTTAAAAGACATTAAGGGAAAATTTTCTTTATCTTATTATGATTTTCCACAATTACACACTTGGTTTCCTCAGATTCAATACAGATGGGAGAAGAAAGAGTTTGCTAAAGCGGCTGCAGCAAAAAAGGGAAAAACACAAAATATGGGGGAAGAGTTGTTAATCTTAAATTATTAGTATATTTTTGCAATCACAATATATTTATTAATAAATCAAAATAGATGAAATTTACGTCGTTATTAAGAACTATTATATCCGAACAATCGAGATTTGAAGTATTATTTAATACTTTAACAAAGCCGGCTAAAGACAAAAATGGTGTCATTACAAAACCTAAGTTAAATAAGAGAGAGTTTATTGAGTTAGTTAAAGCTGACCCAACAACAAAGTTGAATAACATAGATATTGACAATGCTAACTCAGAACAATTGGCTAAGGTAAAGGTGGGTGGTTATACACAATGGTTAATTAAAAACTATTTAACACCGTCAACTGAAAGACAACTTGGTGATAACGGGTATGATAAAGAAGTTGCACAAAAGAAGTCAACTTTTATGGAAGACCTTTATAAGGTTACAGATGACCTTAAAAAGTTTAATAGGTTTAAAGGGAGATTACCTGATAATATGAAAGATATTAATAGATTAACTCCTGACCAAGTATATGATTTAGTTAAAGATTTTGATTTAACATTAGCAACAACAACTAAAGCGGAAAGAAAATCTGCTGAGGTTCATCCTGGTTCTAAATTACTTTATGATGGAGATAATTGGAGAGTTATTGAAATTGAAGATAAAGGACCTGTAGGTAAAGAGGCAGCTTGTTTCTATGGAGGTAATAACCAAGAAACAAGATGGTGTACATCAACTCCTGGTACTGACCAATGGTTTAACAGATACATCAAAGATGGGCCATTATATGTTATCTTTAATCCAAATGACTCAGATGTTTCACCAGCAACAGGATTACCTAAAAATCGTTATCAATTCCATTTCCCATCAAATCAGTTTATGGATAAAGATGACCGTCAACAAGATTTAGTTCAGTTATTAAACGGTCCTATGGAAGAATTAAAAATGTTATTCAAACCTGAATTCGCAAAAGGACTTACAGTTGGTGGAGAAAAATTAGTTATTGACAGTTTTACTCATGGTGCTATTGGTAAATTTATTGCTCTTTATGGATTAGATGATTTAATTGGTAGTTTACCAAATACATTGAAAGAGTTCCAAATTCAAAATAGAGACAATAATAATAACGTTATTATTAATATCCCGGAAGAAATTGGACGATTCAAAGATTTGAATATGATTCTATTAGATAACTGTGTTACATCTATACCAGATTCGGTTTGTACATTACCTAAATTAAGATTTTTGGCATTGATTAACAATCCTGGTTTAAAAACAATTCCAGAATGTATTGTGGATTTACCAAGTTTATATTTCTTAAACTTAAAAGGAAGTAATAATGTTGAAGTACCTGAAGCAATCAAAGCAAAAGGAACTGACATGGGCGGAGGAATGTGGGACCTTCAAGACTAATTGTTTAACTATTAAATTAAAATAATATGAATGTTGATGTTGAAGTTTACATAAGCGGACTCGTCAAATTTTTCAAAGAAAACCCGAAAGACTTACTTAGTTTAGTTCCAAAAAATAAGGAACAAGATTTTTATCGTATGTTAAAAGAGTTTTCATTTGACTTTTAGTTAAATTTTGAGCTTCTTCCAAAATTAAAATAGTGTTATCAATAGTCTTACCTCTTAAGAACCCAATTGGTTCAACCTTTAATATTTTACTAGCTTCCAATTTAAATCTATTAGGTTGTCCTACTAGTTTATCAATGATATCCATTGATGAAGCTAGATGTGGTTCTAATTTCTCTTTTAAATTACCAGGAATAAACCCTAAGTTTTCCTCAGCTTCAACAGCTGGTTTAACTATCACTAAATTATTATATTTACTAGGTTGTGTTTGTAGTAATGCAATGGCTTTAGCTATTGCGGTGTAACTTTTACCAGTACCAGCTGGTCCATATGCGATTAAAACATCTTTCACACCTATTAAATTCACAAATTCCTTTTGTCTTGTATTTCTACATTTCAAATTTAATTTGGTAGGTAATATTTCATTAATCGAATGGTTAGCCATTTCTTTTTCAAAAACATCTAAAGCTACTTCTTTTTTAGGCTTACGCTTATTAGTAGCTCTAGTTGTAGTTTTTGTGGTTGCGGAACTTGCAGTTCCTGTTTCTTTTTTTCTAGTCATAATTATATTAAATTATATTATATAACCAATGTAATTATTTTTTTCTAACTAGTCAAGTTTATTTTTCAGTTTTATTTTTATATTTTTCATCTAAAGCTTCATTTATGTAGACATTTGTAACGTCTAAACCATTAGTAATCGCCTTAGCTTTGAATTTTATAACGTAGAACCCATTGAATAACACTGTTTTATCATAATCAATAATATCATACTCAAAATATAGGTTGTCATCACAACCGATTGTTTTATCACTTAAAAAACTAACTTTTTTAATATGAAAAAAAGTTAGTTTAACTCCTAGTAACGCTTCCTTAAGGAAATTTGTTAGGAATATTGTTTTTCTATTTTCATAGTTTGGGTATTTCGATATGTAAAATTCAAGTAAATAATTACCATCTAACATATCCCTAACCACCATTTTCTTAGTGTATGTTTCAATATTGAAAACATCAATAGTATCTCTTATAACTTTAATTGGTTTATAAGATTTAACACTAGACTCATAATGGTCATTAGATAACACACCTAAAGTGTTAGCTTTATTATCCACCATATCAACATCATGTGGTTTATATTCTTTCTCCTCTAAATTAGTGAATTCACCCATGTCTAAGACATCTTTAGAGCTAAGAGTTATTTCGTCATTATTCACAACTAATATTGGTTTAAAATCATCGTATTCATCAACAACGACCTTATCCAGTTTATGTCTATTAACTTTGAATGTTTTAGTTATTGGTAGTCCATCTGAGTCATAATCAACAATGTCGGTTTTAAGGTTGGTGCTTTCCTTCATAATCTTATACATTCTCCATCTCAACTCTTTAACTTCCTCAGTAATCTCACCATTTATTAATGAATCAGATAATCTACCTTGCATTAATCGATTGTGGGTACCATCTAAAGAACCTAACGAATTTCCAGTGTTATAAATAGCATTATTTTCAACTTTAGATAATGATAACATTAACATAGCTAAGTTTTGTTTAAACCATTTTATCATTACCTAATTCTAATATTGTTTTACCTTCTTTAATATTATTTATTATCCAATTGTAGAAATTTTCTATTATTGGTTGTGTATTATTCCCATTCATATTATTATAATTTTATTACTTGTTAATTATTAAAAAATATTCCCTATTAACTGTATCAGGTGTGACCAACCCATCACCATAACCAACTAAATTATCCTCAAGTATCTCAAAATTTGTAATACCACAAGCTTCACAATATGAAATAATTTCTTCCTTAGTATAAATATTAACAAATTCAGATTGTTTATAATAACTATTTGGGTTTTGAGGGAATTGGATGAGCATTTTACCACCATTGGCTAATATCTCATAAAGTCTCCCCAAAGTATTAACATGGTCTTCTTTTTTAGTATGTTGAAATACCATTAAAGAATAAATAAAATCCACCGATTCGTTATCTATACCTAATATTGACCTACCATCACTCTTGATTTTAACGATATTTGGGTCAGGGATTTTATCTAAAAATTCTTGACAAACATCAACACCTGTTTTTTTATCACTATTAATGTTACATAACACACGACCAATACCACACCCAAATTCCAACACGGAATCAAATTCCGTAATGTATTTTTTTAACGCTTCAGCTTGTAATTCACCCTCTAGGTAGAATTCCTCATCAGACCTTTTTGGTAATATGTATTCTCTCCATTTACTTTCTTTGGCGAATCCACACCACATTGAGTTATAATCTTTTCCCATTATTTTTTTAAATTTAAATATTTATCAACTTGCATTTTTATATTAAGGTTTTTTAACGCATATTCTCTATTAAACTCACCTAACGTATAATCATATTTTATTATTTCTTCTTCAATTTCTTTCTCACCAAACACTCTATTAGAAAATCTACCACTGCAATTGTTTTTTAATGAATTTTCTATATTTAATTCAGTTAATATCCCATCACCTATTGGTGGTTTATTAATATAAGGTCTTTTATCTAAAATCATAACATTTCTACCGCAAGCCATTGACTCATAGGCACCCCTACCAAGGGTTACCACCATATCAACCTCATTTATAGCATCTTCCACATTAAATATTGGATTTGTATATTTGTTAAGACAAATTAATTTAACCCCATGTTTAACACATACACTCCTAAGCATATTATTAAGTAAATCAGAATGACTTAATGATAACACACTCTTAAGTTCTTTATTAATTGGATGGGTTATTTTAAATCTTTCACAATCAATACCATTATGGATTATGGTTGAATCAATTCTTTTATTTTTTAAATGGTTATAAACCTCATTACTAATCGAGACGTATCCATCTAAACCACCATACGGTTGTTCTAAGGCTGGATAAACACCATGACAGGTTTGTACCTTAAATCCTTTTATACTCTTAATATAAGGTATCGTAGATGTGTGTGAAGCTAAAATTAAATCATATGATGAATCTGGTTTATTTACTACATTTACACCAATGTTTTTTAACTTACTACCTATCAACCCTATTTGTGGTGAAAATGCATGCACTTCTATATCATCACGTCCATGTAATTCCTTAATTAATGTATATGCGTAAGTTTCACTACCACCTAAACCACCTAAAGTGTTATTTGTTACTAATATCTTCATCGTTTAAAATTTTATCAAATGTTGGTTTAATGTTAGTATATAAAAAATTAGGTCTTAAATGATGTTTGAAGCCCATGTTAATGTATTTGTGAATATCTAAAACACCATTCTCTTTTAAATATCTTTTACTCTTACCTTCAAAATGAATCATTGGGGAGCTAAAGATATAAGCTAATTTCATATTAGCATTATACACATTCTGAAAAACAAAATCATCACCACAATAAGTTCGTAATGTTTCGGGTATAGTTGTGAAATAATCTCTACGTATTGTATAGTCCCACCCTTGCATGTGTTTGTCGTGAACCATAACTTCATATTTCAATTCATCTAACTTATTACAATATAAAATATGGTTTGTTGAATGTACTGCAATACCAACAGTTTCTTCTTTCTTAAAAACATCTACAGTATCCTTAATAAAATTACTTGGGATTCTAACATCGTTATTTAGAAAACATAATAAATCTTCTTTAGCATAACCACTAAACCAATTCCAAACATGATTTAATGGTGTGTTAATTTCATTCCTAACAATAGTCACCCTTGAATCAGTTATACTATCAAGATATTCTTTAGTTCCAGATTCTGTTGAAGCTTGGTCAACCAAAGTGATTTTAAAATCATTAATATTTTGCCTTAATAAATCATCAATACAATCTTTAGTAAAACCAATATTATTTAGATTAACTACTAATACATTAATTGTCATTTATTATAGTTTTATATTTATCTTTAATTTTATTAGCAACTTCAACATATGAAAATTCGTTAATATAATCTGGTGGTGTGAATAATTTTTTAGATATAATTTTACCTGTATTATCAATATCATAAATAAAACCATTCTTACCACATAACCAACCCTCAACAGTGGTTCTACCTAATAGAATACTTGCAGTCTCACTACAGTTTTTAGTGTATTTTTCAACATCTAATGTACTTGGGTGATAAGTTACAAATTCAGAACCATTAATTAATGATTTCACATCCACCCCATTCTCTTTACCAACTATTACTAATTTTTTACCAGTTTTATTTGCAGTATCGACCAAATCTAAAATAGTTTCTTTTCTAAGGTAGTCAATAGTACCAACGAATAAAGTATAACCCTCATCTTTAGTCTTATTAGTGTTAAACCTATCACTATCAATTGGATTGTATATCAAATCAATTTTAGAGCTTTCGATTCCGTGTTTATCAGTAAGGAATTTGGTTATTTCTGGTCTAATTGAGATATAGCTTTTAATACTATCGTTAATAATTGGTTCCTCTAATGAAATAACCTCAGAATGGATAGTTGTTATAATTGGAGTATCTGGAAATAATTGTAGAATTCTTTCCGTAATTGGTTTATGACTACAATGAATAATGTCAAATGTGTCAGAGTTCATCTTATACAAGTTGTTAACCTTTGAAACCATATAACCTTTATCAGTTTCCATTCCCCATTTACCATCACCTAATTTAAAAGTTGGTGGTTCGTTTAGTTGGTATAGTTTGATACCTAATTTCTTAGCTTTTGTTTCTAAAATACCACCCACATTAGAGTAGATATGTACCTCACAACCATTTTTAACCAATCCTTTAGCTAACTCATAAAAATATAATTCAGAACCAGTTAAACTATTAAAATTTAAACAACCCAATAACACTTTTAGTTTTCGATTTTTAAATTCTTCATTTAATTTAATAGGTAGTATTTGAGAGTTTTTAGTTATAAAATCAACTCTATTACTTTCCCACTCATCATTAGTCTCACCAACTGATTTGTGAATTAACTTTATCAATGTGTGAACACCAACTTTAACCTCATTTATGTGATTATTAAAACAAAAATCAACATCATAAAAATGAAACCCTTTTACATTCTCATCAAATTCATTTTTTAACCTTTTTTTATGTGCTGAGAAAAATACTCCATCAACAACAACAACCTCCTCAATGTTATCACCCAAATCATTACTATAATTACTTGACCAAGTTTTACCATCTTGCATATGCTTTACCTTACCATACATTTTACTAGGGTCAGACCACCATTTACCAGTACTGTCTAATAATTTACTACCAGCAACACCTAAGATACCAAATTCTGGGTTTTTATCATATAACTTAACTAATTTTTTGGCGAATTGTTTTGTTTCCATAATAATATCATCGTGAGTAAAAACCACAACATCATATTTAGCTTCTTTTAAACCTCTATTATAAAATTTAGTTAAGGACTCACCTTCATTTATATACTCAATTACCTCAACATCTGGATGTCCAGACATTTTCTTTAAATGGTTTATATGTTCCTCATTATGTGTTCTTGTACAATAAACTATACTAATCATATTTTTATTTTTTAAATCTTAAATAAGCATTATCACTTACCTTTATTATTTCTGGTTGGCCAATGAATTGGTCTAGGTTTTCAGCGTTTGAATAACTCATAGCTGAACTTAGATAGTCTTTGAAATTATTAACCCATTGTGATAATGAATACTCGACTTTTCTAACTCTAACAACACCTTCAGATGTTGTTAATTTTTCTTTACCCCATTTAATTTGAACTTCTTTGGTACTCATACCTCTGAATTTTTTGTAAATCGGTAATTTAAATTTATATAAATAAGTTGCTAACCAATTACTTATTTTAATATGTTTAAAAATATAATTATCACCACAAGATTCAATTGCCTTGTTAAATAAACTACCCACCATGACATAATCAGCACCCAAAGCCAAAGCTTTAATAATATCTGAATAGTTTTTCATACCACCATCAGCAACAATCTTAGCTGGTTTATCCAATTCACAAGAAATGTCGTAACATTCTTTAATTAAAGAGGCCATAGGGAACCCTATACCTGTATGAACTGTTGTTGAGCAACCATTACCATTACCAATACCTACTCTAACAGCATCAGCACCAGCTTCACTCAATAATCTATAAGTTTCTGGGTTAGCTACATTACCTACCATCAAATAGGTGTTAGGGTGAGCATTTTTAAATGTTTTAACTGTCTCTAATAAAGTTGACATATGACCATTAGCAATATCAATTAGATATTTCGCATCAGAATCGAAAAAAGTAATGTTATTAAATTCTTTTAATGAAAATGAATTTATAGCATTACGATTAAATTTAGTGTTTCTAGGTAAACAAGTTACTATTTTTAAACTATTGAATAACTCAATGTTATTTTCATCTATTACAGTATCCATTGGTGCTGTAATTAAAGGTAACGATTTACCTTTGGTGTATAAATTAATATAACGTCTAGATGTAATATCTGACGTTATACTAGGTTTTATTAAAATATCGTTAAAATCAAATTTTTCCATACTATTTCATTCCAGTACTACCGAACCCACCATCACTTCTTTCAGTGTTAAGGTCAATAGAATCTACTTTTGTTAATTTAAAATAATTACTACCCGTAGTTTTAGCTATAACACCTTGTGCTATTCTATCACCACTCTCAATTCTAAACGGTTCACCACCCAAATTTATAATAATAATCCCTATCTCACCACGATAATCAGAATCAATCGTCCCTGGTGAATTTAAAACTGTAATCCCATGTTTTAAAGCTAAACCACTTCTAGGTCTAATTTGTATCTCATGGTCTTCAGGTATTTCAAAAAATAACCCAGTTTTAATTAAAACTCTTTTACCAGCATCTAGAACAATTGGTTCAGGTATGAAAGCTCTTAAATCAAACCCTGCCGCACCACTAGACTCATAAGCTGGGTCTTCGTTATTAGATTTATTCACAAAATTAAAAGAGTTATCAGGTTTGTTTAAACCTGAAAATTCTCTTAAAAAATCTTTGTGACTATAATCATTATTTAAATCTAATGATTCAAATAATTTTTTTTTAATTCTCTGAATGTTTTTATTCATCAACGTCTTCCCATCCTTAAGAAGAGCAACAATATTTATTTGCGCGCCATTAGAAAAGCTCACAAAAAGCACCACAAACATTTAGGTAAAGAACATGGCGAATGCTTCGGTATGTTGATGGTGCCTACCAAATATTTCATAGAACAAATTAAAAACAGAAAGGCTAAATGATTCCCGATCGTTGGGTATATATGGCGGTAAATATAGAATTGTTCATCGTTCCCTTTATTTTTAGTTTTCATCCTAAACTCAAATTTATTAAAACGTGGAGGGCTTTTGGCCCTGCTGTTTTAATTACGGTTTCTGCTTTTATTATTTTGGATATCGTGTTTACCGATTTCCGGTTAAATTGGCTTTGGTGTTTCGCTGGACTACCATTTTCATTTTGTTGAGTATTGGTGTGCTAAGTAGCAATAAATTGTACACTTCAATTACTTTTATTTCTTGCGCTGCAGTGCTTGCTGCTTGCTCTTTTTTTAATACAGAGAAAGAGGGTTTTACTAAGTTCATAGTGAGTTATGTTATTCTTACCATTCCCTTTATGATTTCTAATGGTATTCTTACTGGTAGTGGCTTAGAAGATGCTGTGGTGAAATACAATAGCGCGCATATTTTAAATGTAAGGGTGTTAACTCTGTCTCTTATACACATCTGACGCTGCCGACGAATAGAGAGGTGTAGATCTCGGTGGTCGCCGTATCA
>ENA-OSIY01002223-OSIY01002223.1-marine-metagenome-genome-assembly--contig:-NODE-2223-length-10164-cov-5.272926_pt1 | contig 10164 bp, 9 predicted proteins | sample MGYA00237884_ERZ534233 | MGnify/ENA primary metagenome ERZ534233 (study PRJEB26412, sample SAMN06343840) | marine metagenome | isolation source: estuarine water | place: USA: Columbia River Estuary... | reverse complement strand
TGATACGGCGACCACCGAGATCTACACCTCTCTATTCGTCGGCAGCGTCAGATGTGTATAAGAGACAGCTTTTAAAGACGGAAGTATAACCAACAAACTATCAGATGATTTTATAGAGGTTAATTTTACCTCTTTATTAGATTGTATGGTGATGGCTACTTCAATAGTTTCATCTACAGATTGAGCAACTTGTATTGATTGCTTGGCCAAACTACTAGAAATTTCTTGTCGAATGGTTGTTCTAAAGCACGTACTTTTTTTGTCTTTATCTATTAGGGAGTCACAGACTTTGAAAGATGGAGAAACATCAACAGAGGTATAATCTACATCCATATTAATTTTCTTTATATTCTTGTTTTTTTCAAATGAAAAATAATTACAAGAAGTAAAAGAAAACATGAAACATATGAATAAAAAATAACGCACTTGAAATGATCATTAATTTAGTGTGAAATTACGCAATTATAATGACTTTAACTACTTGAACTTTTGTGTATACTGAACCTTTTAGATTAACTAAATCTATAGTTTGAATTATAACTGTAACAAATAAAAAGGGGAAACGTCATATAATAACAACAAGTAAATCCATGGATCTTCTTCTACTTCTATTAGGTGTTTTTTTTATAATTCTTGGAATTATTGGTTCGTTCATTCCGGTATTACCTGGCCCCATTACAAGTTGGGTGGGTTTATTGTTAATTCATCTTACCAATGCCGTTCCCTATAATTGGACATTTATACTAACTACCCTGGCGGTTGCCATACTCGTGTATATATTAGATTATATCATTCCTGCTCTAGGAACAAAAAAATTTGGTGGGAGTAAATATGGCATTATAGGTACTACAGTAGGTTTATTAGTAGGGCTTATTTTTCTAGGTCCTTTTGGTATTATCATAGGCCCATTCATTGGTGCATTTATAGGAGAGCTTATCCATGATAATGAAAACTCTAATAGAGCATTAAAAGCTGCTTTTGGCTCTTTTATAGGGTTTCTGTTTTCAACTGGATTAAAATTTATAGTTAGCAGTATTTATGCAGGATTATTTTTTTCAAAAATTTGGGAAATGAAATCTAACTTCTTTTAAGCGCAAAAAAAAAGCGACCCATCTCAGGGAAGCTTTCCATTGGTTAACAAAACCAAGACACTTTTTACGAAAGTGCCAAAACAACACAACACGTTGCTTAAAATAAGCAACAAACAAATATAGCTCTTTTTTAATTTTAAAACACCATTATTTCTTTTTTAACTGTAAAGTTCTTTTTTGCAAATCACTATCTTTGCAGCTTATAATCATTTGAGAAAAGAAAATAGAATGCAATTATCAGAACAAGAAGTTGTACGTAGAGAAAAATTATCGAGATTACGTGAATTAGGTATCAATCCTTATCCTGCAGATTTATTTCCTGTAGATACTAATTCTAAGGAGATAAAAAACAGCTTTAAGGAAGGTAAACAGGTAACTATTGCGGGAAGATTAATGGTTATAAATATCCAAGGTAAAGCCTCTTTTGGTCAATTACAAGATGGAGAAGGTAGAATTCAACTTTATTTTAACAGAGATGAAATTTGTCTTGGAGAAGATAAATCTTTGTACAATACTGTTTTTAAAAAATTACTAGATTTAGGAGATTTTATTGGGATAACGGGAACACTTTTCACTACCAAAGTTGGCGAGAAAACTGTTATGGTAAAAGAGTTTACCCTACTTTCTAAATCGTTAAAACCCTTACCAATTCCCAAAGTAAAAGATGGCGTTACTTATGATGCATTTACAGATCCTGAACTAAGATATAGGCAACGATATGCAGATTTAGTGGTAAACCCACACGTAAAAGAAGTTTTTGTAAAAAGAACTAAACTTTTTAATGCTATGCGATCGTTTTTTAATGACGCTGGGTACTTTGAAGTTGAGACTCCTATTTTACAACCTATCCCTGGTGGTGCTGCAGCGAGACCTTTTAGTACACATCACAATTCTTTAGACATTCCTTTGTATATGAGAATTGCAAATGAATTGTATTTAAAAAGATTAATTGTTGGTGGTTTTGATGGGGTGTACGAGTTTTCTAAAAACTTCAGAAATGAGGGTATGGATAGAACTCACAATCCAGAATTTACAGCGATGGAAATTTATGTTTCGTACAAAGATTACAACTGGATGATGGAGTTTGCAGAACAATTATTAGAACATTGTGCTATTGCAGTAAACGGAACTTCAGTTGCTACTTTTGGAGAACATACCATAGATTTTAAGGCGCCTTACGCAAGAGTAACCATGACAGACTCTATAAAGCATTTTACTGGTTTTGACATTACTGGAAAAACAGAAGATGAAATTAGAGCTGCTGCTATAGCAATGAATATTTCTGTTGATGAGACCATGGGAAAAGGAAAGTTAATCGATGAGATTTTTGGAGAGAAATGTGAAGGCAATTATATTCAACCCACCTATATTACAGACTATCCTAAAGAAATGTCTCCGCTTTGTAAAGAACACAGAGAAAACCCCGAACTCACAGAACGTTTTGAATTGATGGTCTGTGGTAAAGAAATAGCCAATGCCTATTCAGAATTAAATGATCCTATAGATCAACGAGAACGTTTTGAACATCAACTAAAACTTGCTCAAAAAGGTGACGATGAAGCCACAGAGTTTATTGATCATGATTTCTTAAGAGCATTAGAATATGGAATGCCTCCTACCTCTGGAATGGGGATTGGAATGGACCGATTAATTATGTTTTTAACCAACAATCAGTCTATTCAAGAAGTATTATTCTTTCCTCAGATGAGGCCAGAACAAAAAGCGCCTTCTATTGAATTAAATGAGGAAGAGAAAGCTGTTCTAGCTATAATTTCTAAAGTTGAAAAAATAGATTTAATGGCCTTAAAAACTCAATCTGGATTAAGCAATAAAAAATGGGATAAAACCATTAAAGGCTTAACCAAAAAAGAGGTTGCAAAGGTTACTAAAACTGAAGATGGGTTGTATGTTAAGGTTGTTTAAGTAATAGCTCAATTAGCTGATTTTACTTCCATTTAATATTACATCCTATACTAGGCTTTGGAATACCTGTGTACGGTTTTTTACTTTCAAGAAGATCTAAAACTTCTCGAATATCTATCCCAGTAACTGGAAGATCATTGCCAGGTCTAGAATCATCTAATTGACCATGATAAACTGATATTAAATTGTTGTCAAATACATATAAATCTGGAGTACATGCGGCGTCATAAGCTTTAGCAACCTCTTGAGTTTCGTCATACAAATATGGAAACGGATAGTTTTCTTTTTTAGCATGAATTTTCATATTGGCAGGGCTGTCCATCGGGTATTTTTCTGAATCATTACTGCTAATGGCAATAAAACTAAATCCTTTAGAACTATACTCATTTGCTATTTGAACTAGGGCTTTGTTAATATGAATTACAAAAGGACAGTGGTTGCAAATAAAGAAAATAACTGTTCCTTTCTTCCCTTTTAATTCATCTAAAGAAACCACTTTTTCTGAGATGGTGTCTACTAATGTGAACTTGGGAGCAGCAATACCTTTCTGAAAATTATTGGACGGTGTTAATGCCATATTCTTAATTTTTAACCTTTATACTTCATGGGCAAATGCACCACTTTTTTTGTGTCAAAAAAATCTTCATCAAAAAAATCTGATAAATTAAAAATTGAAACTGTGGTGTATTTTTTTAATTCTTCGGTTAAATCACCCCCTTTTAAATATAAAATTCCATTTTTAATTTTGTGCTCTTGTTTTTTGTTAATTTTTCCTTTAGTCCAGCGAACAAATGTTTCCATTTGAGCCACTGCTCTACTTACAATAAAATCGTAGGTATCTTGATCCTCTTCAACTCTTCCATGAGTAGTTGAAATGTTTTGCAAACCTAAACCTTCGGCTACTTCATTTACAACCTTAATTTTTTTACCAATACTATCTACCAGATGAAAATGAGTCTCTGGGAATAATATAGCTAAAGGAATCCCTGGAAAACCTCCTCCAGTTCCAACATCCAATACTTTGGTGTTTGGTTTAAACTGAACAACTTTAGCAATACCCAAAGAATGTAATACATGTCTTAGGTATAACTCATCAATATCTTTTCTGGAAACTACATTAATTTTTAAATTCCAATCTTTATACAGCTCTTGTAATTTTGAAAATTGTATAATTTGTTCTTGTGTTAATTTCGGAAAATATTTTAAAAGTAAATCCATGATTTTTATTATATCACAAAAGTAATTAATCATAAGAACAATTCCGTTAAATAATAATCGTTTATAATCATATCGTAGTCAAAAATGTTTATTTTTGGTATATACAATTCACCCATTTATGAAGTCAATAAATTTTTCAAGAATAGATAAAGCCAAGTTTTTTAGAACTCTAAATAAAAGAGTAAATACTTACTTTAAAGAAAATAATATTAAGAGAACTGGCAATTGGAAGCTATATACCAAAGCCTTTATAATGTTTTCTGTTTTTTTAGTCCCATTTATTTTAATTCTCACTGTTGAAATGCCACAATGGCTGATGTTTATTTTAATGGCTGTTACAGGTGTTGGAATGGCTGGTGTTGGAATGAATGTAATGCATGATAGCAATCACGATTCTTTCTCTAGTAAAAAATGGGTTAACAAATTAATGGGAAGTAGTATCTATATCCTTGCAGGAAATGTATATAACTGGAAAGTACAACACAATGTCTTACACCATACATTTACCAATGTTAAAGACCATGATGAAGATATTGATGCCGGTAGAATTATACGTTTTTCAAAACATTCTAAATGGCTGAAGATTCATAAGCTTCAAAAATATTATTCTATTTTCCTCTATGGATTATTAACAATTAATTGGGCAATTACTACCGATGTTAAACAGATGCATAATTATTTGAAAAGAAAATTATCGTATGGTAAATTTCCTAGTCCTGCAGTAGAATGGACAAAATTAGTTATCTCTAAATTAGTTTACTACTCTTTATGGATCGTTTTACCTTTAGTTGTTTTAGATATAGTATGGTGGAAAGTTTTGATTGGATTTTTTGTAATGCATTATACAGCTGGTATGATTTTAAGCCTTGTTTTTCAATTGGCTCATATTGTTCCTAATACAGAAATGCCAATACCAGATAAAGATGGAAATTTAGAGCATACTTGGGCAGTCCACCAATTATATACCACCTCCAACTTTGCTCCTAGTAATAGACTCGTAAATTTCTATACCGGAGGCTTAAATCATCAAGTTGAACATCATATTTTTCCACATATTTCTCATGTACATTATGGTAAGTTGGCTAAAATTGTAAAGGAAACAGCTAAAGAATTTAATTTGCCTTATAATGAGTATAAAACTACTAGAAAAGCCATTATAGAACATTTTAGACATTTAGGTGTTTTAGGTAAAAAACCAGAAATAGCATAAAAAGTACTTATAACTTCACAATATAAATGGCACATCCATTATCGAATAGAATAAATAGCCTACCTGTATCTCAAACATTGGCTATGGCAGCAAAGGCAAGAGAGTTAAAAGCTGAAGGTAAAGATATTATTAGTTTAAGTTTAGGAGAACCAGACTTTAATACACCAGACTTTATTAAAGATGCAGCTGTAGAAGCAATTAATCAAGATTATAATTCTTACACCCCTGTAGATGGGTATGGAGAATTAAAAGAAGCAATCTGTACAAAATTCAAAAGAGACAATAACTTGAGTTATAAGCCGAGTCAAATTGTAGTATCTACTGGAGCTAAACAATCTATTGCTAATGTTGCTCAAGTACTTCTTAATCCTGGAGATGAAGTTTTATTACCAGCACCATATTGGGTAAGTTACTCTGCGATTGCAATTTTATGTGAAGCAACATTCGTAGAAATCCCATCTTCTATAGAAACTGATTTTAAAATTACACCAGAACAGTTAGAGGGATCTATTACACCAAAAACAAAGATGGTGTTTTTCAACTCTCCTAATAATCCTAGTGGAACAATTTATACGGAAGAAGAATACAGGGCTTTAGCAAAAGTTTTGCAAAAACATCCTCAAATATATGTTCTTTCTGATGAGATTTATGAGCATATAAATTACAACAATCCAACCTTTAGTTTTGCTGCAATCGAAAATATGTTTGACAGAACGATTACAGTGAATGGTCTAGCAAAAGCCTTTGCTATGACTGGCTGGAGAATTGGTTATATTGGAGCGCCAGAATGGATCGCTAAAGCATGTACAAAAATGCAAGGGCAAATTACATCTGGAACAAATTGTATTGCACAACGAGCAGCTATAACTGCTGTACTAGCTCCGGTTTCTAAAGTACAATATATGGTAGACGAGTTTAAATCTCGAAGAAATATTGTATTAGAATTACTCGGAGATATTGAAGGGTTTAAATTAAATATACCTGACGGTGCTTTTTACGTTTTTCCTGATATTTCGTATTTCTTCGGAAAAACTATCAAAGGAAAACACATTAAAGATGCTAATGACTTTTCTTTATTTCTACTTGAGGAAGCTAATGTAGCCTCAGTTACTGGAGCTGCTTTTGGAGCTCCAAACTGTATTCGATTATCATATGCTGCTTCTGAAGCTATCTTAAGAGAAGCTGTTAAACGCATTGGCAAAGCATTAGAAGCTTAGAAATAAAAAAACCGCACTCAATAAATGAGCGCGGTGGAGGAGATAGCTGGGGTCATATTGTTCTAGTCTACATTGTCATGTAAAAAAGAGTTATTTGACTTTAATTGTATATCATCATTATCATCTGTAGACAAGGTTGTTTTAGATTTGCTAATTACTGAACTACTTTCATCTAAATTTACACCCAATCTTTTGTAGGCAGGCTGACGTTCAATTTCATCTATGTTCTTATTCATTTGATCAGTGAATTTATAGTTGAATCCTTTCATTTTTTGCCTTCGTTCTTCAGCTCTTTTTTGAAGTTCTGTAATGGTAAGACTCATTGGAGACACTTCTTCACTTGAGGCTTCAATTTCATTAATTTCTGACTGTGGAATTGAATTTTTTAATTCAAATTGTAATTCTTGCTCTAGTTCTTTTGAGTCTTTATTTATTGATGAACTTTTACCTATGGTAGGCTGAATGTCAAAATCTTCTAGGATATGTTTTGTAACTGACTCATCTCTTTTGTCAGCAATAATTTCCTGAGGATCTGTGACCTCTAGATTTAAAATATCTGGAGTGAGCTCATGGCGTATTTCTTCTTTATTTATTTTAATCTCTTCAAAATCATTGATTGGAAGATCAAATAATAAATCTGGTTGAATTGATGAAGATTCATCTTTAACTTCTTCTTCAACAACTGGTGATATATTGGTAATAATAAAATCATCTTCAGAAATATTTTCAGAAAGAATTTCATCATAAACTACAGTACTGTTTCTGATAACCTCAGAAGTTGGAATTAAATCCATTTGAAACTCTTCTCTCTCTTCTTGATGCTCTAGTTCATCATCTACTTCAAGAACATGAATTATTTTCTTTTCAGTTGTATTAATTGGATCTTTAACTAATGGAGTTTTAGATAAAATAGTATCTGAAAAATCGTACGTAGCTTTTTGTTCGTCTTCCAGAGTATAAACTGTTTTCTTAACTTCTGTATTTGTAATGTTACTTTGTTGATCCAAGGCAAAACCAGTAGCCACAACAGTGACAGCTATAGCATCTCCTAAATCTTTATCTTCTCCAATACCCATAATAATATTGGCTTCAAAACCTGCTTCTGTTTGGATGAAATCATTAATTTCTCCAATTTCGTCTAATGTTACCTCATTAGTTCCTGAAACAATTAATAATAATACATTTTTTGCACCAGTAATCTTGTTGTCATTTAATAAAGGAGAATCTAATGCTTTAACTATAGCACTTTTAGCTCTAGAAGTTCCTTCCTCTTTAGCAGAACCCATAATGGCTGTTCCACTATTAGAAAGAACTGTTTTTGCATCGTGTAAATCTATATTTTGTTTGTAGTGATGTGTTATTACTTCTGCAATTCCTCTCGCTGCTGTAGACAAAACTTCATCAGCTTTTGAAAATCCAGCTTTAAATCCTAAATTTCCATATACTTCTCTTAGTTTGTTGTTGTTTATAACAATAAGAGAATCAACATTATTTCGTAACTCATCAATACCAGCTTGTGCTTGTTTAGATCTCATTCTTCCTTCAAATTGAAAAGGCATGGTCACAATTCCTACAGTTAGAATGTCCATATCCTTAGCAATTTTAGCAATAATTGGAGCTGCCCCTGTTCCTGTTCCACCACCCATACCAGCAGTAATAAACACCATTTTCGTTTGGGTGTTTAACATCTCCTGAATCTCTTTAATGCTTTCCTTGGCAGCCTGCTCTCCAACTTCTGGATTTGCTCCAGCACCTAGTCCTGAAGTTAAGTTAACTCCTAACTGAATTTTATTAGGTATAGAGCTGTTTTCTAGTGCTTGAGCATCTGTGTTACAGATGACAAAATCTACCCCTTTGATGTCTTGCTGAAACATGTGATTAACAGCATTGCTTCCTCCACCACCTACACCAATTACTTTAATAGTGTTTGATTGTGATTTTGGCATCTCAAATAAAATGTTATCGAATTCTCCGCTCATAATAACTTTTCTATTTTTATTTATTTATATGTTCTTAATAATTATTCTGCATTGTCTAAAAACTCTTTCAATCCGTCTGTGAACTTATCGAAAAAAGATTTTTTATTTGTCTTTGGTTTGGGATCTAATTCTGGAACATTCTCCTCAACATTTTCCTCTTGTTTTTGTCTTTCTTGCTCCTCTTTGTCCTCTCTTGAATGATTTTCTAGACCTTCCATTAATAGTCCAACAGCAGTTGCATAAGACGGGCTAGATAGGCCTTCATCAGAATCTCCTGCTAAATGCTCATTAGGATAACCAATCCTTGCATCCATACCTGTAATATACTCAACTAGTTGTCTTAAATGTTTTAACTGAGAACCTCCACCTGTTAAAACAATTCCAGCTATTAGTTTTCCTTTTTGTGTCTCATGTCCGTAGTTCTTTATCTCTAAATATACATGTTCAATAATTTCTTGAACTCTAGCATGAATTATCTTTGAAAGGTTTTTGAGTGTAATTTCTTTTGGTTCTCTACCTCTTAACCCTGGAATAGATACTATTTCTGTTTCCTTATTTTCTCCTGGCCAGGCTGATCCAAATTTAATTTTTAATAACTCTGCTTGTTTTTCAATGATAGAGCAACCTTCTTTAATATCTTCTGTAATCACATTTCCTCCAAACGGAATAACTGCGGTGTGTCTAATAATTCCATCTTTAAAAATTGCCAAATCAGTTGTACCGCCTCCAATATCAATTAAAGCAACTCCAGCCTCCTTTTCTTCTTGACTTAAAACCGCTGATGCCGAGGCTAGCGGTTCTAAAGTAATATCAGATAAATCTAACCCTGCACTTTTTACACAACGACCAATGTTTCTAATTGATGAAACTTGTCCAACTACTACATGAAAATTGGCTTCAAGTCTTCCTCCATACATTCCAATTGGTTCTTTAATATCTGCCTGACTGTCTACTTTAAATTCTTGAGGTAATACATGAATAATTTCTTCACCAGGGAGCATAACCAGTTTGTGAACTTGGTTTACTAGATTTTCAATATCGTTTTCGTCTATAACTTCGTCTGCATTAGATCTTGTAATATAGTCACTATGATGAAGGCTTCGAATATGTTGACCAGCTATACCAACAACTACATTTTCTATTTTCTGACCAGAAACACTCTCCGATTCTTCAACAGCTTGCTGTATAGATTGTATTGTTTGAGTAATATTACTAACTACACCTCTTTTAACACCAAGACTTTTTGCTTTACCGATTCCTGAAATCTCTAACTTTCCATATTCATTTTTACGACCAATCATAGCTACAATCTTAGTTGTACCTATATCTAAACCAACGGCTATTTTATTATTTTCCATTTCTTTTATTTTACACCAACAACTTGATTGTGATATTTAATATTTATGGTTTTGTACTTTTGTATTGTACTATCTAAAAAAGCTTTGCCATAAAACGCTTTTAACTTTTTTATTTTTTTATCTTTTTTTATCAGATTCCCAAAATCTATCCTATAATCTTCACTTCTA
>ENA-OSIY01002222-OSIY01002222.1-marine-metagenome-genome-assembly--contig:-NODE-2222-length-10166-cov-5.976311_pt1 | contig 10166 bp, 19 predicted proteins | sample MGYA00237884_ERZ534233 | MGnify/ENA primary metagenome ERZ534233 (study PRJEB26412, sample SAMN06343840) | marine metagenome | isolation source: estuarine water | place: USA: Columbia River Estuary... | reverse complement strand
TTTTCAAGCAGAAGACGGCATACGAGATTTCTGCCTGTCTCGTGGGCTCGGAGATGTGTATAAGAGACAGGTTGAAATGTATGGCTGTGGCGAATGAATCCCAATAAAAGAATGTATATAGATAGCCTAAAGATAAAGGAATTACAAGATAGTATGACAACATCAGAATTGTTTGAATTCCTGAGTAAGCGACTGATTATACCCATAGATGATAAAACATACGACTATTTAATTCTTTTAAAAAAAGTCAAAACTTTATAAAATATTTTTTATATAATAACTATAAAAAGAATAAAAAATATAGTTATGGATGTTAATAAAAATTATTACTCAATTTTAGAGCTTGATAAAAATTCATCAGATGATGAAATTAAAAAATCATTTAGAAGTTTATCTAAAATACATCACCCCGATAAAGGAGGCGATGATAATATATTCAAAGAGATAAATGAAGCAAATTCTATTTTAAGCGATTCTAACAAAAGAAATCAATATGATGTACAATCACCACATGGTAGAAGTTATAATCCAAACAGAGGTGGTTTTAACCCATTTGGTGGGGGTAGTAGTCAATTTGAATCTGATTTTGGTTTTAATATAAATGATTTCTTTCAAAGAAGTGGTTTTGGTGGGTTTAATAGAAATGAGGTATTTGAAGATTTGGATATTGAAATCGCAGTTCAAGTATCATTAGAAGATGTTTATAATAACAAAACGAATGATATTACTTATAATAGATATGTTGTATGTGACACTTGTCGTGGTAGTGGTAAGAATGGTGATAATACTTGTACTACGTGTAATGGTACAAAAGTTAAATATATTAAACAGACATTACCAATATCAAATGTTTTTATAGTTAGTGATATGCAAAGAACTATTAGTTTTGATAATTATGGTAATTCTTCAAAACATTTTTCGAATAGAGTCGGTAGATTATATCTAACATTAATACCTTTGCCTAATAATAATTATATAAAAAGTGGAAGAGATTTATTCTATAAAAAAGAATTAGATTTTAGAACAGCTATTTTGGGTGGTAATTTTGAATATAAACACTTAGATGGTAAAACATATTCAGTTAAAATTCCCGAAAAGACATCAAATGGTTCAAGGTTTAAATTAAAGGATAAAGGTATGATGTTCAACGCAATTGGTAATAGAGGAGATTTATACATAGACATTCAAATAATAATTGACTATACAACATTAACCGATGATGATATTGAAATTTTAAAATCTTTAAAAAAATGATACATTTAGACACTGAAGGTTTTTTAATAGAAATACAGGAAAATAATAATGATATATTCATTTATAAACAAGAGCATCTTAATTATTATAGAATAGAAAAATATTTTACAGATTTAAAATTAAAAGAGATTGTAATAGATAATTATATTTATTTTGATTTATCTTTTAAATATGAAGAAGAATATTATAATATTTATAATTATAGATATAGAACTACTATAATAGATTATTATACAAATTTAATAGGAGAAGATGGTCAAGATGTGTCATTTTTCAATTGTGAAAAAGAGCCATGGTTGGATTTGTCAATATGTGGAAAAGATACTATAAAATCTATAACCGACCCACTATTTTCTAAAATAAATTTAAAAAAACCAAAGAAAAATATTATTATTATTGAACATAGAAAATTGTTAGTACAATTTGGTTCAAAAATAAATGATTATAATATTTTAGATTATAGTGCTATAATATTTAAAAATGTAAGATATGAACATAATAGTTTTTTTAATTTGAACCAAGTTGTTGATATTCATTACGAAGATTTTACATTATTAACAAAAAGTGTTTTAAGAGGAATGAAAATAAACAATTTGGTATTAGATGGAGAATAGTAAAGAAATTTTTATTAAGAATGAATTAGCATTTGAATTAGGTAGTAATATTTTAACTATATGTTTTGATTCAAATATATTTATTAGAATGGATAAATTAGAAAATTTTACAATATTTTTACCTGCTTGTAAAATTAGCTCAAGATTTCTTATAAATTATGGATTTGAATATTCAGATAGAGAGCTTCCAAAATTATATTATTTTAAACTCATGGATTGTAATATAGCAAATTTTATTATTAATGGTAATATAATAACTTACCATATTATATTCAGTGGAATCGAAAAAGAATTAAAAAGAGTTGTGAAAATAAGAAAATTGTTAGAACAAAATGGAATTGAAACTATATAAATTAAAAGAAATTTAGAATAACATATGAAAGAGATTATATTTAATATGAGTAAAGAAGAGTTTAAAAAATTCTTAGATATTGCAAAGGAGTTAGTAAAAATAAATGATGATTTTAAAATACTTTTTTTAGAAAAAGGAATTTTAATATACACGATAATGGGCGAAAATAGCGGTAAAATAAACGCATTGAAAATTTTCAACTTTAAGTATGGCGAAATCTTTAAAGAATTATCATACAAGACACCTTTTAGTATTACTATAATGAATGGTAAAAAATTCTGCGATAAAATGAACCTTGTATTAAATTCAAATCTTGAAACTTTTGAAACTATAATTACTTATAATAAAGATTTTATGGCATATAATTTCAGCACCAAAAATGAAGAATTACAAGTTCGTTGCAACTGCCAATCCTCTACGAGAATTAAAGATTTAGATTTTAAAATTTTAGAAGAAAGATTGAACTCTGAATATTCTGATTGGAATTTTATGATGTCTAACGAACAATTAAAAAAAGTATTAAATATGTCTAAGCTTGAAAAAGATAATGAATGTGTTTCTATTAGAGTAGATAATGGAGATGTTTATTTTCATGAAAGTGATTGGGATTTAAAAATATGTTCAGTAGATAGTAATGTTAATGGTAATTGGAGTATAAAAAAAGATTACATCAAAAGAATATCAAATTGTCCAAATCAAGACAGTTTCAACCTATCTATATTCCCTACTTATATCGTAGCGAATGAAACAAAATCATATTTCTTATTTTCTATGGATTTAACAGATTAATATTAACAAAAAGAAAGAGGTATAAAAATTATACCTCTTTCTTTATTCCATGTTTAAAATTAAATTTATTTTATACTTCCTACTACTTTTAATATTTTTCATAGAAGGTATAAAAATTTTATCATATAAATTTTTATGTAATCCTTTTTGATAATTTTTTTCTATACTAATTTCCTCAAAACTATTTTTACCAAAAAATGATTCGTATAATGATATTAAACCATCAAATGTTATTCCACTATTTCTATCATATATAATATGAGAAAAACTATCTATTAATACAGTATCAACATTTGGTATATTTAAATATCTATTAAATTTTTCTTGAAGATATTCAATATGTGGAATACTCATTTTACTATCAGTATCTGATGCAAGGATATAAAATGCTAATAGATTACCGAGCCTTGTTTCAAAATCTTTCATTATTATAATGTATGTAAATCTTTATTTAGAGATTTTATTTTATTTTTAATAAAGAGCAATCTTTGATTTGTTTGAAATATATCATGTTTATATTTAAGATATTCTCTAAACAACTTTTCTCTGATGTCTGATTTCAGCCAATTGTCACTACCTACAATTTCATATTCACAATCATAACATGATGCGAAATATTGTTTAGTTTTTAAGAACTCTCTTTGTTTTATTTTCAAGACAATACTTTCTCTATATAACAATCTAATATTATTTTTAATAACAGCTTTTTTATATAAACATATTTTCTCTTTTTCGTTCATAATAGCTTTTAAAGCATCTGAATTTGTATATACTCTAACATTACTCATTTTTCGTATCTATTTTAATATTTAACATAAATTTATAAGCTTCTTCGTAATCATCTTCTATGATACCCTCTTTAATAGCATCTTCAATAGTTTTTCTTATATCCCCTACTAAACGACAAGGTATTAAATTAAAATGTTTCATAATAACACTACCATCAATAGGACATCTCCATTTTGATTTTTCATCTCTTATTTTCAACTCTACAATTTTGTCGTATAATTCATTATAAGCATTTATCTGTCTTGTTTTTTTCTCTATATTAGTAGATGTTAAATCACATCTACAGAACATAAACAAATCTTCTAATTCATCACCCATTAAAAGATGAAACCTTCTTAGAGCACTATCTTTTGCTATTCTACACAATTCTTTTGGGTAACCATGATTAACTACAATTTTTGTAATATAATCATGTTGTTCAATAGGAATATTTAATCTTTTAAATATATTTGGTAACATCTTACCACCAATATATTCATGGTTATGAAAACTCCAACCAATACCATCTATCCAAGCTTTTGTAGGAGCTTTTCCGATATCATGTAATATAGATACAAGTCTTAACCAAGGATTTTTAGATGCGTAGTAAGTGTTTTCAATAACACTCAAAGTATGAATAAAGTTATCTTTGTGTGATGTTTCTTTTGAAATATCAACACCTTTTAATGCTATTAATTCAGGTAAAATAATATTTAGCTCACCATTATTATCTAAATTGGTCAAATATTGTTTTATTTCTTTAGCATCAATATGTAATATATCAATGAAGTTTATCATAATATTTTTATTTTTTTAATAATTTATATACAAAATAACCACCAAACAAAAGAGATAATAACCACCAATACTTTAATATAAATGATGCTACTAATACAAATGTGATAATACCTAATAAGATACCAATTGTTTTTAAATTTTTAAATACACTTAACATAATTTATAATTTTATTTTTATATATTGATTTTAATATTTGTTCTTATTTTAAAGAATCTAATTCATTATCAACTATCTTTTTTACATCCTTTAAAGTTTCTTGATAATGTTTATTGTTTTTATCAATTTTAACATCAATTTTGATATTGTAATAATAACAAGCAATGATAATCAATACGATTAAGATTAAGTATTTTGTCATAGTTTTAATTTTTAAGGTTTAATTAAATATTATTATACTCTTTTTCTGTTATAAAACAATTTAGTGTTGTATCAGATTTATTTATTTTCATATATATGCCATTATTCATCTTCACACAATGTATATTATCATCTATTACTTTATATTCAATAATTCTATATTTAGACTTATTGATATAATAAAATTGATGAAAGACAAGCAATGACAATAAACTAATAATAATAATGTAAAATGTTGAAGTTTGTATTAAATCCATATTATTTCATATTTTAATATGATACAAATATAGTATAAAAAAATGATAATACCAAATAAAAAGTTATTTTTATTTCAAAAAATATTCTTATCACATTTCAATTAAACTAAAAATTTTTAATTTCCTTGATATTGATTTTGAAATTGTATCATAATTATAATTATGTATTATCAATCCTTGTTTTTCGCTATGAAAAATATCTACATTTATAACAAATGTTATTTCTTTTATAAACTTCATTAAAAAATCTATATCATAATTTGATTTTTCAAAATCAATAATGATATTTTCGCAATTATATTTATTCATCAACAATTGCTCTTTATTATGTAAATGGTATCTATCTATAATAGATATATTATAAAAGAAATGCATAGTCGTATAAATTTCAGAAATAATATCTCTGATTATAAATATATCATTTGTATTTTTACTTTTTAATGATAAATCATATAAACGATATGATATACATTCTAAGTTATTTTCTGTCATAAATCAATTTAAGATAAAATATTATTGACATATAATAACAAATATTCAAATACTCGTTATTAAGATAAGGTATAAACAAATTACTTACTACTATAATAAATAATATAATAATACATATTTTTAAAGCTAATATCATAGATTTAATAATTTCTCAATTTTAATTTTTCGTTCCCATCTTTTATCATAAAAATAGAAACGATAACCTTTATATTTTTGATTTTTTTTAATACTATTTAACATATATTCAACTATTCTATCTTCCCACGGAATATAATCAATTTCAAAGTTAATTAAAGGATAACATAGTTTCTTTATAAATTCAATAGTTTCTTTAAAACTACTATATAAAACAATGTTATCCTTTTTATCAACTACTACATAATTATATCTCATGATATTGTAAGTAAATTGAAAGGCGATGTCAATTTCTTCACGAGTAAGAAATTCTTTTGTTATATTAGAAATTTCCACCATTTTTTATAAATTCTCTTGCTTTTTCTAAACGATAAGTATTTTTCTTCAAATCTTTACATACAACATCTAATAATATATTATTACCATCAATCGTTGCTAATAAATAAGATAAATATTTATCTACTTTACCATAATCAGAAACAATATCCTTTTTAGTATAATTTTTATATTTTTCTAAAAGGGCTTCTACATGTAATACGGTTCTTTTAATATAATCATTAGTTATATCAGATACTTCATTAACTAATGTTAAAATTTCAGTATCTTCTAATTCTAATTGTCCAATAATATCATCAATTTCCTCATCAACAATTTTTTGAATCATAAAATCTTCTCTGCCTACAATACTTTCAAAAGCATTGTGAAGTGAAAAATATTCATCAGTTTTTTGTTTTACGTGACGACCATCTTCAAGAGTAGCAACCCAACCTTCTTTACCTTTTATAGTTTTAGATATTTCTAATAATTCTTCCCATGATAGCAAATCTTCTTCTAATGCTACATCTAATAGATTAATTTTAGGATAAATGTCTAAATCATAATATTCACCACTAACCAAATCTCTAAATTTTAATAATACTAATTTAGACTCTGTATATTTCAATACTACTCTATTTCTTGGAGAAATATATTCCATAATAGGCATAATATTACGAGAAAGCATATACTCAACCATTTCTTTAATGTGAATATTTTTTTCATAAATTTCAAAAGCTTGTAATGCTTGAAAGTTATCTACACACATTTTAGATTTGGTTAAAATTTTACCGTTTGGTAATTGTATAAAATTGATAATAGAACCATCACATTTATCATACAGTTTTCTAATAGGAATATGTTTAATATTATACAATTGAGTCTCTTCTACTTGATTAAGATTGAAGAATTTCTCCATCAATAAAAATCTTTTAAATAAAGAACCATCTATATCAAACACATAACAAATTCCTCTTAATTCATTTGCTCTTAATTTATTATCTTTTCCCAAAGGATATAAATAATCATCATATTTAACTAAACGGTAATTAAACATAGATATTTTATACCCATCTACTATTGTAGTGGATTCATAGAAGTTGAAATTGTCATACTTATCGCATATCGCTCTACATTCTTCGTATGTTGGTAAATAATATGTATATTTTTCAAACATGATATTAGTTTAAATAAGATAAAATTATTTTTTTTATATCTGATGATTTTGTATCAACATAAATACTATTTACTGATAATGTCACATTTTCACTAAATGGTGTTATATCAATTTCACAAAAAATTCCTTTATTATCAACTATAAATGAATTTTTCATAGTTATGAAATTATACATATTAATAGTTTCTTCTAATGAAGAAAAATTAAGTATACAAGAATCATCTTTTGTTTTAATTTCCATAGTTCATAATATTTAGTATAACAAATTTAGTAAATTATTTTTATATATCCTAATATTTTATAGATAATTTTTTATTACTATATTCAACATTTCCCGTAACTTCTTCTATTAGAACATCTTCAATTATTTTAGGCAATTTTATATTCATAATTTCCTTTTCTAATTGAATAGTATTGTTCCAATTAGAACTTATTTTTTCCATTTCTACTATGATGATATTTAAATCATGAAATTTATCAAACTCATATTTATTATCTTCTAAAACTATTGTATATCTTGTTTTAGATATAAAACTTGAAGATTGTTTTAAATATTCTTCGTATTCTTCTAATGATAAAACAGTTTCATTCTCTGATAATGCCAAATTAGAACCTATTGGATTTTTTATTGTATGTGTATATAAATCCATTCCATCAATATACATTTTACGTACTCTACAAGAAGATATATGATTAATATCAAAAGAGCCAACAAGTATATAATCTTGTCTAATAACGCACGAAATCGCATTATCTAATACATATTTTGGTATATCATTTAACAAAAATTTTCTTTCAATTTCAAAATTTTTAACTGTTCTTAATGTCAAATCCACATTATTCATATCTAATTTTTTAATGAAAACAAATATAAGAATTAAAAAATTAATATATACTAAAAATATAATAATATTTGTGAAAAGAATTAAAAGTTATTTCCAATTTATAAAAGAGAATGTAAATAAATCTGATATGGTAATGAGTGCATCAGACGTTTTGAATAAAGACTATGCTACGAATTTGAAATTTGAAGGAAGATGGGGCGATATGTTAGGTGAAGTTTCTCCTGATTTTACGATGATGGTAAGTGGAGCACCTGGTAGTGGTAAAACCACATTTTTATTAGAATTTGCGTATTACTTAGCATCTAATTTTGGTAAAGTTTTATACATTAGTTCAGAGGAATATGGTAGTGTCACTCTTGCCGAAAAATTAAAAGATATTATAAAAACTAAAGGTTTGTATAAAAAAGATGTAAAAGGTATACAGAAATCTTTAATACCACAGGACCTATTTTTTGGCAAAAGTTTTTCAGATTTAACAGATTTTGATTTCATTATTGTAGATTCTATTAATGATATAGATTTAGACCTTATGGATTTTAGAGAAATAAGAAATATTTATCCCGATAAAGGATTTGTTTTAGTTTTACAAACAACAAAATCTGAGGATTATAGAGGTGGAAAAGATTGGGAGCATGAAGTAGATATTGCTTTATTTATGAAAGATGGTAAAATAAATATGTTCAAAAATCGTTATGGTGAATTTAAATGTTATGATTATTTCAATGATGAAAGTATAGATTGTGAAATTTTAAAAGATGAAAAATAAAAAAAGAGCTTATATAAGCTCTTTTTTGTTTATTAATATTTTTATCTTTGTGATTTTAATTCTTTTAATTCTTCTTTCATTAGATTTAATTCTCTGTTCATTGTATCGTATTTTTTTAACTCTACTCCCATCATTTTCTTAAATCTTTTTCTTTCAGCAAATACACTTTTTAAGAAATCAATTGTTACTGATTTACCTCTATTGAATACTGCACCATTGACACAAATAATATGCTTTTCGTCATTGATTTCTGTAATTTTACCATCAAAATCACAATGTGTCGGTTTATCTTTCATAACATATCCCATAAATGTTTCGGGTGCAATATTAAACATCATTTGTGTCCTTGGGTACAAACTTGAAAAGTCAAATGTTGTAACCCATTCATTCATTCCTTTTGCAGGAGTTTTAACCCAACCACCTGCGATTGATTCCGAATCAACATCTTCATCTTCTTTTGTAAAAACTATATTTTCTTGTTCTCTAAAATTTTCACGAAGAAATCCTTCTGTAATAACCAAAGAACAGTTTAAATTTTTAATAGCAAAGTCATTTAATCTAATTTTTGCAAGATTTGATATAGAGTAAGCAATATTGATATATTGCATCTTTTCATGTATAAGTTGAACCAAAACAGTATCTACTGCATTATAAAAAACATATTTAGTAAAATCATCTCTATATAAATCCATTAATGTTCCACTATATTGAATTTTAGCACCATGTTCTAAATCTAAAACCTTTTCTCCTACCCAATTCAAAGAATTTGATTCTTTAACTTTTATAGAAGTATCCCATTTTTTATAAATTTCCATATAATCAATGATAAGTCTATGATTTGGAACTTCGTATGGTGTTCCGAAAATTTTCTCTAATCTTCCACTAAAACTTGAAATTTCAGGTTTGATACCAATTTTTCTACAACGATTGATAAGAAATGTCCAATCGTAATCTAAGAAATTCCAACCACTTATAACAGGCATTTTAGGAACAAGTTTTTCAAAGAAATATCCAAAAGCTAGTGACGAGGTGCAAACCTCGTTGAAGAGTGAAAGCACCGAGTCCGAAATTTACGACTTTTTAAAAAAGGAGATAGTATGAAAGTAGAATGGGAAGCATCACCTATACATTGTGACAGATGTGAAGGTACAGGTAGAACCAAGTGGTCGTATGATGCACGACCAGACGAGACAGACAAATGTACTGTATGTGAAAGACATGGTGAACACTACTATAACTACTCACA
>ENA-OSIY01002221-OSIY01002221.1-marine-metagenome-genome-assembly--contig:-NODE-2221-length-10167-cov-9.598414_pt1 | contig 10167 bp, 11 predicted proteins | sample MGYA00237884_ERZ534233 | MGnify/ENA primary metagenome ERZ534233 (study PRJEB26412, sample SAMN06343840) | marine metagenome | isolation source: estuarine water | place: USA: Columbia River Estuary... | reverse complement strand
ACGTTTTGTTATCTGGGCCTACACGCGGCGGCGAGGTTGCAGACCTAGCAGAGAAAATAGGGCTGCCGCTTTTACCCTGGCAGCGCCTAGTGCTAGACGATATGCTCACAATAGATAAAAATAAAATGTTCGTACGCAAGACATCCCTGGCCATCACAAGCCGTCAAAACGGAAAGACACATTTAGCGCGTATGCGTATATTAGCTGGCCTGTTTTTGTTCAATGAGCGTAACCACATAATTATTAGCTCTGCTAGATCTATGGCCCTTACTACCTTTAGAGAAGTAGCTAACGCAATAGAGGATAACCCAGAGCTAAAGAAGCAACTAAAAAAGATACTTTACACAAACGGTAATGAGGCAATAATCTTAAAAAGCGGGGCTAGGCTAGATGTAAGAGCTGCTACACGCGATAGCTCGCGCGGTGCTAGCGCTGACTTTCTGTTTATAGATGAGCTACGCGAGATAACACAGGAAGCCTTTGCAGCTGCTACGCCTGTTACCCGCGCAAAACCTAATAGCCAAACCTTGCTAGCTAGTAACGCAGGTGATGCCTTTAGCACTACGCTAAATGAGCTACGCGAGCGCTGCCAGGCTAACCCGCCGCCGTCTATGGGCTACTACGAATACAGCGCCCCGCCATTTTGCGCTTTAGATGATCGTAAAGCCTGGGCAGCTGCTAACCCGGCGCTAGGCATACTAATAACCGAGGATGCGCTAGCCGAGGCGCTTACGGTGCAGACTACAGAGCAATTTAGGACAGAGAGCCTTAGCCAATGGATAGACAGCTTACAAAGCCCCTGGCCGTTTGGCGCTGTTGAGGATGCAAGCGACATAAATCTAAAAATGGCCCCTGGCCCGCTTACTGTATTTGCCTTTGATGTAAGCCCTAGCCGCCGAGATGCCAGCTTAGTTATGGGGCAAGTATTGCCTGACGGCAAGATAGGCGTGGCAGTACTAGAAACCTACAGCTCACAGGTAGCAGTAGATGAAATCGTTATAGCAGCTAGTATAAAAAAGTGGTCAGATCTGTATTACCCGCGTTTAGTCTGCTACGACAAATACACTACTGCCAGTATTGCCCAGAGGCTACAAAATGCAGGCGTACAGACCCGAGATGTATCTGGACAGAGCTTTTATACCGCCTGTAGCGATATGTATGATGCTTTAGTTAATAACAGGCTAAGGCATAGCGGGCAAGATGCTTTAATACAGCAAATGGCTAACTGTGCAGCTAAACAGACCCCGGATGCGTGGCGTATTGTAAGGCGCAAGTCTGCCGGGCCTGTAGATATACCTATAGGGCTAGCTATGGTGATACACATAATGGCTCAACCTGTAGCTGAGGCTAAGGTATACGCCTAGACACGCCCAAGGCGTATGGTAAAGATATACTTGACCTTTAGGCAATAATACGCTCTATGGGATTACTGCAAACACTAGGCATAGGCAAAAAAGACATAGAGGCGCAATTATCGCCGCCTATTATGTCGCAGACATACGGCGCGGGTGTTTATAGTTTTGGCGGTTTATACAATACAAACGGCGTACCGTTTATAGATAGAAACTTGGCTCTCCAAGTACCCGCAGTTTCTAGATGCCGTAACTTAATCTGTGGCGTTATTGCAAGTATAGATTTAGAGCTAATACAAAAAAGTACAGGGCGTAAATTAGAAAACCCAGTTTGGCTAGATCAGTTTGATTTAAGACAGCCACGCAGCGTAACTATTGCTTACCTAGTAGAGTCATTATTACTATACGGGGTCGGCTATTTGCGTGTTAATTCTGTTTATCAAGATGATTTAAGGCCTAGCGGTTTTGAGTGGGTAGCTAATACACGCGTTACAGTAACTACAGATAAATACGGTGATGAGGTTGATTACTACTCTATAAACGGGCAACGCGTACCAGATAGCGGCGTAGGATCTCTAGTTACTTTCCAAAGTTTGTTACCAGGTGTATTAGAAACAGGCGGGCGCACAATACAGGCCGCGTTAGATATACAAAAAGCGGCTAGCGTTGCAGCTGCTACGCCTATGGCTACAGGGTTTATTAAGAATAGTGGGGCAGATTTACCAGAGGCACAAATTAGCGGGCTACTAGCCGCGTGGAAGGCAGCGCGCAATAATCGCAGCACCGCTTACCTAACTAGCACCCTAGATTATCAGCCTGTGGGTTATAGTCCTAAAGATATGACCTATAACGAAAGTAGCCAATACCTAGCTACAGAGATAGCCCGTTTAATGAACGTACCGGCATATTACATAAGCGCGGATATGAATAACTCAATGACTTATCAAAATATTATAGATGGGCGTAAAGAATTTGTAGCCTACTCATTACAACCGTTTATAAGCGCTATTGAAAACCGTTTATCTATGGATGATATTACGCGGCGCGGCAACATAGTTAGATTTGCACTTGATGAAACATTTTTACGCGCTGATACGCTAAAAAGACTAGAGGCAATAGAGAAAATGCTAACGCTAGGTCTAATCACAGTAGAGCAAGCCCAGGCGTTAGAGGAACTAAGCCCAGATGGATTAGATAAAGGAGTAGTAAATGCTACTAACATTTAGCGGCAACATAGAGGCAGTAGATAACGGCGATAGGCGCACGATCAGCGGCAAAATTGCACCTTATGGCGAGGTAGGCAACACAAGCGCCGGGCGCGTAGTGTTTGCAGAAAACTCTATAACCGTGCCAGAGCCAAGCAAGGTTAAGCTTTTAATGTCGCACGATAATTCTAAACCGGTAGGGCGTATGCAGAGTGTTACCAGTAATAAAACGGGTTTGTATGGCAGCTTTAAGGTAAGCGCTAGCACCCGCGGTAGTGATGCAATTTTGCTAGCGCAAGAACAGTTAATGGATGGGCTTAGCGTAGGTGTAGAGGTAGAGGACTCACGCCAAGAAAAAGATTATCTGCTAGTTACGGCTGCTACCTTGAAAGAGGTATCTCTAGTAGAGAGCGCTGCATTTCCAAGCGCTGCCGTGTTAAAAATTGCTGCACAAGAAAACGCAGTAGATCCAAACCAACCGACAGAAACGACAGGAGAAACCGTGGATAAAGCCCCGGAAGAAATGGCAGCGGAAGGTACTTACCTACCAGACGGTGCGACAGTAACGCTAAAGAGCGTTAGCTATAAAGATGATGAAGCCGCGGGCGCTACTGAACCAGTAGAAGCCGCGCGCAGAATTATTAAACCAAGTGCGCTTAACTCACAAAGAGTTCGCACACCTATTACAAGCATGGGCGCATACACAGAGCATAAAATTAAAGCTGCTCTAGGTAATGATGAGTCAAAGCTATATGTAACAGCTGCAGATGATAGCTGGACTACAAACCCTGCATTTAATCCAACGCAATACTTAACAGAGTTTATTAGTAACACACGTTTTCCACGCAGCGCTGTAGATGCTTGCAGCCGTGGAGTTTTGCCACCTAAGGGCAACACAATTAACGTGCCTGCACTTGTAGACTCAAACGGCGGGCTAAATGGTGTAGCACCTACCGTTACTGTTGAGGCAGAGGCTGGAGCTGTATCTAATACAGGTATGGTTACTGAGTATCTAACTGGAACTGTAAATAAGTATGCTGGTATGAACACTCTGTCTGTAGAACTACTAGAGCGTACAGATAATCCGGGCTTTTTTGCTGAATTAACACAGCAGATGCAGAACGCATATATGAACGCAACAGATAGCGCTGTAATAAGTGCAATTAACGCAACAGGCTTTACTAGCACAGGCGTAGCAGCTACAGCGGCAGGTTTAATTTCTTACACCGCTGAAAGTACAGCTAACGTCTACAAAAACAGCGGTTATTTTGCGCAAAACTTTGTAGGCAGCACAGGTATCTATAATCTGCTATTAGGTGCAGTAGATACCACAGGCCGCCCAATTTTCAACGCTTATCAGCCAAACCCGTCAGCACTTGCTAACGCAGCTGGTCAGGTAGCTAATAACTCTGTACGCGGTAACGTATTAGGTCTAGACCTTTATGTAGATAGATTTATGACCGCTGGCGTAGCTGATAACTCAGCATTTATTCTTGCGCCAGAGGCATTTACTGTTTATGAAAGCCCACAGGCTTATATGAGCGTAAACGTAGTATCAAACCTACAAGTACAGGTAGCTATTTACGGCTTTATGGCAACTATTGCCAAGATACCTAACGGTATCTGCCGCCTAAATATCGCTTAATAAATAACTAATAGTCTGGTAGGGCCTTAGCCCTTTGGCTCTACCAGACCTACAAAGAAAGGTACAAATATGCCAGCCACATACGTTACAGCTGCAACACTTAAAGCATCACTTGGCGTAGGCACTTTGTACGATAGCTACACTTGGATAGAGGACACTTGCCAAGCGGCACAAGATCTAATAAACGGTTTTCTATGGTTTGACTCTGCACCTGTAGTTGGGACAGCGTTAGTAAGTAACGTAGCTACGGTGATGATAGCCAACCCCGGCCTATTTACTACTGGCCAAACCGTCACAGTAGCCGGGGCTGGCACTACTTTTAACGGCAGCTACACAATTACTAGCACCCTGCCTTTTAGCTCTGGTAGCACTAGCCTTTTACCAGCGTTTAATTTACAGCTTAACTATTACCAATACCCACAGGGTTACAGTTTTATACAATATGCAAAAACAGCAAGTAACCAAAACTTTAGGCGCGTAGTACCTAGCGGCACTATGACGGGTGAGGATACAAAGACCGCAAGCTACGCTAATACACCTGCAATTAACGCTGCCGCTTTGATGATAGCCGAGAATATATGGACTAGCCGATTTAGCACACAGGCAGGCGGAGTAAGTGTAGATGGCTTTAGCCCTAGCCCATTTAAGATGAGTAATACCCTTATGGCATCTGTACGCGGCCTGCTAGCGCCGTATCTAAACCCTAGCGCTATGGTCGGATAATGCCAGCCGCGATAACTACCCTTAGATCTACTATAGCCGCTGCACTAGCTAATAACTCTGTTTGGTCTACCTTTAGTTTTCCACCTAGCACAATAGTAGCTAACAGCGTAGTAGTAGCCCCGGCAGACCCTTATTTAACCCCTAGCAATAATAAACAGGCAACTATATCGCCTATGGCTAATTTCAAAATTATTATGACCGTGCCTATGTTTTCTAATGAAGGCAACCTACAAGGCATAGAAGATACGATAGTAGCCGTGTTTGGTTTATTAGCAGCTAGCTCTATTGTATTTAACGTTACCGCTGTAACTGCACCTAGCGTTTTAACGCTACCTAGCGGCGACTTACTAACAAGTGATTTACAAATATCCGTACTAACGAGCTGGAGCTAAAATGGCACTAACAGATGAAGATAAAGCGTTTCTAATCAAGATAGGCCAAGAACTGCCTAAAGAGATTAAAGAAACAAAGCAAAAAGCAGTAAAAGACACAGAAACACCGACAACAGAAAACGAGGCATAACTAATGGCAATTTTTTTAAGCAACGGCGTAGTAGTAACGCTTAACAGCGTAGCCCTATCAGACCACGTTACTAGCGCAACTATTAATCGTAGTTTTGATGAGCTAGAAGTTACAGCTATGGGCGACACAGCGCATAAGTTTGTAAAAGGCCTAGAGGCCAGCACTATCACGCTTGATTTTCTAAACGATACGGCAGCATCAAACGTACTTGCAACCTTGCAAGCTGCGTGGGGTACTACTGTACCGCTAACACTTAAGCAAACAAGCGCGGCTATATCTGCAACAAACCCAGAATATCAGACCACAGTTTTGGTAAACAACACTACAGATATTAACGGATCTGTCGCTGATATCAGTACCCAGAGCATTACATTTACTTGTAACTCACCTATCGTAGTAGACACCACACCATAACTAAAACAAAGGGGCAACAATGGCACAGCTTAAAATAACAAGGGCAGACGGCAGCGTAACCGAGCATAAGATTACGCCCCGTATTGAGTATGCCTTTGAGATGTATGCAAAAAAAGGTTTTCACAAAGCCTTTAGAGATGATGAAAAACAGAGTGACGTTTATTGGCTTGCTTGGGAGTGTTTACGCACTAGCGGGGAAGTAGTAAAAAGTTTTGGGGCAGATTTTCTAGAAACCTTAGCTAAAGTTGAGGTACTAGATGATGACCCTTTGGAATAGTGGGGCGCGGTAGTTTTGGCTATCTAATCGCACAAATTGCGGTAGAAACAGGCATAGCGCCCCAGTATTTATTAGACTTAGATGATGTAATGTTTAAGAATATATTAAAGGTTTTAACAGACAGAGCTAAGGCGGTGCAAGATGCCAACAGAGTTAAGAGGCGCTATTGAAGCGCGCAAGGCATTACGCAAGTTTACGCCTGATTTATCTAAAGAGCTGCAAAAAGAAATGGCAGCGCTGTTAAAGCCTATAGTTACAGTTGCCCGCGGTTTTATACCAGCCGATATACCAGGGCTAAGCAATTGGTCTAACCCAGAATCTAGCGCAGAAACAATAAATTATAGGGCATTTCCTAAATTTGATGCAGCTGCTGCTAAAAGAGGCATAGGGTATAGAACAGCGCCTAGTAAGGTTAATAGAAACGGTTTTAGAGCTTTAGCGCGTATTGCTAATGTTAGCGCTGCCGGTGCTATCTATGAAACTAGCGGGCGGCTAAATCCATCTGGCAGACCACAAGGGCCTTTAGTAGATCGTTATGTAAATGGCGTTTACGATAAAACTACTGCAACTGGTCAGCAATACTCAAAGAGCCTAAACCCTAATGCTGGAAAACAATTTATAGATGCGCTTAATGGCACAGGTCAAATAGTTGATGCCAATAACCAAACAGGGCGCGGGCGTAGGTCTAGAAAGATGAGAGGCCGCGCTATTTATCGCGCCTGGGCTGAGGATGGCGGCAAGACTAACGCAGCTGTAATTAAAGCTATAGAAAATACTAATCTTATATTTAAGAGATATATTTTGCAGGCGGTTAAATAATGGCTGTAGATCCGCAAGTAGTAGTAAATATAGCTTCTGAGTTCACAGGCAAAAAAGCGTTTAAGGAAGCCGAAACTGCTACTACAAAACTAAGTAAAGGCGTAAAAACTTTAGCTAAAAGTCTAGGTTTGGCATTTAGCGTAGGCGCTGTAGTTAGATTTGGTAAGCAAAGTGTAAAAGCATTTAGCGATAGCCAAAAAGAAGCTAAACTATTAGCAACGCAACTAAACGCAGTTAATCTAGGTTTTGCATCACCGTTTATAGGGCAATTTATAGACAAGCTAGCCTTAGCTACTGGCAAGGCAGGCGGCGATTTAACTAACGCCTTTGTATCATTATCACAAGCCACAGGTGATGCCAGTACAGCGCAAGCATTATTGCAGACCGCGCTAGATGTAAGTCTAGGCACAGGCAAAGATTTACAGACCGTAAGTAATGCGCTAGCACGGGCGTACAAAGGCGAAACTACAGCGCTAGCAAAACTACGCATAGGCTTTACTACAGCTGAGTTAAAAGGTAAAAACTTTGATGAGATACTAAAGACTCTAAACAATAATTTTAAGGGTGCAGCCGCTAACGCAGTAGACACATACGCAGGCAAGATGGCTAGGTTATCTGAGGCTGTAGATATGGCTAAAGAGAAGCTAGGCGAAGGTTTAGTAAGCGGTCTTGATGATGCCAGCATAAGCATAGATGATTTACAGGTAAAAATTATCAATTTAGGAGAAGCGCTAGGCAAGACAGCGGCAGGATCTGTAAGTTTTGCAGATAAAATTATTAGTCAATTTCAACGCATACAAGACAGCAGCGCTGCCCAGGGTTTATTAAATATCTTTGAGGCATTAGTTAGAGGCGTAGGCTTTATAGTTACCGGCGAGCTTGTGCCTACAATGGATCAAGCAAGCGCCAGGCTAGCAGGTAAAGAATCATTAAAAGAGCAAGAACGAGGCAGAGCTAGGCTTAGGGCTGCAAAGGCTTTAGGCAAAGCAGAAAAAGATAACGCGGCTAATAAATTAAAAAATGAAAAAAAGATAACAGATGAGAAGGCAATACAAGCTAAGTTAGATAAAGCTGCCCTAGCACTTGGCAAAGGTACAGATGTATTTGACCTGGATAAAATACAGGTTGCAGCGGCTATCTTGGCTAAGCAACAGGAGATAGACAAACTAGGCACGGCAGCTACGCAGCAACAAAAACTAGCGCTAGCAAATGATGCACAGAGATTAACAGTTAAACAGTTAATGCTAGATCTTGAGGATGCTATAGCCGATAAAGATGCAGACAGGGCTACAAGCCTAGCTAATCAATTAAATAAAGAGCTAAGCATATTAGCTACAATGCAAAACCAAACTATAAAATTAAGTACTATAGAAAACATACTAAATAGGTTTAAGCCTAAAGATTTAATAAACCTAGATAACCTAGATGCAGCTATACGCAAATTAAACGAAATTATGGGGTCTAAATTTGATTTTTTAAGCCCTATTATGCCTAGCCAAGATAGAACAGGTATAAACGATTTAGCGCCGGATATAACTAGCCGCTATGTAGCAGGTGACCCAGAGGCTATAAGAGCTGTAGAGGCACACGCAGATGCTATAAGTATGCTGGCAGAGTCAGAGTTAGCGCTAGCAGATGCGTTATTTGCAGAAAGCATACGCGCGCTAGATATAGCTACAGCTAGCGTAAGCTCTAGTGGGTTGCCTAGTTTTGGCAGCTTTGACCCAGGGCGCTTTAGGATGGGCGATAATATAACTGTAAATGTAAATGCAGGTGTAGTAGGTAGCGAGGATACAATAGCTTTAGCTGTACAAAGAGCTATATTAGACCTAGAGCGTAAAGGTGATCCGCTGCGTTACACAGGTGGCCTATGACCCTGCCAGTAATAAACGCTGTTATTAACTTTAGTACCGGGCCTAGCTTTGCTCAAGCTATGATTTTAGATACAGGCATATTAGATACAAACGTGCTAGCAGATAGCGCGGCAGTAATTGTAGATGTGTCTAACGTAGTAGATACAATACAAACCAATAGAGGCCGTAACCCACAAGCCGACCAATTCCAAACAGGTACGCTAACTATGCGTATCGTTGACCAAAACGGCGATTTTAACCCACAAAATACTAGCGGCCCTTATTATGGCTTGCTAGACCCTATGCGTAAAGTGCAGATAACAGCTACTTACGCTAGTACTACCTACCCTATCTTTAGCGGGTTTATTACTAGCTACACTACTACTACACCTAAAAACGCAGATGAGGTTACTTATACCACGATTACGGCGGTAGATGCGTTTAGACTTGCCCAAAATGCACAGATAGCAACGGTAGCAGGGGCTACAGCTGGTGACTTATCAGGTACGCGAGTTAATCAGATACTAGATCAAATAGGCTGGCCTAGCTCTATGCGTGACGTAGATGCAGGGCTAACTACAATGCAGGCAGACCCCGGCACAGCGCGCACTAGCCTTGCAGCTCTTAACACAGTAACCCTAAGTGAGTACGGGGCTTTCTATGTAGATGCCACGGGCTCATTTGTCTTTCAAGATAGAAACGTGACCACGGCTAGCATAGGCGGCACACCTACCGTGTTTAACGATAACGGCACGGCTATAGGCTATTTTAACGCTGTTTGGCGCTTAGATGATACGTTGGTATTTAACGCGGCTAGCATTACCCGTACAGGCGGTACTACGCAGGTAGCTACAGATGCAGCCTCTATTGCCAAGTACTTTACACATAGCTATAACCAACAAAATCTACTAATGCAGACAGACGCGGTAGCCCTAGACTACGCTCAAGCCTATGTAGCTAGCCGTAAAGAAACGTCTATAAGATGTGATGCCATTACCCTAGATTTATACACAGATAACTATAATGCCGGCATAATCGCCGCCCTAGATCTAGATTTTTTTGACCCTATAACTATTACTACAAACCAGCCGGGCTCATCTACTTTAACTAAGACTTTGCAGGTGTTTGGCGTAGCTATGGCAATTACGCCCGGCAGCTGGAAAACGACACTAACAACACTAGAGCCGATAATAGACGGCTTTATACTAGACTCTGCTATATACGGCCTGCTAGATACAGGCGTTTTAGCCTACTAAGGGGGTAACAATGGCAGCGGGCTTAGGATTTAAGACCTTTACTACAGGTGAGGTTTTAACAGCCGCGGACGTAAACGGCTATTTAATGCAAGGCGTATTAG
>ENA-OSIY01002220-OSIY01002220.1-marine-metagenome-genome-assembly--contig:-NODE-2220-length-10168-cov-3.617085_pt1 | contig 10168 bp, 15 predicted proteins | sample MGYA00237884_ERZ534233 | MGnify/ENA primary metagenome ERZ534233 (study PRJEB26412, sample SAMN06343840) | marine metagenome | isolation source: estuarine water | place: USA: Columbia River Estuary... | reverse complement strand
CGAGCCGGTTTGCAATCACCGCTGTCATACCAGCTTTTTCGATTTGAGCGGTGGCACGGTAGATGAGATCTTTTTGCTTGATTCCGGATTCCAGTTTGAACCCGATGCGGACCGCATTTGCACAGGTTTCTTTGAGGGCCATGATGTGCTTTTCACTCTCTGCCAAGTTGACATCAAGACCGCCCTGTTGACTCGCAATTTTTCCCTTTGCTGGCGCTGCAACCACGTAATCGAGTACGGCTGCAGCATGAATCCAAGCATCGATGGTGTCGTTCGAGAGCGCTTTGAGTTCAGCAAGCATTGCTTGTGGTTCAGGTGCACGAATCACAAGAGGGAGCCACTCGGGTTGTTCTGCAGTTGTGATTCCAGCGACGCAGGTTACGTCATGGCCATGTCGATAAAGGTCGTTAGCAACTGCAAACCCTGTTGTTCCACTGCTGTAATTTTGAACAAACCGAACATCGTCGATGGCAGAGCGGGTTGCTCCGAGTGTGATCACAATTGACTTGCGGTTTGGTTTCGCTGCGTTGAGGAGGTGGCAAAAAGTGGCCACAATTGTCTCATGGGCGGGGGTTTTTCGCTTTCCTTCTGCTTCTTCACCCCACAAGACATGAATTCCATGAGCACGTGCCCGATCGACGAGTTCACCTGTTACAGGATCATTGGCTAAGTCAATGTGCATGCTCGGTACCATCATCACGGGTGTGCCTCGACTTCTTGCGACGCTCAAGGCCATCAAGAGCGGGCCGTTTTGTAAGCCGTGGAGGTAGGATGCAAGGGTGTCCCTGGTGGTTGGTACAACGAGGACAGCATCTGCGGTGTTGAGTGCCTCCATGTCGCCATCCCAATCTGTGATGACCTCTCCTTGTGTCGCCCAACGGACGGCCAGAGGGGTGATGATGCGTTGGGCAGCAGCCGTCATGATGACGGTGATGTCTGCACCTTGCCGGCGGAGTTCTCTTGCAAGACGCACTGTGTCGACGGCTGCGATCCCACCGGTTACGCCTAACACAATTCGCCGACCAGCAAGGGCGCTGCCTTGCATTTCGACGTCAGTATCACGAACCGCCATGGTTCTGCCATCGGGCACACGGACATGATTGCTTCGGCGGATGCCTATCTCATTGTATGTGGAAAAGCATAGCCTCAAGGCGGGTAGGTCTGTGGTCATTCTATGGCGGGCAACCGTGGGGACGAACTGGTGGTTGCTGGTATGCGGCCACAAAGTTTCCTAGGTGCATCCAATCCATATGCTCCGGTGCATCGTGGAACCACACTCATACTTTTCATTGACAGTTTGATTCTCCTCATTGCCATCAATTTCCTCACCAACACAAAAATGAGTGCAATAGTCGGAGTAATTATGGGTTCAAAGTCTGATTGGCCCACAATGAAAAGTGCCACAGATATGCTTGATGAGTTTGGTATAATGAGAAACCCTGAGAGCGTTTGGGGTGAGGTTATTCGTCCCGCTTTATCAGACCAACAAGGGTGGGCAGTATTCATATCTTCACCAAAGGGGCGTAATTACTTCTATGACTTATACAACAACGCTAAAACAAGTGATAATTGGAACTCTTGGCAGTTTAAGACCATTGATGGTGGTTATGTGCCTCAGCACGAAATAGAGTACGCAAAAAATGATTTAGATGAGCGAACATTTAGACAAGAGTATGAGGCAAGTTTCGAGAGTTATGACGGGTTAGTCGTTCCTAACTACGATAGAGAGCTTAACGCTTCTTATGAGGTGATAAAAGAAGATGATACGCTTATCTTTGGTATCGACTTCAATGTTAATAAAATGCCGTGTACTGTAAATGTATTACGAGGTGATACGCTTCATTGTGTGGATTTTTTCTTTGGTAACTTTAATACTAGCGAACTAATGGAAGCGATACAATTACGATACCCAAAGCATAGGAAGATATTTCACACTGATGCAAGTGGTACGGCTAACAAGTCAAGTGCGGGCGGTGCTACGGATATAACGATTATTAGAAACTACGGTTATCAAGTTATGAACTTAGCACGAAACCCTAATATCATAGACCGTGTAAACGCTTTTAATAGTATGGTTTTAGCGGTTAGTGGAGTTCGCAAATTCTTTGTCAATCCAAAGTTAAAAAGAGTTGTTGAAACTTTAGAAAAACACTTTTTTGATGAGAACGGACTACCAAACAAAAAGCACGAGTACCACGACGATGTTTTTGACGCATTAAGCTACCCAGCATTTCACTATTCAGACTACTCCAAACATCAAATGGTTAGAATGAATATGAGCGGTCACTAATCCCTTGACATCTTACTAAAATAATAGTATAATTACTGTATCAAAACATTAAGGGGATAATATGAAAAGTTTAGGACTAGCAAAAGTTTACGGACAAATGAGAGAAGTTTTTAAAAACGGTAACAGATATTACTATTTTAGTCAAGGAAGAAAATTCCCTATCACTTTAAACAAAATAGAGTTCTAATATGGACTCTATTACATCATACAAAAAATTAATTAAGTTTTCAAAAGATACAAAACAAATCAATCCAAATTTATATAATGACATTAAGAGAAGAATTATTAAGCCGTCCAAAGTTTTATTAGATTTTATAGAAAAGCATACCGTATCAAAAATAGAGATTTAAAATCTAAACGAAAATAAATATATTTTTGTAGCGGGTATGCGTTTGTATTTATAATTATATCACATTCCCTCTTTATGCTATAATTACGCATAAAGAGGTGAAATATGTCAGTACAAAACACACATCCACAATACAACAACAATCTCCCAAAATGGACAAAGTGCCGTGATAGCATCGAGGGCGAAGTTAAAGGCTATGTACCTAGACTTGCAGACCAAAGCAATGACGAATATAAGGCATACATAGAACGCCCATCATTCTTTAACGCCACATCTCGAACACTTGATGCACTGGTCGGGCTTATACACTCAAAAGAAGCTGAAATTAATATACCATCACAAATTGCATTAATGGCTGAAAATATCACGCTTGACGATGATACACTCGAGGACTTCGCCAAAAGCTTAACCATTGAAGCCTTAGCCGTTGGGCGTGTTGGCGTGTTGGTTGATATGCCGTCCGTTGATAGAAGCCAATACACACAAGCACAAGCAGAAGCCCTTAACCTTAGACCATACGCACGAATGTATAAGGCTGAAAGTATTATCAATTGGCATAGCGTCAATGTCAATGGCGTTAATAAGCTTTCTATGGTTGTATTAAAAGAGAGTTATGAAGCTGATACGGCTGATGAGTTCACCAAAGAAGAGAAAATAAGATACAGGGTACTTGATTTATATGATGGTTACTATCGCCAAAGGATATTTCAAGAAGTTAATAAGGCTTATGTTGCAGTCGGTGAAGTGTTACCTATGGCGAACGGCTTAAGACTTGATTATATCCCTTTTATATTCATAGGCGCGAGTAGCCTAAAATCAAACTGTGATAAACCGCCTTTGTTAGACTTAGTCGAGGTCAATATCTCACACTTTAAAAATGAGGTAGACTTAGAACACGGTTGTCACTTTACAGCACTTCCTACGCCTGTTATCACTGGATATCAAGGTGCGGATAATGAGAAATTAAAGATTGGCAGTACTTCAATATTTACATTTAGCGACCCACAAGCCAAAGCCTTTTATTTAGAGTTTAGTGGCGATGGATTAAAGACTTTGGAAAATCGTGCAGCGGTCAAAGAGAAAAGAATGGCAGTATTAGGAGCTAGATTACTCCTTGATGAAAAGAAAACAGCTGAAGCAACTGAAACCGTAGCGATGAGGTCAAGCGGTGAGCGTAGCGTGTTGATGAGTGTAGCGTTGACTATTTCAAGTGGTATCACTAAGATGCTACAGATTATGGCAGAGTGGGAAAATGTAAGTGGTGATATAGTTTATAACCTCAATACTGATTATAATTTAAACACTATGGATGCACAACTTTTAGCACAACTTATGGGAGGAGTGCAAGCTGGTACAATCCCTGCGAGTGTATTATTCTACAATATGCGACAAGGCGAACTTATTGAAGAGGGTATGGACTTTGAAGCATTTCAGGCTGGTATCGAAACGGCACCGCCTGCATTAAGCTTAAAAACAAAATGATTGATTTAATTATTCAAGAAATAAAAGAAATGCAACTAAAATACGAGCGTGACATTAAAATCCTACACGATAGGGTTGATGCGCTCGTTTTGGAAATTGAAAGGTTAAAGAATGGCTAACATCAGCGAAGACTTAGCAGACATAGCGATAAGCCGTCAGTTAATTTTAACCAGAGTCGCAAACGGACTATCCAAACAAGTAGCCGACCATTACGAATCAATGATAGACGATATCCAAACAACTATCCTAAAAAGTGGAAATATCTCAAACAGACTACGCCAAACGATTAAGGACATCAAAGAACAATTAAGCGTACCAAACTTTGATAAAGACTTAAAAGAGTTGGCTCAACAAGAAGTGAACTACACACAAAAGGCTTATAATTCAGTTATCGGTATTGACTTGTTTAAGAACATACCGCCAGAGAGTGCTATGAGTGCGATTTTGAATACTTCGCTTATAGAAGGAGCCACGATATCAGCATGGATGAAAGACCTCGAAGCATCCCAAGCTTTTGACGTTGAAAGAGCGGTCAAGTTAGGTATGACTTTAGGTGAAACCAATGCACAGTTAGCGAATAGACTTAAAAGCACTATGGAGTTATCAATGCGTAATGCTCAAACGATTGTAAGGACGGCAACGGCAACAGTCGCAAATCAAGCAAGGACAGAGTTTTACGATGCGAATGACGAAGTGATAAAAGCGTGGAAGTGGGACGCAACTTTGGACGGACGAACACGCAAAGAACACGCTGATAGAGATGGTGCTTTATGGGACATGAATAAAGAGGGCATTAATGCTAAAGGTAAAAAGTATCCTTTTAGATATACACCATATGGATGGAATTGTAGATGTCAAATAGTACCCGTTTTAAAATCATGGCAAGAATTAGGCATAGACGAAGAAGAAGTACCAGTTGGCACTCGCTCGTCACTTGACGGTTATGTATCTCAAGATATGACTTTCGATAAATGGCTTAAAACAAAATCAAGTGAGTTTCAAAAAGAATACTTAGGCGCTGGACGGTATGAGCTTTATAGTAAGGGTAAAATAACGCTTAGTGACTTAATTAATCAAAATGGTCGCTATTTATCAATCAAAGAATTGAAAGAAAAATACTCTTAACCCCTTTACATTATAACAAAATAATAGTATAATTATGTTACTTAAATTAAAAGGGGATAAAGTGGGATATATAACAGTTTCAGACGAATTTGAAAAAAAATTCAAAGAATTAGAAAGCGACGAGGCTAAAGAAGTTTTACTAATAAATGCTTTAAAGCAAAAAGGTAAAGATGTAGATATGGAAATCGCTTTAATGGAAGAGCGTATGCAATCTTTTAAATTAATGTCAATTAAATATAAACAATCTTTAAATAATATAATGCAAGCAGAATATGAAATGCTTGAACCAATATGGGAAGAGATTAGTAAAATTGAGCCAAAAATAAAGGCAAGAGCGGAAGAGCTTACTAAAAAACTTTATCCTATAAAAGATGAGGTTAAAAGAATAGTAGATATGTTAAATAGTGTTAATAAATGGGAAATGAATAAGCTATTTGATATTGTTGAAATTGTAGATAGATTTGATGAAAGAAAATTGGATTTGTTAAAAAAACTAATAGAATATCAACAAAATACAAATAAATAACCCCAAAGTGCTACCCTAAAAAGTAGCACACCCTCAAACACTACTGATTAAAAAATAACCACCTTTCTGATTATGTTATAATTACGTTAAGGCAGTGCCTAAATTTCACCCAATGGGAGAGCGTATGACATTAGAAGAGTTGCAATTACAGTTCGATGAACTTAAAGCAGAAAAAGAGGCGGTTAATTCTAAAAACAAGGAATTACTAGGAGAGTTAAAAAAAGTCAAAATGCAAAATAAAGAAGTGGATATTGAAAAGTATCTACAAATGCAAGATGACTATGAAACTCTAAAAACAGAACACGATAAGTTACTAAAGACTTATAAGATTGAAAGTGAGAAAATGGCAACTTCTTTAAAAGCTAAAGACGACGCGCTTCGTAATCACTTAATCGAAGAGGGGCTTACAAGTAACTTAGCAAAAGCTGGAGTTAAACCTGAATTTTTGGAAGCTTCAAAAGCTCTTTTAAGAACTAAAGCACTATTAAAAGAAGAAAACGGAGCATACCAAGCGTTACTAGGCGATAAGCCTTTGACAGATGGTATTGCTGAATGGGTCACTGGTGATGGTAAATACTTTATCCAAGCGAGTGGCGGTAGTGGTGGAGGTGCTAGTGGTGGAGGTAGTCATAGCGGTGGTGAAAACTTAAAACGCTCTGAAATGACCCACTCTCAAAAAGGCGAATATATCGCAAAAAATGGGCAAGAAGCTTATTTTAAATTACCAAACTAAGGAATAAACAATGGCGTTAAAAATTGATAACCTCGTAGTCCATACGACTGCGACAGAAACGATTATGCAGAATGTGGAAGCATTCACAGCTGGAACAAGAGGTGCGATTACGCTCGGAACTGAGATGATTACGGGTGATATGCAAGAAACTTCTATGCTATCAGAAATCGCTAACTTAATCGCTCGTAGAGATATTGACGTAGATACGGCGGCGACTGTTAAGAATATCAGCTCAAGAGATGAGAATAACATCAAAATCTACTGGGGTACTGGCTCGATTGAATTTAAAGCGGTTGATGCGAAGAGATACGGAACTGATGCGGGTGCATTTAGTGCGGCTATCGGTGAGCAAATCGGTGTTGGTATTGTAAATTATATGCTAAACAATGCGATTAGAGCGTGTCGTGCTTCTATTCAGACAGTTGCAGGTTTAGTGACTGGTAATGGTACGGCTACGATTACTCATAACTTGCTAAACTCAGCTCTTAAGCCGTTTGGTGATGCTAGAGAGTCTATTGTTTGTTGGGTTATGAAAGGTGCAACTTATACCGACCTCGTTGGTGCTGGTTTAGGTGTAGCAACTGCGAATGTAGCAGGTGGTATTATCGCAGATGGTAGCGTAGGCTCTTTGGGTCGTCCAGTGTATATGACGGACAGTGATGGCTTAGATATGACGGCTGGTGTTGCGGTTCTAGGTTTAACAGTTGATGCGGTTAAAATCATCGAGAGTGAAGCGAGAGAGTTCTTAAGTGAGATGGTCGGTGGTAACGAAAACATCAAATACCGTATCCAAGCGGAGGGTTCAATGATGTTGAATGTTAAGGGTTATAGTTGGAAGACAGCAAGTGGCGTAAATCCTACGGCGGCAACACTCGGAACAGCTGCGAACTGGGAGAAAAAAGCAACTGATAATAAGTCCACTGCGGGCGTTATCTTAAATGTACTATAAAGGATAGACAATGACTTACATTTACTCTGATGTTGATGTGGGCATTCAGGGGGCTTATATCGCCCCTCGTTTGTTCGACGGTGCTATCAAAGATGCAAAAGTGGTTTATACCGATGATGCTAAAATCGCAGAGGCTTATAAGGATATTGAAGTTAAGCCGATTGGTGGCGTAGATGCTAAAATCTTAAAGCTTATCGAAAACATTGATACGCAAAAAGAAAAAGGGCTTAAAATCTTAGCTAAACATTTTGGGATTGAGTTTGTTTCTATTGAAGAAACTTTACCGTTAATTAAAGAAGAAATAGAGAAGGGTAAATAATGGCTTTAATAGTTGAAGATGGCACAGGCTTAAGTGATGCTAATAGCTATGTAAGTGTAGCGTATGCTGATGCTTATTTTCTAGCACGAAACGTCACAGCGTGGGCTTCTTTGACTAACAAAGAGGCTCTACTCATTCAAGCAACGGATTATATGGAAGCGGTTTATAGTGAGAGTTGGAAAGGCACGGTGTTGTTAGATACACAAGCCCTCTCATTCCCTCGTATCATTGATGACGCAACCGTTTACCCTGACCGTTTACTCAAAGCGGTGTGCGAATTGGCTTTAAAGGCTAATGATAGGGCGTTATTAGTAGATGTTGAACAGCGTACCATTGAAGAGAAGATTGATGTTATTACGGTTAAGTATGCGGAATATTCAGATCAGAAAACACAGTACTCAATGGTTTACGGTTTGATAAGCCCTTACTTAATGAGTAGCGGAGTTTCAAAGAAAGTGGTGAGGTGTTAAATGGCACTACTTGACGCTAAAGCTAAAGCAACGGCACTCAAACTTTTAAATAAGTTTGGAAAAAGCGGAACGTATCAAAGTGTAACAAGCGGTGCTTATGTGGACGGTGAGGTCGTAAATACGGTTACGGATTATGCGATTAAAGCGTATATTTCAAAACCAACACAAGGCGAGATAACGAGTGGCGTTGCTGATATTAGTGACGCTATTATCTTAATCGCTTCGAGTGGCTTAAGCGTAACTCCTACTCCTAACGACTTAATCGTTTTTAACGAGAGAACATACAGCGTTAAGCGTAATTTAGAAGTTTGGAGTGGTGACGATGTGGCGTTGCATAGATTGGTGGGCGTTGTAAGATGATTGCTAAACAGATACACGAATTTAATATTAAGGCTATGGCTAAAAGCCACGACAAGGTATTAAGTGCGTTTATAGGTTTATCAAACGACATAAGATACGACACACCAAAGGACACTGGGAGACTTAGAAACAACTGGTTTCCAAGTGTTAATAAGGGTAGTAATGAAACCACTGAAAGCACTAGTGACCAAGTTATGGCAAGGGTCGAGGCGTTGAGGTTTAAGTTGGGTGATACACTCTATTTTACTAATAACTTACCTTATGCTGAAAAGATAGAGTTCGGATTATATCCAAGTCCTTCAAAGACTGGTAAAACAGTTGGCGGTTATTCTGTGAAGAGTCCGCAGGGCATGGTGAGAAAGAATATTATAAAATGGAGTAAATACTTTGCTTAATGCACGTTTAGCCTTTGAAGAGGCGATTAACGCAATCAGTCCTACAATTGCAACGGCTTACGAGAATGTAAGCTTTACCCCGTCAAGTGGAGTGCCGTATCAAGAGTTATACGATATTCCAGCAAGCAACGACCACTTGTTTACAAATAGCAGTGAGTTTGAGGGCTTAGGCATTTTTCAAATTACGTTAAAGTATCCAAGTGGCAAAGGTACTAAAGATGTGTCTAACCGTGCTGAACTCTATGTATCTTCGTTTCCATGTGGGCGTAAACTCACAAAGAACGGTGACACTATAACCGTCCTTCAAACGCCAAAGGTGAACAATCTAGGCGTGGACGGTGATAGATATGTGGTAGCGGTTTCAATCAATTATAAACAAATTAAAGGATAAAATATGCCGATTCCTATTACAGACGTACAAGGGACAAAAGTCTATCTATGTGCAAAAGGCACAGCAGTAACAACTCCTGCGAATGCAGCGACTGCAATCGCAGCGGGTAAAGAGGTGCTTTTCTTGCAAGAGTTAGGCGATATTTCAGAAACCAAGAATGTGACAACTTATTCAGCGATTAGTGCTAATGACACTCAAAAGTCAATCGGCGCTTTATCATTTGGTAACTTTGCGCTAAATGTGCTTTACGATGCGGAGGATGTCAAAGGTCAGGCGGATATGGTTGCAATGTGGGAAAACAACGAAAGACGACAGATAGTAATAGAAATGACAGACGGGGCAACAAGCCCGACCTATGTCACTTTTGAAGTAGCTTTATCAAGTCAAGTAATGTCATTCCCTAAAGACGGAGCGGTTATGTACAACAACACAGCCGAGCAATGCTCTAAACGAGTGGTTATTAAGGCGGTTTAATGTGAGAGGGGTTAAAATCCCTCTTTATATGCTATAATTAAACAAAAAAAGGATTACAAAGTGGATTTATCTACTATCGACAATCACCCAATGGAAAAAGGCGTATCGCTCATTATTAAAGACATTGAGGGCAACGATACCGACATTAAAATCACCGTAATATCAATGAAGTCAAATAAGGCTCAAAAGCTATTTTTGGCAAATCGTGACAAAGACAGCGATGTGAAACTAGCCGCACTCCTTACTTTAGGTTGGGAAAATATCTTACTTAATGGAAAAGAAGTGCCTTTTAATCTTGACGAAGC
>ENA-OSIY01002219-OSIY01002219.1-marine-metagenome-genome-assembly--contig:-NODE-2219-length-10169-cov-4.279727_pt1 | contig 10169 bp, 10 predicted proteins | sample MGYA00237884_ERZ534233 | MGnify/ENA primary metagenome ERZ534233 (study PRJEB26412, sample SAMN06343840) | marine metagenome | isolation source: estuarine water | place: USA: Columbia River Estuary... | reverse complement strand
GCCAACCACTTCCATCCCTCGGTACCCAGCGGCTTGCCACCAGAGAACCTCAGCAGGGCCTTCTGGAAGTCGGAGCCCTGAGGGTTCAGGTGGGGCACTGCGTAGATGCGACCACGGAAGTCGAGCTGGTACGGGAAGTGGATCTTGCGAAACTTCTCGTAGCGCCGAGCGATACCCAGAGCCATGTTGAAGCCGATCCTGTGGCCCAGCAGGGACAGGTTCTGGACGTGGGTCTTGGCTGCTGCGATTCGGTACTCCCTCTTGGCCTCCTCGTTGGTCTCGATGTCGTGGGGCTTGACCGGCAGGGGCAGACCTTCACGGGGAGGTAGTCCAGCAATCTCAGAGCCTGTCTCCCAGAGCACCTCCATGACCTCCAGCACCTGGCTGTTGATCTGCCATGCTGTCCTCTGCAGGGCGTTGATGGCTTCGTAGACGATGGGCATGTCGGTGTGCTTCAGCTCGTCCAGGTAGGCACGGTTCTTGGTCTTGACCATACGGATGGGCTTGATGTTGGAGCTGATGTAGCCGCCATCGTAGGGGGTGGACCAATCGCGTGGGATCACCACCATGGGCTCGTAGACGGGCCGCATGTACTGGGTGACATCGTTCTTGGACTCGATCCAGTCGAGGGTCTCAGGCAGTGCCTTGACGTACTTGATGGATTGATCTTTATCAATCTTCTGGTGGGTCAGCTCGACCAGGCCCACGGACTGGATGCACAGGTCCAGCATCTTGATGCCCACATGGAGCCTGTCGGTACGGACCCAGCGCTTCCAGCCATCATCGATTCGGTCAGCCTGGCGCACGGCGTACATGTGGCGGTAGTGGCCTGAGGTCCGCTTCTTGGCACCGACCACGAGCCTCTCGTAGGCCTTCCTCTCGGTCTCACGGATCAGGGAGAAGCGCAGCTCGTCCTCCACAGCGGTCCCTATGGCCACTCCGACGAACTGGAGGGTCCTGAGTGTCGAGATGCCAGAGAGGACGGCCTTGAGGGTCAGGAAGGCCAGCAATGAGCTATCCACATCCTTGACCTTGGGGTAGGTCGCAGAGAATCGCCCGGCTGCTCCTGTGGCGCTGGTCGCCTTCCACTCATCGATGGCCTTGGCGAGGGCATCCAGGCGGTGGGACAGGATGGTCTGCCCGTATGCGGTGCCCTCCTCACGACCATGCTGGATCGATTTGGCGACAGTGGCGAGGTACTTCTCAGCCCCCCTCTGTGTCATTCCCTCTTCAAGTCCGAGCTGGACGGACATAAGGTCTTCATCAAGATTAACATTTTGCATAACTAGTGGTTCCTCTTATAGTGGTAACTCATAGAGAGTATATCTTAATATAATATATCAAGGTATAACTCTCTGGATGTCTATAGTCTATCTCTAGACTCTCTCTCTTCTCTCTCTCGTCTATCCAATTGTGCAACCAAAGAGTTCTCACTCTGTTCCAATTGGTTGTCTATGGGCAAGGGATTGTCACAGCTTGTGACACAATAGTTGTCACAAACTTTCCACTCCGTAAGTCTTTCCCATGAGCAATAGATGTCATGTGGTAACTATAGGGGTCAAACGAAAGAGAACCCCTTGGTTTACAAGGAGTTCTCATTCATTCCGTCTTAGGGATGTTTGGTGCGGTCGAGAGGACTCGAACCTCCACAACGGTTAAGTTACTAGCACCTCAATCATCTTCCAGTGAGCAATATCAATCACTTAGGTTGTCACAGGGAGTCTGAAATTGACTCGAAATGTCACAGCTAGAGGCCTGTGACAACTCGGTTTTCAGGCGATTTGAGGGGTCTGAGGTGTGACAACGAATACTTTCGGCCTGGAGGGGCCCTTTCCGCTATACGAAGCACTCACAGGGCTTCGGTTCGAAGTCCTCCACCACCTTCCATTCGTTGAGGGCCTTCCGTACCCGCGCAAAAAAAGTGCGGGGATCTTCATGCTCTGTCGTCTCAAGCCCTGCTGCCTGCATCTCCTCATAGATCGCCTCTAGCTCCTCCAGCGGCTGCTCCTTCATGATCGTGTAGCCGATCACCTCCTCAGCCCGCTTCGCCTTCTCCCAGATGTCCTTGCGGTGGAGGAAGACGAGGTACCAGTGCTGCTTGCTTGCCTTTAGGCAGCCGGTGCAGTTGGCGTGTTTGAAGAGGCCATAGGTGTTGGGAGGCTCGATCCCGATGTGGCTCGTGCTGAGAATCGTTCGTTCCCAAAATGCCAGGGGGTAATCAGAGCGGTACCCCATCGAGGCGAGGATGCCGACACGCCGCTGGATACGGACTGTCTCGCTGGCATCAAACCCGTAGTAGATGGTGCTCTTCTTTTCAGGATCGTGGGCCTTGAGCCACCGCTCGAAGGGCTGCGTCTTGAGTCGGTGAGTGCAAAGGGCCGTGCCGTTTCGAACTTTGAACGCCTTCGCATCGATCACCACATCGAACTGGTCTTTGGTGTCCCAGTGCGCATGGTTCGCATAGGTGATCGGCACACCAATGTAATCGGCCACCTCAGTTTTGAAACGCTTAATGTCGGCGGCTTCGACTGACGAATTGATGTCGTGGTTCAAAAGAACCAATCCGTCCGTCCCAAACTTCCGAGAAACTTCGATAGCAACGAGGGCAGAACTATGCCCTCCCGAATAGCACACAACGTGCTTGGGATTGTTCATGTTTTGTACCAATAAAAAGGTGACCTCAACTGTGGTTGTCACAGGAGTTGTCACAAAGTTAATAAATCGGGCTTCTGCCCAAGTGTGCAACCATTAGGGAGCTTGTGACTAAGCTGTTGATTTCACACCACAAATTGTGGTGCGGTCGAGAGGACTCGAACCTCCACCCCCTTTCGGGGACTAGCACCTCAAGCTGTGCCACCGTTGTATTTCCAAACACTTAGGTTGTCACAACATCCCTAAAAGGTAGTCGATTAGTCACAGCTCAATGGCCTGTGACAACACCTATATCAACAGTTCACCACCTTCAAGACCGGAACTGTGGATACTTGCTCAAGGGCTTCACGCCCAATGGCTAGACTGTCGGGTGCGAGGTGGGCGTAACGCAGCGTGGTGGTGATGTTGGAGTGTCCCATCCACTGCTGAACCACGGCCAGGTTGACGCCCCTCTGGACCATCCTAGAGGCACACGTATGACGCAGCATGTGGACACAGAACTGGCTGTCATCGTCCATCCCGAGGTGAGCCTTGAGGGCCAGCCATCGGGCTCTGAGGATGTGGAAAGGGAGGTCGAAGAGCCTCCTGCCATTGCACCTGCGGTTGAGGATCTCGGTGACCCTCTTGGTGGCCGGTACAGCCCTCGCCTTGTCACTCTTGGTTGACCCAGCATGGAGCATGACCATCCCGTTGACGAAGTCGTTGGGGGTGAGCCCCAGCAGCTCCGACCTACGGAAGCCCGTATCGATCGCCACCACGATGAACTCCCTCAGGTCATGCAGGCCCAGCGTGGTGCAGGCATTCAGGACCTTGAGTTCCTCCTGCTCCGACATCCACCTGATTCGGTGCTTGCCTGGCTTCCTGCGGGGCAGCTTAGGGGCAACCCCCAGTAGATCCTGCTCCACTGCGGTCGCCAGCATCTTGGAGATGTGGGACACCTTGCGGTTGACCGTGGAGCCCGTGTTGCCCTCATCCTCCCATTCCTCGATGGCCTCTAGGACCAACGCGGGAGTGATATCCGTCAGCAAGGTCTGGGACGGGATGGTCCGAAAGACGCTGTTGATGGTGGCCTTGTGACATCCTTGGCCCTTGTCACCTTTCCAGTAGAGCCTCCAGGTGAGGTCGTGGGCATCCTTGAGTGTGTAGCCCTTAACTGCATCAATTGGAGGGCTTACAGGGGCTTCTAGGGGGCTTCCTGTGGCTTTTAGACGGACCAAAGCCTGTAGTTCAGCGACTTCTGCTTCCTGCTTGGTTGGGTAAGACTGCCGGAACCTATTTGCTAGGCTCCCCACGCTCACCATCCACGCTTTTCCCCTTTGGTAAATTGGCATTTAGATCTCCTACGAGTTTTTGAACTGCGATTCTACCCTTTGGGGTAAGACGAATGATCTTCTTTCGTCTCTCCATGGGGTCCTCAAAGGCTTCGACTAAGAGTAGGCCCTCCTCTCTGTGCCTGTTCTGCTTACCCAGACCAGCAACATAGCGTGACGCTGTTGCAAGTGTAATGCCCACCTTCTGGGCAAGTTCTGTAAGTGACAGCCCCTCTTCTGACTGTGAGATGACCAGTAGGCAGTGGAGTTGCTGTAGGGGCATCTCAGATTCTATCTTGGAGACGCCTTGAATGAACTTTAGGTAGTCCTGAAGGGGCATCTGAATGCATTCTCCTATGTCGTTTAGTGACCGGCGGGAGTGTGAGTCCCTAGTGAGTCCCTGTCAACGATTGTTTCCATTTGGCAAGGGTTCTGGTTAATTTATGTGCAACAAACCACATATCTGAGATGTATGGATTGACAACGGTTGTCCGAGAGTCACTGTTGTCGGACGGTAACAGAGCGAGGAGAGCAAATTGAGATTACCCGATGCTATTATTGACATCGTTAAACGCAAAGGTGTGAGGGTCTATTTCGCCAGTAGAAATACCACAAAGGTCTGGAATCAACAGAGGATATCCAAGGAACCACTGAGGTATGGCGGCTGGTATTGGTTGAGGAGTCAGAAAGGAAGGGTCACGGATGTTGACGAAGACGGACCATTCCGTTCTCAGTCAGCAGCTATACGTGACGCCTTCGTGAAGCTCCAGCTCAGGGCAGTGTAGAGGCAGCGGGAGGTTCCCCTGGCCTCCCCACCTCCTCCTTGGCAATCTTCAGCAACCCCCGATTCTCCATGTCCTTCACGAACAGCATCAGGTTGGACATGGTCATCATAGCGATGGACTCTGGGGCGTGATCCTGGTGACCTGAGACCTGCCAGATGAGCTTGGCCTTGAGACCGCCTGGGGTGTCCTCGAGGAATAGACAAGTTTTCATTTGTTCCTTTTACATTTGTAGAGAGTTGATGTTTGGGTACCAGCAGCAGTACAGGCTTCCCATGTCAAATGTGTTGATGAGGGCACATACTTAATTTCATCAAAGACAAGCACACTTAAGTAGAGAATGTATGTCACGCTTTCCCCCTCTCACTCATCCAGACCACTGCCGCTTTCCACGCTGCGTAGATGTCTGGATGGCCCAGCCACGGCTCGTATTGGATGCCGTAGTCCTCAGCCCAGTCTAGGTAGGCCTGATGGGACTCTTGGTCCCAGTCTTCAATGTCAATTCTTGAAATCATTTGATGTTCATCCATAGTCCTACCTGTGCAAAGGCATAGCCTGTCCAGATCATACCGTTTGAGAGTTCGCCTTTGGTCCACTGGAGGACACCGACGACCAAGTAGCCGAGGCCTGTGGCTGCGACTATGAGTTGCTCAATGCTCACCATGGTGCCTCCCCAACTTCCAGCGACCAGTCCACAGCCTGAGGCTTAGGGTCAAAGTCAGCAGGTAACAGTTGGACTCCCTCAGAGTTGAACTGAGGGAACGGCCAGTAAGGGTCATAATGTTCTGTCATAAATCTCCAATGGTGTAGGCACTCGACCCCTAGTGATTACTAGAGAACGCCCAATGCATACACTCTTAAAGATTGTCGGATTGTCTAGTCCACATCTGGCCTAGCGTTCGCCCCGACACCCAGCGTTTTACCGTCCTCTGGTCAGGACATGTCCGCATGATAGCAGACTAATTCGACTAATCGGAAAGGCCCAATGCTAGGCCCCTCGAATTAGTGAACTATTAGAGAGCGCCCAATGCTAGGGCGTACTCTCCAAGTGCAGCTCAGCGGCTAGGGCTGAGGCATATTCTCGGGCCTCCGTGTAGCAATAGCTAGCGGATTCGTAGAACGTCCTAACGTCAATCCACCCACCACCTATAGGGTTAGATTGTTGAACCACCAGAGAACCACCAGGGCCTGAGCCCCTATGCTCTATGCGGACGTTAGCCCCGTAGTAGGTGGGCTTCATGCCTCAGCCTTGGCACGATAGTCCGCAATGAATGCCACCATGTCGGCCCACTGCTCGCAGTTGAGGAGATCGCTCTGATACTCTTGGTCCTGATCCAAGAGCGACAAAGTGAAGCGATCAAAGCCCAGCTCTCGGTCGTCAAGGTTCACATAGTCAACCCAGAGCTTCAGGTAGCCCACGCTAGGGAGCTTCAGCTCAAAGCTAGGGCAGGCGTCATTGTGCCAAGAGACATCCCTGAAGCCCTCAGGGAGAGCGACATCAAGAGCGCCGAAGTCTGGGAATTCTTTTGAGTAGCTGGACATGGTTGGTTTTCCTCAGTTAGGGGCGGGAGTGCCCACGGATACCCACTGATTCCAGTGGGCAACCATTGGCGCTCGGTAAGGGTTAGGCCGCAAGGGATACGGGAATGATCCGGCGGGCTTGGCCCTTGGCGCTATCGACCACGAATCCGGTTGTGTCGTGCTTAGCTGCACCCTTGGCGTATAGGGCCACGACTACGCCTTGCGGGTCCATATGGCGGATATCGCTATCGTCACCATCGACACACTCAAGCGCTAGGAATGTCGCAGGGATATCCTCAACATTGCGAAACACTGCAGCGATCCGCATGCCTGCAGCCTTGGCCTGATCAACATATCGCTGATAAGCAGGGGTGCCACTGTAGGAAAATGTTAGGTCGTAGTTGGCCGGTACACCCTTACGATTGCTGAGCTTCGTATAGTCGTAAAACTGAATGTCGGGGAATGCAGCCATAAGGTTAGCGTGAGTGATCCCGTCGATTGTCACTGGGACCGATTCCCAGCGGATATCGCTAGTCCCATTCAAGCGAACCAAGGGTGTCATATCGTTAGCCTTGGCTTTGCGGATTAGCCCTTGGATATTGCGGGCCACTTGGACCATGAAAGACTCACGGTCAGCGAAAAACCACTTGGCCTTATCAATCCTGCTTTGCTGCACTGAGTTAAATGCACCCCGGCCTGCAGAGTACAGACAAGCCTTAGTGCAGCCTGCAGTCTCAGCCATTGGGCACACTTGGTTGCCCGATATTGTGCTGGGTGCAAGGTACAGAATCCCAGTCATAAAGCCATATTTCTGGCCCTTGATTGTCTTTGCATTGGTATCGATAGCGAGCAGTTTCTTAGAGCGGATCATGGTTTTATAGTCCTATGAGTGATGGAATGAGATTGTTTTATATCGGCAAGGGTTGCCACTTGGCAAGTGATTAGAGAATGTCAAAGTAGCAAAGGAGGCCCATGGTTAGCGATATGGATATGACAAGGCCTAGGGCGTAGTCAGCGATGACCTCAAGGCGTGAGGGCTTAGTGAAGATGGTGCGATTGAATTGGTGCATGGTAGTCCTAAGGTTAGTTTGTCATTTTAAATTCATTAGCCAAGTCTTGACCGCCATTCTTAGCTATCCATCCTGAGCCCATTAGTCCCCATGGGCCCTTTTCAATTGTAATCTGATTTTCACCCCATGTTAGTTGAATGAAGTCTCCCCCATTGTTGAGGGCCTTACGTATAGCAGCCACTAGAGTTGGCTTGCTAGGCTTGCGGATGTAGTCCAGTTGAATGACCATGATGATCCCTTAGGTTAGAAAATGAGAACTACAAAAAACTGTAGCTCTTACCCTTATAGCATAACAGAATCGTGCCAGTTGTCGTAAGTTGTTGATTCCATTGATAGCTCCAAAACCCTTATAGGGATAACCCTTAGAACTTGGGTATTCATCCAGGCGAAAAGCCACTGATTAAACTAGTACCCGCTAGACTTGCGAAAAAAAAAGCCCCAGACACTATAAGTAGTGCTGAGGCATTGGGTTGACCTTATGAGGTCCAGAGGTTGGCTTGATCGTGCCAGAGGTTGGCTTGAGGTTGGCTTGGGATGGTCACCAGGTGAGCTGCGGATGGTCACCAGGTTGGTCTATGGATAGTCACCAGGTTGGCTCGAGGTTGGCGCTAGATCTAAATGAGAATCATTCTCAAAAAATCGACTGATCATCAAACTAGGACAAGCACTGTACATCCATACAGTACTGTACATGCATCCAGGTGAGCCCATGGATAGCCCATAGATCATGCATCACTAGCATCCTGAGCTAATCATGGCCCATATAAATCAACGGGTTAGCCTGCATTGTGCCAAGCCCGTGACACTCTAGGCCCCGCATAGAATATATAAGGGCCACTTGCCCTAGAGCGAGAGAGGCCGAGGGGGGAAGCTGCGAACGACGATATAGCGTTAGGGCTTACATATTTTTGTGGTGAACTATTCTGACCCTAGAGTTCAACCTAGAGTTCTCTTCAGGTCAACCTAGAGTACCCCTGAAGTCACCCCTGAAGTCACCCCCACTAACCACTAGACCAACCTAGCGTTATCACTAGGTCAACCCAGAGCCACACCTTAGGTCTAACTGGTAGTCATCCTGTAGTGTCTCCTAAGGTTGTCTTAGAGATAGACCTCATTGTTATTATCATTATTGTATCATCTCTCTAGACAACACCTAGAGACAACCTAAGGACAACCCTAGGTATCTATAGTTGTCTTAGAGTTGATAGCTATATATATGCTAGCCATATAGGCTTATCTAGCTACCCCCCTACCCCCCATAGAGTAAACTATAGAGTGTAGGTTCTGATAGAAGATAGGCCCATGATTGACCAGCTAATGACATGCTGAGCACACATGAGGATACCAGCCCAGTCCAAAGACTGGCCCTCAAGTGGACTGTGTGCCCAGATGAAGTTCCCCCCGAAAAGTATGACCTTTCCAATTGGGCAACCAATGGGATGTCCAGCCCAGCGTTAAGCACGGGACATCCACGTAGTCTGCTTGGGTCTACTCCCCTTGACACTCTGCATGAACCCCTTGAGTTCCTTGTCGAGTGCCACTGAGCGTACCTCCAGAGCTGCCTTGTTGTTGTCTCTACCCATGCTCTCAGTCCAGTAGGCCACAGCAATAGCCAGGGCATCCAGTCTGTCATCATGGACAATGGCACCACGGTCACGAGTGATCCTGGTCATCTGATAGAACAGGGAGTACTTGATGTCCTTGGCTGTGTCGAAGTCTTTCTGGATCACTCTTTGGTCTACGATCAACCTATGGCTGCTCATGACTGGCTCTAGGGTGTCGATGATCCTAGCTTCCTTCTGGGTGGAGTGTTTCACCTCCTCCACGGTACACGGGTAGATCCTGTTCAGGACTGGCTTGAAGAGCTGGGTGAACATACCATCACCGAAGTTAGCCTCGATGATGATGTACTTCACCTGGTTCCTCTTGGCTGCATAGGCCAGAGCTTCGAGGGTCTCGATCTCATAGCCCCCTGCGATACCACCCTGCTCTGTCAGGAAGAGGTTCCCTGTGAGGGCCTTGATGCAGGCATAGCCAGTCTCGTCCTTACCCCGTCCAGAGGGATCGATCGACATCACCGAGCCTGTGTACTCGGACATGTCCTCAGAGTGCCACATAGGGCGGTAGTACCTGTCCCCTGTCAGAGCCACATTGGGGAGGTCATTGAGACACACCTCAGGTGCAGCAGCCCATGCCACCTTCAGGTGACCCATGGTTGGGTTCAGGTTCTGCACCACCAGGTCTGATATCTTCAATGGATATCGGTCACCATCACTGAGGGAGGTATCCAGCATGAACTGAAGGGCGAAGCCTGCTCGTCCATAGGATGCCCTTCTCTCCAAGAGATCGTCCTCATGGAATCGCTTGGGGTCTGTGGGCATCCCTGCCTGTGCAGAGTCAGCCTCAAGAGCCTTGGTGATCATGGGGGCCAGACGACCCTTGTAGCTCTCCACCTTGTTCAGCTCTGGGTAGAGAGCAGGCCAGATGCGGACCTCATAGCCACGCTCTGGGAGCTGGTTGTAGAGGGACATCTCAGTCTGAGGGGTGCCGAGGTAGATGATCCGTCCACCTGGCTTCAAGATAGCGTCAAACTCTTTGACCGACTCCGAGAGCTTGTCCCGCATCATCTGGGTCAGAGAATTGTTGGGTACCTCCACGTCATCGGCAATCAGGATGTCTGCACGGGAACCCGTGAGCTGACCTGAGATGCCTGTAGATTTAACTGAGGGGGAGTGGTCAGCCCTAGCAGGGCCAACGTCGAATGAAAGGTTAGATGAGCGTTGATCCTGTCTCTTATACACATCTGACGCTGCCGACGAATAGAGAGGTGTAGA
>ENA-OSIY01002218-OSIY01002218.1-marine-metagenome-genome-assembly--contig:-NODE-2218-length-10170-cov-8.304468_pt1 | contig 10170 bp, 7 predicted proteins | sample MGYA00237884_ERZ534233 | MGnify/ENA primary metagenome ERZ534233 (study PRJEB26412, sample SAMN06343840) | marine metagenome | isolation source: estuarine water | place: USA: Columbia River Estuary... | reverse complement strand
CTGTTTGACACGCCAGCACCACCATTACCGCCTACCCCACTTGATGCGTTGTTGCCCACAGCAGATGCACCACCGCCACCGCCTCCCGCAGCAGTTCCAGTACCTGTACCATTTCCTCCTGCAAATCCTTGCCCGCTTGTTCCAGCCCCTCCTGCGGATGCAGAACCCGCACCACCGCCGCCCCCAGAACCACCTGATGACCCTGCCGTACCTCCAGAAGAACCATCGAATCCACCGCCGCCGCCACCGCCTGTACTCGTTGCTATTGAACTAATAGAACTAGCAGAGCCGTTTGCAGCGTTACCTGATGCTGCGCTACCTCCTGCACCACCAGCACCAACCGTAATTGTATAAACAGAACCTGTTGATAAAGTTGTTGACGTAGTTAACAAACCCCCTGCGCCACCACCTGCACCGTTATTGTATCCACCGCCGCCGCCACCGCCTGCAACAACAAGGTAATTAACTGCATAACCAGCAGGCTGACTAAATTGCAGCCATTGCGATGTTGTAGCGTCATACCACTCAGGATTGCCCGTTGTGGAGTTTTGGCGAATCAATCCTGACGCACCTGTAGGACGTTGTGCAGTAGTACCAACAGGCAATTTCCATGCGCCAGTACCAGAACTATTTAATTGAACGCCTGCGCCTGAAAGCGTTAAAACGCCGCTAATTGTCAAATCTGTAAATGTTGTTGCAGATACCCCAACTACTTGAAATTGCGTACCGTCGTAAACAATAACAAACAAATAGTTAGCAGTTATATCGCCGGCTGCTAACGCCGTTGTGCCATTTTTGGTAATTGATTTTGCACCTAACGAACTAATATTGATTGTCACCGCACCAGTATTTGTATTAGCTGCAACAAAAGCAAACATTTGACCAGATGCGTATGCAGTCAATGCTGGGCTGACAGTCGCTGTAATCGTGTCTGTTCCCGATACCGTTAAGAACGAGCCAAACGAGTTTTGCACTTGTGCAATATTTGCAGAATCAGTCGCTGCCGAACCCGCACTCAATCCCGTGAACTTAAAAGTCCCCATTGGAAGATTAGCTGTCGGTGTTGTTTGACCGTCTTTGGTAAGCGCTGTCGATAGACCGGTAGCCAAATCAGCGGTTAGCGCATTAAACGCTGTCGATGAGATGACTGTGCCTGTGACAACTGGCTGACCCGTTGAGTTGATTACAAATGTACCGCTGCCGTTGTAGCTCATTGATTACCTCTTATTGTTGACCAACTTGGGGATTAGTCAAAAGCCCCGCATAAATGGATGCTGGCACAGCTCGTTCACCGAGAGAAAAGCCTGGCACTTTAGTTGATAATGCTTTGCCCATGTCTAAAGCTCGCTTTTGTTCTGCTGAGTTTAACGTTCCTTGCAACATCTTTTTTCCAAACGGAATGGCAAGTGTTGCACCAACACCAAAACCACTCAGACCAGTAGCAGATGCAAGCAAGTCAATTCCCGCACCAAGAACTAAAGCGCCAGAGTTGCTGTTGTTAACTGCCGAGCCTTTAGGCTGTACCGTTGTGTATTCAGCAACACGGCCCAAACGCTTTAATTCACCAATTTCTTCAGGTGTAAAGAACAAGGCTAGTTTTTTATCGCCAATCTCTTTAAGCGTTTTGTTATACGTTGCAGCACCAAATGTACCAACCTCGTCTGATCTGCCGCCTAACGCTCGATCTTTCAAATGCGTCAAAATGGCTGACTTTGTGGCTGCTGGGTTGCCTGAGTTAGCAACTGATGCTGCGTCTGCAACATCCCCATTAAGAACAAATTTGCGTACAAACTGGTCAGGTTGCATTCCATCAACGGTTTGTTCAATCGGCTTGGTTGATTCTTGCCAACTCATGCGATCACGATGACTTGCCCGTGCTTTGTTTAATGCCGCCAAGAGTTCACCAGCTTGAGCGTCTTGCGTTTGCAAAAACTTGCCACCGGCCTCTGTTACCAATTGATTGCCGCCAAACTCTGTTTTAACTGGCGCAATGTCAGTTTCATCAATAGCTTGACGCACTAAACTTAAAGCGTTTTTTGTGTTTCCATTCGCACCACGCTGCGCTGTTGCAATCATGGTCATCAATGTATCAAGTGCATTGGTATCAAACGGCACAGGAAACGTTTTACCGTTAATAGTTGTTTGACCGGCACTTAACTCGTTCAGCATTGACCGAATTTCAGGTGGCAAAAATGCGTTAGCGTTTGATTTTGCCAACAATGTATCAATGTTGTTAAGTAAATCTGCACGATTCAACGGTGTTGTACCGCCTGGCAAAGCGCTTGCCTCGTCATATAACTTAGACGTTGCTGCTTTCTTTGCAGCATCTTCTGCGGCAATTTTTGTCGCACTTGCCTCGCCTGCCTCCATTAAATACGGCGCTTGTACGTTACCCGCACCTCTGGCGTTTAACGCATCAATCAATGCTTTGTTGTTTGCCGCTTGCACATTGCCTAATGTTTGCAGATTAGGGTCGGCAGAGTTCATGCCTGTTTTGGCTAGATTTTGCTCTAACGTGATTTGCCTTGGATCAAGCGTAATCATGCCTTTAGTTGGCGTTGTACCCTCAACCATGCGGAAATCAAGCAATCGACGCATTGCATCGCCGCCCAAGTCACCGCCAGTTCGCAAAGCGTTTGCAACGTCTGCCGTAAGCGACTTGCGTACTTGGTCTGGCAATCGGCTGAAATCAATGCCTGACTGACCGAGCTTTAAAGTGATAATTTGATCGACTTCGGCAGGGTTTGGAATTGCAGCGGCAGGATTTAATTTGCCAGTTAGCGTTGGTGCTACCTTTTGACCGGCAGACGTAAGTAAAGACTTTGCCCCACCGTATGCAGCAGGCGCAAGCATACCGCCGCCCAATCCTGCAAAGAATTGCTGTAAAGGATCGCCGCCTGATTCTCTTGTTAACCCGCTGCCGTACCCTGCGCCAGCTGCCGATCCGTATTGCAGCATGGGGTTAGATGCCAACTGATTGGCAACATTGCTTGTAATCCCGGTGGTGTTTTTAGCAATCGCACCAGCACCAGATACCATTGGGATCGTTGATGCCATTGACGTAGTAATGTCACCCACAACTTGTTCGCTTGGCAATACATTAGCCAAACCTGTCCGAGTGTCCATGACAGACGTTTCTTTAGGTTTTGGCAATCCAAGCAGATCGGCTAACTTTGTGCCATACGTTGACATTGATGCTGCTGGTGGCCCACCGGCAAGTTGTGAAATTGCACTAACTCCCATCCGCATAGGCTCTAAAGGCAATCCTAATGTATTTGCTGCGCCCTCAATAGCGTACCGACCAGTCAAACCAACTTGTCGGGGAAAGTCCTTAACCGCCGACATAATGCTTTCGCCTGTTGATTTCTCAGGTGGCGCAGGCGGTGGCGTTTGGGCATGAAACGTATTAGCTAGTTTCCACGCCTCATTCTCGTCTTTGGCATCTACCTCATAGACTTCTTTGCCAATCTTGACTTCAAAAGTGGCTGTTGTCATTTTGGAGTAATCCTACGAACAGAGCCTGGCGGTGGTGCAGTTGGCGTAGCTGCGTATTTCTCGTTCAGCCCAATAACGGTTTCCAACGCCGCCATGCGTGTTTGATAAGGTTTGTTTGGATTTGCAACGTCAGCTGCCGATTGTTGATACAACAATCTATCTGCATCACTTTGCGGGCCTTCCATTCTAGGAATATTAGACGTTAAAGCACCGCCAATAACTCGCAATTGCCCATCAGCTTTTGATTTGTCTGTTGGAATACCCGCGGCATCGGTTGCCATTGTAAACAAGCTACTAATCAAACCAGATGATGATTGTGGCAATACTTTCTTTGCTCTTTCTGCCAAATCAAGAACCGTCTGACCTTGCGTAGTTTTTACGTCAGGCTTGGCAAGCAATGGATTCCCCGTGTTTGCAGCCGTAACAGCTTGTGATCTCGGCACAAAAGAGGCTTTGCCTTCTTTATCGTAAACCGTAACAAGATCAAGCGCAGCTATTGCACCTTGTTGCGCTGCTGTTTTTTGCCCTTCATATTTGGCGTTTAGCTCTGCCGCTTGTGCAATTGGAACAGCAGTAAGTTTGCCATCAATCATCATGTTTGTCGTGCCTTCAGATGGCGCTGGCGTTGCTTGTGATTGGCTACCTGTAGGAGATACAACAGTTGCATTAGGCGCAATAACTTGCGTTAATTTTTTGTTAATAAACGCTGTTGCTAATTCTTGGAATTTAGGATTGTCAGGTGTAATTCCTGCGTCAGCTAATTCTTGTGCAAGAGGTGTTTGAGTCGGTACTGGCTCATAATTAGCCATGTTGAAATTGCCACGATTATCTGGCTGCACATATTCGTTTTTGCCAGTAATGCGGTTTCTGACAAACATGGGGGCCATAGACGTAGGCATACTGACATTGGTAATTGAACGCCCTGCTTGAGCTTGTTGCGTCTTGTACTGATCAATTGTTCCTGTATAGCCTTGTTGTTGAGCAAGACGATATTCAGCCAATGGCCCTGTGTTTTGTTTCTCTAAGCTTTCATACATTAACTTAGCAACGGGTGATGCGTATGGGTTTTGACCCATCATTATTTCAACTAATTTTTTATTTCTTTGTTCATTAGTTAATTGTTGCGCCGCTTGCGGTGGGATTGCTGCTTGTGGTGCAACAGCAGGCTGATACGCCACAGCAGGCGTTTCCACGTTGCCCGACGGTGCTGTTTGCAGATTTGGATTGTCCTCAAAGTCCGAACCCATTGGCGCAAATGACGTTGCAGGTCGTGCTTGAATTTCAGGCATACCCATGATGGCAGCACGACCAAGCGAGGCTGGCCTGTCTTGCAACCCTGACAACATTTGTTGCGCTTCGGCCTTGGCCTCTTGGTTCAGCTTAATGCGTTCTTCATCGCCCGTGCCTTTTGCGCCCATGTAGGCTTGCAACACTTTAGCAAGCCCCGACAAAGGGGAAATAGGCGCTTGGATGCCTTGATAGCTTTGAATATCAATTGGCTGAAAAGCCTGCTGTTGCATAATTTGCGCTAACTTTTCGTTGCGCTGAATCGCCGCTAATCTAGTGTTGTAATCCAAATCCATGATTAAGTCCCCATGTCACCAGTATATTTTGGCGCTTGAGCATTAGCCGAATCAAACATACCGCCAGTTTGTGCTTGACCAAGTTTAAGTCGGGCAATGTAATCTTTATAATCCTGCATATCGCCTTGCTGATTAAACTGGTTGTACATTTTCATTGCATCTTGAACGCCGCCAAACGGGTTTTGTGATGCGGCTTGACCCATTGATTGCGGCATTTCTTGTTGACCTTGCAAAGAAGTCTGTTGGGCTTGCTGTTGCAGCATTTGAGCCATTTTCTGTTGCGGAGAAAGGTTTACATATTGATTAAGCATCGCAATTCCTTAATAACTCTAAAGTAGGCAACAAGGCAGACTTTAGTGCCGCCATGTTTATTTTATATTTTTCATGCAAATTTGGGTGTTTTTCTTTCATCCATGCCACTCGATCCGCTGAGTGCGCCAAATACGCTGTGCAATCGTAACAATCAAGGCTTGAATGGTCGATTGCATAATGTTCTGGTAACTGACATTGAGTCCGTAAAAACGCCAAAACTTCTTCTTTAGTCCATGTTTCTATCGGCTGAATGTAAGTCACACCATTGACTACCGACCCATGCCTAGCCGTGGATTTGTGGCTTTCATCAAGCCTTTGCCCACGAATCAAATGCGTAATGCCACGTTTTGCAATTGCCTCTGTTAGAGGTTGCCCTACGTTTGCCCAACAACAGTTTAAATAACTCTGTACTCGTACTGGCTTGTCACCCGCAAACACCATGCCTTCGAGGGTATGGTCAACCGGCACAACATCACTTGGATAGCCGTAAAACTTAATCTGCTGCTCTTGATCTGACTTAACTTCAATAAACTCAACCGCCTCCGCCTTTACCTGTTCAATGATCTCCATCGTTTCAGGGTAAGACTTGCCCGTATTTGCCCAAAAAACGATGGGATTCTTTTCACGGTACAAGTACCAACACGCTAAAGAATCTTTCCCGCCTGAGAACGCTAGTCCAAGCATTAGAAATAAGCCATTGCCGCAGTTGATGCCAAACTAGTGATACCTTGAATCCCCGCATTAGCGCCAGCTTGCTGAATACCATACCGTGACATATCAGCTTGGCCTTGCGCTTGCGTACCCGCAAAGGTTGGTGCTGGTGCAACGCTTGTACCTTGATAGCCTGCAAACTGTGGCAATTGAATTTGTGAGCCGCCCATAAGCCCAATGACTTCGTTAATCGGTTGCGCCCGTAGCGCCAAATCTTGCGCCAATTGCTGTTGCTGTGCGGTGTTTTGAAATTGGGCTTTGTTTAACGCTTGGCTGTATTGAGTGCCTTGAGTGGTCATTCCTTGACCGTAATTCTGACCTACAACGGCGTTTGCAAGTTGATCGGCTGTAACTCCTTGACCAAAGTTTTGACCAACTGCGGTGTTGTATAAACCAGCCTGCGATAGTTTCTCGTTTAATCCTTGCTGACGAGCCGCCATATCAATGTTGATGCCTTGCAGCGCAGCTTGGCTATACAAGTCATTAATGCCCATTTGACGGTTTCTATACGCCGCATCGTAGGCAGCTGTGCCTGGCGCTAAACCTTGGTTTGCCAATGCTTGCCTAAACGATACATCACCGGCCTGAATGGTTGGGTCAAGTCTTGCCAAGATAGCTTGTTGAGCATTGATGCCTGAATTAGTAGGCATTTGCGTCAAGCCGCTTGTATCTATTTGCCGTTGTGCCAAACCATAAGTGTCGGCAGCTGTTTTTGCTTGTGCTAACCCATATTGATCGGCTAACGGTACAGCGCCATAACCACCAAAATCTTTTTTAATATCTGTTGATGTTGGGGTAAATGGCTGCGAAAGCGTAGCGTAAGCATTTGAAATGCCTCTTTCACCAAGGTTTGCTAATGCAGTTTGCACACGCTGTTGCGACTCTAAAGTCTGCTGCGCTTGTGGGGTAAGGGTTTGGGTAACAGTCGGTTGACCTCCACCAGTCATAAACCCTTCACGGGTTGGCGCAGCGCCTCGCTTTGCTTGTGCAGCATCGTAACCAGCTTGGTCAAAATATGTCGAACCTGTAACCGTATCGCCTTCGGGACTGCCTGCCCTCATAAATGTGTTGCGGTCTACGTTGCCAGCGTTGTATTTAGCCAACGCTGCATCATACGAGGCTTGGTCAAATGTTGGGTTTGAGTAAGAAACAGTTTGATTCCCAAATGGCGTAAACATATTGGGATTAGCCATAATGTTCGACTGTCTAGCAGATTCAAGGTTATCTTTACCTTGCTGCTTGGCTGCGCCAATATAATCTGGTGCTGGTGGTGCTGCGCTCGATTTACCCATTTTGAACCCCTAGAAATCGGCAATTTTCTTTTGCCAATGTCAAAAATATAATATCGCCATCCGGTGCTGCATCTTTTACCCTTGCTTCTTTAACAAAACCCATCTTGGTAACTAATTTTAGGCTCTTTGCATGGGTACTGCTCACCGGCACAATAATCTTTTTTACCTTACAAAACTCAAAAGGGTAGCTAAATATCGCTTTTAAATACCCTTTTGTTATACGACCTTCAATTGCTATGTGGCACACAATCGAGGCTTTATTCCAATTCTCGTAAATCACGCCTGCAATAATTTGACCGTCACGCTCTAACCCAATTGCTTGCGACCCATCTGCAAAATATTTACCCTGTACTCGTTCAGCAACCCAATGGCCTACATCAACGCCTTGGGTTATATGCCACCCCAACCTTGTTGGTAAACAATGTCCGTCGATGCCCATAGAATTGTCGTTCCTTGAGAGGCAGATTTAAACTGTGTTGCAGCGCAATAGCCAATGCCAGTTACGCCTTGCCAATTGTTTGTGATTACCGTGTCCGTTGCCCAATAGCCTACATCCCACAAAGCAACGTCCCATTTAGCAGATACTTGTGGGCTGAAACTTAGCGCAGCAGTCGTATCTGCCAAGTCAAAATCCATGTTTAAACCAATGAATATTGACGGTGTTCCGTTTGTAAAAATTGACGGTCTAGCTCTAGTGAAATATTTTTTGTACCCGCGGGCATCAAAGTAATTAAACGCTTGTAACGCATAGCCGTTTATGTCGCTTACATCATCAGCGTAATTGTCATCCCACGCATGGGCAACAAATCCATTGCCACCCCAGTACGGCTCGTTGTCAAAGATTGCCCAACAATTAGCAGCTTGGCCTGTAAAGTTGCACCAGGCTTTTGTGATGTTATTCATCACATATTGCTGCTGTTGACCTTCAGCAACTGGCACATTAACGGTCAACGCATTGTGTTGCGGGTCAAAAATAATATCCCACCCAAAATTACCACCATATTGTTGCGTTGCGGCAGTAAATGCACCTTGTATCTTGTCCGATAGCGCAACACGGGGATCAAGTCTGGATGATTGCAGGCTTGCGGCAAGAGGATATAGACCGTTGTACGTCAGCATCAGCATATCGCCGCCGTACTTTAGTAGGCATCGCTTGCCAACGGGCTTACCAACCCTCCAAACGCCTATTAGCGCCCACTTTGTAGAATCTGAGGGATCAGTACCCGCCCACACAATAATTTCGCCATTGGACGTTATAAACACTAGGTTATCGTCTACGCCATAGCCTGCATCAATCGTCCATGTTCCTACAGCAACCAAAAACCCACCAAGTTGGGCAACCGAACTCATGTCAATTGCATTAGCTGCGCCGGCAATGCTCAAAGTTGGCAAATACCATGCCTTGAGCGAATTGTTTTGCGTAAACCAAACTTGGTTTTTGAAAATGGCAATATTGCTTAAACTACTTGCCCCAACACCAGTAATAGTTGGATTTGTCCATACTGACCCGTCATATAGTAACGGTGCATCTACGCCATTGACCAAATACAAGTAGCCGCCGGCAGGCGTTGTGACGTTGGTGTACTCCCATTTTGCGTTACTTAAACCCGTCTTGACAGCTGCGCCAACCGCACCGCCAGCAGTACAGTCGTATATCGACGTTCCTGCAATTGCAAACAATTCGTCAGTCGCACCGCTTGAATAACCCATCAAGGTCTGAACTTGACCCGTGATGCCGGTAGAATATTTTGTATATCCACCACGCAACACCACATTGTTGACTGTGGGGAACAAATTGGTTAATTGAACGGCATCGAGTGTATCCATGTTTGCAATGGAATCCCGCACGTTCCAACCACCGATAGGCGCTGGCAATGACTGAACCCGTGCCGCCGTACCTTGAACAAGTCGGCTTGCCATTAGTTTGTCCCGTAGCCAGTATCAGGAATATTGTCGTAGCCGATCAAGACCGTGCCTGGGCGTGGTGCAAACGACAAGTTAGCCGCTGAAGTATCCTGCGCCCGAACAATCTCAAATTCCTCGATATAGTTGCGATACATCGCCGTAGTATCGAAGCCTTTAGCCTCAAAATACTTGAGCTTGGTAGCCAATACCATCAATCGATCTGGGTAAATACAGGTATCTGTGTCGGCAGTAAATGAATTTTTTACTGTTCCCGTGTCAGATAATGCCCAACCTTTTGAACGATACTCATAGCCTAAAAGCTCGTTTGTCGAAACGCCAGGCCAAATTTGAAAGTATTTACCCAACAAGCGCCAGCGAATCCGTGGGCCAGTAGCGATAAAGCCCGACAACAGCCATTCCCATTGCTGTGGGCTTTCAGGCCCAAGCATTTCCCAATGTTTTGATTTGTCCCAATGGGTGCGTGGTACGGTTGATTCGTAATCTGAGGGTAGATCGTACTTGACCTTTTCAAAAGTGATTGAAGTGCCTAAATACGTTCCCGTTGCGGGTAAATTTATCGTTACTTGCGTAGCCGAGTCAACCGATTCAATGTAAGCCGCATTAGAGATGCCATTGCCCACAACCTGATACGTTGTATCAAGCCCAGCAGTCGATGGGATGCCGGTAATCGTATATGTGTTTTCAACCACATCACCAGTCGTTACGCTAAAGACGGTGGTAAATGTGTGCTGTTTGGTTAGTTCCCGCCAGTCATGCTTTCGCAAGAACTCATAACCGGCAGCGTTCATCAACGCCAAGATTTGAATTACATCTTGGTTCGTATTCGATGCCACAGTAGTTGGCGTTGATAC
>ENA-OSIY01002217-OSIY01002217.1-marine-metagenome-genome-assembly--contig:-NODE-2217-length-10171-cov-8.508223_pt1 | contig 10171 bp, 11 predicted proteins | sample MGYA00237884_ERZ534233 | MGnify/ENA primary metagenome ERZ534233 (study PRJEB26412, sample SAMN06343840) | marine metagenome | isolation source: estuarine water | place: USA: Columbia River Estuary... | reverse complement strand
GTATTTGTAGAAAACGCAGATGAAAATGCAATTCACAACTTCAATAATTTCTTAATGCATAATAAGATTTCTGCTAGCAAGACTAACATGAATGAAGCATTAAAAATTAATTATTCAGAACAAGGCAAAGAAAAAGTAAACATGTTTGTTGGTAGATTCCAACCGTTTACTCTTGGACATGCTAAAGTTCTAGAAACAATTCATAAACAAAACGGCTATCCAGTTGTAGTATTTTTGGTTAAAGCAGCCAAAGCCCAAAAAGACGATGCGGCTAAAAGACCATTTGATACTGAAACTCAGATCGAAATGTTTATGCAAGTACAAAAACAATATCCTTTCTTAAAAGAGATATTTGTAATTCCAACAGCTGGCATCGATGTTATGTTTAACGAAATGAGACCTAAGTATGAACCAGTTTTATGGGGCACAGGTACAGATCGTTTTAAAACTTATGGCTATCAAGTAAACAACGACAAATATAGAGATGAGCTTGGTGTTTTACCAGAGTTTGGTTTATACGAGATTAAAAGAGATGACGATGATATTTCTGCTACTAAAGTTAGAGAGGCATTATTAGCCAATGACAAAAAGACTTTTGATAAAATGACCCCAAAATCTTTAAGCCCTTTATTTAACGAGCTTAAGCAAAAACTAGAAACGTCATTACAAATTTCAGAAGCTGTTGAAACAGAAGCAAATACGGATGTACTAACATTTGAACAGTTTAAATTAAATAGTATTATTAAATAAAACAATGGCAATAACATACGGCGATATTAGAGCAAGATTTACTGCAGCAATGCAAATATATGAAGCAACTAAAGAGTATCAAAGAGATTTCTTTGAAAAAGCTTACGCAGAATACGTTAAAAAAATTCAATACAGCGGTAGCTTAATTAAAGCTAAGACTGGAGAATCTTTAAGAGCTGATTTTGGAGAAGATGGACCACAAATGTTAACAAATATGTTACTATCTGCAGGTCTAGATCCTACAGCCTTTGTGGTTAATGCTATTGCTCCTAGAGAAAGCGGTTCTAAATCTGGACAATTTGAAACTCTTGAATTACAAATACACAAAGATCAAAATACAGGATCTAATCCTTTTCGCAAGGGTGATATTCACTATATAGTTAATAGAGTTTCTATTAATAAAGACGGGGGTAAAGCTGCTGTTGGCAAAAAAGACTTATCTCCAGATAAATTAGGTTTAACGAAAAACACATATCCTTCTAATAGTCATTTAGTGTCAAGTGCTAAACAAGCTGTTAATTCAACAAACATTCCAGACAATTATAAGCAATTTTTATCAGAAGTAATGGATCAAATAGCGGCTAGTCCAACTGCCTATGAAAACATGGAAGAATTGATTCAATACGGACAAACCGATTTCGAAGTAAAGTTAACTGAAAACCTAATTCAAAAATACAGCATTGATCCAATTTCATTAAACAATATTGCTAATGATTTCGGCGAAATACTAGGAGGGGTTTGGTTGTTTAGCGAAGTAAAAAACACAGGATCTGGTGTTTCATATCCCACACAATCCAATGCTGCTTTAGTAGATTTTATATTTGATGGTTGGAAAATATCATCAAAGGCTGGCAAAAGAGGCGGACTTCCAAGTATTGCATCTTTAGTGCATGCTGTGTTAGGTAATTATAGACAAGGCATTATAACTCCATCAACTACAGAATTAGATTTAATACAAAACGTATTTGAAGTTATTGAAAAACCAACTTCTTATTTTAAAGAAAACGGGGCAAAAAGAAGTTCAGACGTATATTCTACGTTTGTTGCAATAGCCAATAAATATCTATTAAATAGTAACACAGGATATAAATATATTGTATCAGCATTGAATTTGGATGCAAACACGTCATTTACAAGAAATGGAATCAATGAAGCTTTAGACAATGCATTTAAAGACGGAACTTTGTGGGACGTAATTTCTCCTTATTTTAAACTAACCAATACAGTACCTCGCGGCTTTGAAAATAAAAACAATACTATGAAAAGGTATGAAGCCATTTTAAATGATGAAAACAGATTCGGTATTGTATTTTATCCCCTAACTAAAGAAGTTGTTGAAGAATTAAACAATAGATTTAGAGATGATTTATCAACATTAGTAAATCAAGCATCTACTGTTCAACAATTATACCTATTTACAAATCCTAAATCAAACTCAGTTAAATTTAAAATTAAAAGCTTTGATACTGCTAATTTTAAATTTGTTGCTGGAGCATCAGCTCCAACGCCGCTAAACAAGAATATAGCAATAGAATCACTATAATATTTTAATATATAGATAAAGAAAAATAATAAAAACTATGAATTTTCAAAACTTTATTAATGAAAAATACACTAAAGACGACATTAATACAATGTACGGCTTTTATGGTGCTATGGAAGATGACCATAATGAAAAAATAGCCGATCAGATTTTTGATGCAGCTGTTAAAGACATAATGAAAGAATTTGGTCTTAAAGATCTTGAGGCTGTGGCATTATTAAATAGCAAAGCCGGTAGACAAGCAGCAGATGCGATGATCGCCGGTGAATGTGATGATAGTGTTGTTGCAGGAATGTACTGGTATTTTGGTAAAGGTAATAAATCAAAGATTATTGCATTCGCTAAAAAAGCCAACGAATCTGTAGAAATCGACGAAGCTGCCAATTTTGGAGCTCCAGCTGGTTTAACTAAAGCTCAAACTAAAAAGGTTGCAGAAACATTAGCTAAAGCAATGTCAAAGGCAGAAGGTGCAAAAGTAACTGTTAATCTTAAAACACTAGAAGAAGATTCATTTGATTTAGATTATGATGGTGAAGAATATGACGGCGGTTCATATAATATTTACGATGACGGTTCTGTTGTAAATCACGCAGTAACACCTAATGAAATTTATGGAACTTCTGATTCTTCTGTTGAAGATTTTATTAAAGGTTTAAAAAAACCTGTACAAGAGTCTGTAGAAATCGACGAAGCTAAAGCTTTACCTCTAGATAAATTAACGAGTATGATCGGTGATAAGCCTTCTTGCTATGATTTAGCTGATTTTATTTATACTAACTATAATAAAGTAACCGGTCTTAGAAAATCAATGAGAAATGACGAAATGGATTTTCCAACAGAAATCGAAGATTTAGTTAATCATTATGGATTTGATATGGATGACTTTACAGATAAGTATGGTATGGCAGCAGAATCAGTAGTTAGCGAATCTAAAATTACTTTAAAAAGACAATACACTGAAAATTATCCAGCTAAAACAACTGGAAAACATGCAGCTATTAGAAATAAAATCATCGAAGCTTTAAAAGACGGTGAATTAACTAAAGAAGAATTTAATAATTTAGTTTCTGGCTTAACAGAAGATTCTCAAAGATGGTTAAGAAGAAACGCAGAATTCTTTAATATCCAAGAAGATAAAGTTGGTTTAACAAAATCTGGTCAAAAAATAGCAGCTGCTCTTTTTCAAGCGGAAGATGTTAATAGCAACTTAAAAACAAACGAAAATAACAATACAAATATGAAAACTAAATTCATTTATGAATCATTTTCTGAATTCGTTAATTCAATTGATGAGTCTTTTGAATTAGTTTCAGAATCATTTAAATCATCTATGTTAGCTGGTTTATTTACAAGACAAGGTAAATTTGATGCTACATTAGCAAAAGCATTTTACGGAGCTACTAAATTAAAATTAGATCAAATTGAAGATGAAGATTTAATTACTACAACGCCTGCATTAGCATATAAAAACAAATTAGAAAGCTCTATTGTTTTTTATATCTCTGATGTAGAGAAACCAAATATCTATGCACCTTCAGATGCATATTATACAAGTAAAACAATTCCAGGTGAAGGCTATTTATTGGCTGTAGCTTCAGGAGATAATAAATTCTATGATAACGTTTGGACTGGTGGAAGATGGGACAGAAATCCAAAAAATAGAACATTAAAACAAGTTGATAATAATCCAAGCGATTCAATCGGTATTAATAAAAAATACAGCGGATGGGATGCAACAGGACTTTACAATGTTAAAAGAATTTCAGAAGTAGCTGATAGAGCAATTGTAATCAATACATCTTTATTGAGACAAAAATATTCAGCAGAAGCTGAAAGAGCAGAAAGAGCAGCAGCTAAAAAAGGTGCAATTGCATTTAAATCAGATAAAGATTTTAAAGCTGAAAACATGGCAAGATATAATCAAATCATTGCTCAAAAAGCCACCCAAATGCCAATGGACAGTTTAGTTTCAAAAGCAATTGAAAGAATGTCTGAACAAATCAAAGACGGTTTAGCTAAACAAACTAAAGGACGTTATGGCGAAATTATCGTAGGTACAAATGCAAAAGGCGCTGAAGCTAAATTAGCAGATGTTGCTAATCACATGCAACGTATCTTAGATGATTATTCTGGATATGTTCGTGTTGTTGCACAGCAAGAAGATTCAGTTGCTAAATATGGAGAAGCAGAGTCTTGGTACAAAAGAGAAGTTGAACAAAAAGCTAAAGAACTTAAAGACAGACTTGATAAAATAGAATCATTCTCTTATATCTGGTAATAAACAAAGAACAAAATAGACAAATATAAAATGAAACACATTCAATTATTCGAACAATTTATTAACGAAGCTAGAGCTGAAGTTAAATTAGGTAGAGTGACACCTAAAAACATAGATGAAAAGGCACAACAAGTGTTAGAAGTTTTACAAGACGCGGTTGGTAAAACTATCAACGGAGAAGAACTTAAAAAAATGGTTGGTAGAAACTGGGGAGGTCCAGGCGCAAGTAAAGGTCTTAAAAATGCTAAAATTGAAATTATTGCAGTTCACGTAGGACATAATAATAGCTATATTTCTATGCAATTTATATATAAGACTGATTCAGATTTATTCGATAACCACGCCGAAGGTAATCAAAAATTAAAAGATCTTGAAGGTTGGGCCAAAGTAGCAGACGGTATGCGTTCTATGAAAGCAATCGATGGTAGTAATAAAGAATATAAAAGTGATGCATCACACCAAGTTAAAGAACTTGTATTTAACAGTTTGAGTCCTAAAAATTTAGAAATTGCATTATCTATTTTAAAATTAGGTGATATTATCCTATAAAAATAAAACACAAACAGTATGAAGCATATTCAATTATTCGAACAATTTATTAATGAAGCAAGGTCTGAATTTAAAGTAGGAAGATTAACACCTAAAAACATAGATGAAAAAGCACAACAAATATTAGAAGTTTTACAAGGAGCTGTTGGTAAAACAATTTCTGGAGAAGAACTTAAAAAAATGGTTGGAAGTAATTGGGGTTCAAGCGCAAATAAAGGTCTTAAAAACGTTAAAATTGAAATTATTGGAGTTCACGTAAATCACAATAACAGTTATATTTCTATACAAATTGTATATACAACAGATTCTGATTTATTCGATACTTGGGCTACCGGTAATCAAAAATTAAAAGATCTTAAAGAATGGACTGATCAATTTGATAGAATGATGCATACCAAAGCAATTGATGGTAGCACTGAATACAAAGATGACGCGGCGCACATGGTCAAAGATCTTACATTTAATAGTATGAGTCCTAAAAAATTAGAACCTACTTTGTCTATTTTAAAATTAGGTGATATTATTCTATAAAATAAAACAAAAACATGCCAGCAAAATCAAAAGCACAACAAAGATTAATGGGACTAGCTTATTCAGTTAAGCAGGGTTACATGGATATTGCTCAAGTCGGTGCAGAGTATAAAGATAAAGTTAAAGAACTTGTTAATTCAATGAGTATCGAACAACTTAAAGATTATGCTACTACGCCACATGAAGGTTTACCAGACACTGTAGAATCAGACTCAAACGAATCTATGGGTTTTGCAACTGGTTCGAGCGGACCGCAATCTATTGGAATGCCAGGTATGGGTATGGGCAAAATAGCTTTACCAGATTTAGGTACAGGCGCTGTTGGTTCTGGTGATAAACCAGCAGGTAGAGGCGATGCTGATGATGAATACGAAAAAGAAAAGAAAAAGAAAAAGAAACGCGAGAAAAAGCTAGCGAAATCATACGAATCTTTTATTTTCGAAAAGTATGGAAAGCTTTAAATAAACAAATTAAAAAAACTCAGTATAAAAACTGAGTTTTTTATTTTATAAAGATATGGATATATTTAAAATATTTAAAGTAGATTATGAAAAGTGGTCGCATGCAGCTATTGATAAAATAATCAAATGCATCGATACTTCTAATACAGAAGAACATTTTGAAACTTGTAAAAGAATGATAGATCAATTTGTGTTAGCTTCTGTTGTAAATTCTAATTTTAATGCAGATGAATTACAAAGAATTGTCAAATTACTAAACACATATTTAAATACTAAAAAAAGTCTAACCATTGGTTAGACTTTTTCATTTAACGACCTTGTCCTCTATACTTTTTCTTGTAGTTTTTAGAGTGCTTGTTGTTAGATTGTTTCTTTGATGCTTTACCAGATTTTTTAGTCTTTTGAAAAGCGCCACCGTTTGGAGAAGAAGCTTTAGCCATTGGTTATCAATAGTTTATTTGAGTCGGTTATTCGACAAACTATTTATTAAAAAAGTTGCTAAAATATTTTTATATTTGAGATTTTTTTTGTATATTTACTACATAATTAAAAGAAAGAAAAATGAATACACAAGATAAAGATTTTGCGCCTCTTATATGGACTGCAGTTCAGTGTTATAATAAAGCAAGCGACGATTATTCTAAAAAGAAACTTAAAGAAGCTTTAAAAGATTGTTTAAAAAAATGGAGTGATCAGCCTGTTAAAATGATTTCAGAGGCAGTTCAAAACTTAAATGTAGACGGTACTAAAAATCCATTTGATTTAATGTGGACTGACAGAAATATTTTCGGCAAGATTAATAATAAATCTATGATTGTATGGGAACATACAACACCTTTAAATGAATTTTATCAAACGCTAGTTAAATGTAAATCTTTTGAAGAAATAGAAATGGCTCTATCAAATTATAGTGGAGTATGTTGGATCACTAGAGATGAAGATAATCTTTTAAATAAGAATAAATTTAGATCTAATAGACCAGGCGGATGGGAGTCTTGTTATAGTTCATGTGGAATTAAACTTATTAAAAAATAATGAAACCGTATACAATTTATTATTTACATTACAAAGATGAAATGTTATTAGTTCCAAACTGGAGCAATAAGTCTGATTTTGTTGCATGTGTAATGGCTGAAGATGCTCAAATGGCCATAGATAAAGTAAAAGCATTTACATGTGGCTTTATTAAAGTTATGGGAGTTGCCTCGGGCAGAGAAGATTGGGTGAATGAAAATGGTCCAATTGATAATGGTAAAATTATGCCGTTAGGTGGTTGGCCAAAAACTGAAACAAATTAATTCGTATAAATATAATATCTAAAACATAATCTATGAACATATTAGACCAAGCAAACAAGATTATTAATGAACGCTCTGAAGAAAAAGAACGTCAATATGGTCCATTTGAAGAAGGTATGCGCAGAGCCGCACAAATTGCCAGCGGTATGACTGGTAAAGATTTTTCTGGTAGTGACATGTATGCAGCTTTAGTTGCATTAAAATTAAGTCGTCACTCATACAACTACAAACAAGATAATTTATTAGATGCAGTAGCTTACTTAGGTGCTCTAGATAATTATGTTGAAAAATTCGGTTATAAAGACACTGAAAAACCAGTTACGAATGAATAATCAAGAGTTTAGTTATTTTACAGACTATGTTACTGACAAATCAGCTAAGATTGGTATTTCAGCTCTTGTTGGTAAATTAAGCCCTAAGATTAGTTCACATAAATCTGCGTGGTGTTTTATGATTGCCAATCAATTGACAAATGCTGGATTTGAAAGCGTAGATGTTATCACATCAAACGAAACTGATTGGAATAACTATGACATTATCTTAATCGATCATGGTATGGAATTCAAAGGCAACTTTAATATTTTTGGAGGAGCTAATGATGATTTATACAATCAAATAATTCGCATTAAGAGTAAAGTTAAGATGTATAGTTTACATCATGAGATGCCATGTATCGGTGCTTTAATTGAACAACGATTAAAAACAGGTACAGATTTATTTAAGACTTTAGAGCAAGACATTGATTTGATCAAAGGTATTTGTGCTAATGATATTCCTAAAATAGATCATATTGAAAAAACAGACAAGCTTTGTTTTGGTGATAGCCACTCTTTTGGAATGTATCAAGCTGGTTATATGTGTCAAAGACACGATGGTTTAACAATGCACGGCGCTCTTAAAAGAGGATTAGATTCTTACATTTATCCATGGATTAAAACACTAACATGTTACATGGGTAATATTGATGTTAGACATCACTTGATGAGACAAGCTAATCCTAAAAATGCAGTTGAGATCATGATGAAAAATTATGAGCAACAACTTAAAGCGTTACAAGAAAACGGAGTTAGTAATATTGAGTTGATCCATGTTTTACCAATAGAAAACGAATCAAGAGTTTTGCCAAAGACTGGTTACTATAAAGACACTCCATTTTATGGCTCTTGGTTAGAACGTACTCAATTGTCTAAAGAAATCAATAACTATATTGATGAAATGTGTAAACGAAATAATTGGAAAGTTTACAAACACTCAGATGTTTATTTTAATGATAAAGGCGAATTAACGTTTGATGTGATGGAACAACCAAAATCTGTTCATATTTCTAGAGAATATTATAGATGGGACATGGCAGCAAATTGCCCAAACAAAAGATTAGAAAAGAAAACAATGTCCTTATTTTAGGATTTAAAACCAGTATTTATGAAATATTTATATTTTTCTGCACCTTGGTGTGGCCCATGTAGAATGTTAGGACCAATTATGGAAAAGGTTAGTCAAAAATATGCAGTTGAAAAAATCAATGTAGACGAGAACGAAGAGTTATCAACACAATTTGGAATTAGAAGCGTGCCTACAGTTATTTTAGTAGATGAATCAAACGCAGAATTAGAACGTCTTGTTGGTGTAAAAGCCGAAGGAGACTATTACGATATTTTTGAAAAGCATAACGCGTAATGAAAATTCAAACTACAAGATATTACGACGAGTTTATAAGATACTTTGATCTTGCACAAAAGCAGCAAGATCTTTGTAATTTAGGAACAGTTGGATATATGGAAAGCAATATGGGCGATTCTTTAATGGAGCACATAGAACTTTATGATGTTGTTGAAAGAAAATATGCAGGTTTTTCTCAGATTGTAAACGATATTTTTTACGGCTGGACTCCAGAACATCCATATTGGGATAAAATGAAAGCTGGAATTCACACTTCACAAAGAGAAGAAGTTGCTAAAAACTGGACAGGAAAGCAAAAGATATTTGGATTAGAAGAATGGCTTTATCTTTTTATTCTACATAGAGTTACGGGTTCTGGAATTAATTATGCGACCAAACCTTCTGGTTATCATAACACGATTTTGTTTCATTTACATGAATGTGACACAATAGAAGATATGTGTGAAGTAATTAAATCACATCAAACTCCATTTTATACATCAGTTGGTTATCAATTTCCAGCCTTTCCAAAGCCACCAGAAAATCAAACTAATGCAGAAGATTTATTTGTCGGTATGACAGGCTTTTCTAATGAAGTAACTTACACTTACAAAAGAGGCGGAGATTATTATCTTTGCGAATTTGCGCCAAGATTAGCTAGAGAATTAGCAACATATTTAACAACTGGAGAAAAGAAACAACTTAGAGAATTAGGCGAATGGCTTTTTAAATGGAACTATGATAATGGTTTAAGAGCTTATAGATTTCAATATGCTGCAGTTATCGCAGACATAGCAGACTGGTACCCTGAATATGTTGTTAGAGAATCTATGTTTTATTATGGAACTAACGCAGTAGAATGTATTGGTTATTTAGCAGATCCTGAAAGTGGCAAAGGTAATAAAAAAGGAGAAGAATTCTTAGATGCTGTTATGACCAAGATCTACGCAGATACAGGATCGCTGCCATATAACGCAGAAGATGTGGCCTGTGATTATATTAGATGGATCGAAAACTACTTAAGGCCAGGAAAAGATTACAACCACGTAGACATGGACACAGTCTGGAATAGCAGCGTAATAAAAGATCATCCATTTGGCAG
>ENA-OSIY01002216-OSIY01002216.1-marine-metagenome-genome-assembly--contig:-NODE-2216-length-10171-cov-11.594115_pt1 | contig 10171 bp, 14 predicted proteins | sample MGYA00237884_ERZ534233 | MGnify/ENA primary metagenome ERZ534233 (study PRJEB26412, sample SAMN06343840) | marine metagenome | isolation source: estuarine water | place: USA: Columbia River Estuary... | reverse complement strand
AGCGAAATTTAAAGTTGCTGTTAACATTCTAAAACTTTAACAGGATGATCGTGCCAATTTTTTTATTTTCTGGTCTGACCAATTACGGCACTCAGACCCTAGCAACAATTCATGTTGCCTAGTTTATATTTTTCTGTACAAACATCATAGTATGTCTTTCCATACTGTCGTCAGTTCCGTTAGCGTCTATTGCTAGAAAGTGTTGCCACCTGCTTTACGGGCCGCTGTCTACTGCATTAATCGTTAGATTTAAATTGCTGTAGTCATCCTACAAATAAACAGGTTAGTTGTCTACTTTTTGTTTTTATCGAGGAGACTTATCGAAACTCCTCTATCTACTAATATCCGGAGTTTGATGTCCGGGTAATAAGTAGCATTCCATAGTAATATGTAGTTGCTGTACCTAACCTAAAACTTACTGTTAATTTCTTAACATGTGTATATTGTACGACAAAACTTGCGTCTTGTCAAGACAATTTGGTAAGCCGGGCAGCATTTAATTGTTGCATATCAGCGCATGTATATGCTTGATATGAATCGTTTAAAATGTTCGGCATTTCGATATACTCAATTTTTGCACCATATTGGTCAGCTATCATACGTGCAACTGATTCAAATGATGTGGCTCTTCCTGAGCCAAGATTCCATACCCCACTGGCATTAATATTCAAAAAGTCCAAATGGGTTTTTACTACTTCTTGTACTTGTATGAAATCTCTTTTATAATTTTCACTATTTTTAAATATTTTAATTACACCAGTTTCCTTGGCTTGTTTTGAGAATTTAAAATATGGACTAGCTTGATCGCCCTTGTGTTCTTCGCCCTCGGGCCCATATACATTGAAGTACCTAAATCCCTGTACAATGTTACCACCCATGTGATCGCGCACATATCTTTCAAATAGATATTTGCTCCATGCATATGGTGTGCGTGGATCTACAGGTGCATCTTCTTTAAACGAACTGTTTAAACCGTACACGCTAGCACTACTAGAATATTGGAAGTTCACACCAAATGTTTTGCAAACATCAAAGAGCTGACAACTAAAATCATAGTTTTGTCGAAATACTTTGTCTATATCTCTTTCAATAGTGCTACTAATTCCACCAATATGTATAACCCAATCTTGTTCCATGACGCCGGGCATATTACCGTCAGCCCATTCGAAGGTTGACACATGGTGTCCAGCAGACTCTAATGCGGTTAACATACGGCTACCAATAAACCCTCGATGTCCTGTTAGTAATATATTCATGCTTGACTGTCACCTTTCGCTATGCGATAATTATCTTCCACACTATCTGGTGTGCTTACTTCTATAATAGTACCTGCTTCTTGACATATTAGTTGATGTGGCAACAACGGTGGATTGTGCCACACATCTCCTGGCTTAAGATAGTGTATATGTTCTTCAGCTGTTCTAGTATCTATAACTTTAATAAAAAACAATCCATCAAGCACGTACCATGTTTCATCTTTAACAGCATGGAAGTGCATACTAAATTTTGCACCAGCATTAAACTTTAAAAGTTTTCCGCAATACTTGTCGTTGGTAGCAAAAATAAATTCACTGCCCCACCCTTTTTCTACAAAGCCGTCTAATCTCATATTTCCTCTAGACTAGGCGCATACACACCTAAATGTTGTATAGTAACAGCACTTGCTCGAATAGCAAATTTAATTGCTTGTTCTATATTAGATGTATTTAAATATTCAAATACAAGAGATGATAAAAATGTATCACCTGCACCAGTCACATCTGTTACTTCTACTCTAGGAGCAGGTACATTTATATCGTGATGTACGGCACCTGCGCCTTTTGCTCCTCGAGTGACTATTAGTCCGGTGCATTCGCTAGTAATTTTGCTGTATTCTAATTCGTTTATCTTTACCCAGGCACCCTGGAAACGTTGTAAGTCTGTTTTCTTGGTATCAATGAATATAGGAATACTTAGTGCAATAAGTTCTTCTATTAGTTCGTAGCTAACTGTGCCCTTATCATAGTCACTGATTACTACAGCATCATACACATTAGGTATTGCTGTCATAAAATCTAACGGCTGTGACTGCACATCATTATCTATACGAACAATTTGTTGTTTACTGCGTTCGTCAATGAGTCGGGTCTTAACACTTGTTTTGTCATGCAAAAAAGTAACATGACAACCTAGGGCTTCTAAATTATTAGCCACATTACCAGCCATGCCGTCACGTTCTTCTGTGTGGCTGGGCACAAAAATAGGAACAGGTGCTTCTGGACTTAATCTATCAATAGTACCGTATTGATAGATATCTTTGCATTTGTCTCCGATCAAAAATATCCTGAATTGTTTTGGTTGTTGAGTAGTCGTTGGATCTATCATAAAATATTACATTCTTAACATGTTCTTGTGCAACTATGCTTTTACCTTTCCAATCACTACCTTTAACCATAATGTCTGGATTATAAAGTTTGATAAGGTCGATTAACTCGTCTTTAGTATTAAAGATTTTAACATAGTCTACACATTTTAAACTGTTTAACATAAACATCCTATCACTTTGGTTGTTTATAGGACGCTCGGGCCCCTTGAGTTGTTTAACACGTTCGTCGGAATCTATACACACTAATAGATAGCTACCGAGACTTTTTGCATAGTGCAACATTTCTAAATGTCCACGATGCAATATATCAAATGTTCCATTAACTATTATTTTCATATACTTTAACATGTTTGGTTGCAGAGGATGGATTCGAACCACCGACCTCTAGGTTATGAGCCTAGCCAGATACCACTTCTAACACTCTGCATCAACTTGGTCGGAGTACAAGGATTCGAACCTTGGACCCCCTGGTCCCAAACCAGGTGCGCTACCAGACTGCGCCACACTCCGAATTATTCTTTCTTCTTTCTAATTTTCATTCCAACAAACGTGCCGCAAAATGCGCCAAGGCATGCTGGAATTAATAACATATGATCACTAGTATAATTTATCACAGCAATACTTGCAATGAAAAAAACTACTACTGCCCATACACTTGATTTTAATGCCTCATCATTTTGAATTGCTCTTAGATAATATGTATAAAACACATCAGTAAAAAACAGGGCAAAAAATGTTGTTATGTATTCAATCATATATATATATTTGGTAGGACGTGACGGGCTCGAACCGCCGACAGCCTGCGTGTAAGGCAGGAACTCTACCAACTGAGTTAACGTCCTAAAATCTGGAGCGGGATAAGAGAATCGAACTCTTGACCGAAGATTGGAAATCTGCTGTTTTACCATTAAACTAATCCCGCAAAGTGTTTAGCTACCTACACCACATAGGCCCTAAACTGAGCTGTTGCTCTGTCCAACTATTTTTCTATTTAGACAGTACAGTTCCTGCCTTTGTGATTTCTCAAGTCGCTTCTGAGATGAAGCCTTGCGGTAAGATCCAATGCACCGTAGCTCTGTGGTTTGCTAATAACCCACTTTGCTAACGTCAAAGTGTAACACGGGGTTAAATACTGTTATGCAATCCTATGACATTGTCACTGAAGAAGGTCTACATTTTCATGTAAGTCTAAGTAAACAAGGTATTTGCTATATCATTGTCAAGGACATTTTTAGTTCTGACTTTGAAATGCTGTACTTTACTAACCTAGATCGTGCTTTAGATTACATTCACAGTTTATAAATTTATTCATAAATGGCATATTCTTTGTATTTTTTTAAACTCTTTTCCAATAATTTTTCGTGCTCATCTTTATCAATTTCCAAATGCAAATATACAGTCCATCTGTTAGTATCTTCTAACACTCCATGGGATCCCACAGTTTGTGTCAATACATAAGTATCAGTTTCTTGCGGCATATTACAATATATACGCTCACCGTTTGAAACAACATACAACCCATTCTGGCGTTTTCCTGTTAGGATAACTCTGTATCCAGACGGCTCTGTACTATTATTATTTTCCCATAAATTGAGATCTTTATCAGGATTAGTAAAATCACAATGTTGGCTTACATCTTTTAATTGCTTGTTTAACTTTACATTTCTAATACTTTTATATGGAAGATTTTTAATCCATGCAACAATTTCTGGAAATTCATTATGCAATTCAGATACCAGTTGTGTTTCAGCATAGGGATTTATTCCTTGATCGTCAATTACTTCTGTGGTTAATTTAGCCATATTCCAAGCATACCATTTATTGTCATTGTTATCAAAATACTCTATTAGCTTATCTCTGTTTGGAAATTTTGGCAAGTCAATAGGGCACCAAAGTAGCTTTTTCATATTAGTTATTTTTAAATAATTTGCCAGTTTCGTACATGTCAACTACAGTTTGTATGTCTTCTTCAAAGCACATTTGAAGGTTAATTCGATACTCGTCGTTGTCATTGTGCAAACTATGTACTTCTTGTGTGTTAAAAAATACTGAATTGTTATCAGTGAACTCGCAGACTGTAATAAGATTGTCTTTATCTTGATTCCAAAAATAAGTACTTGGATAGTTTATAGTGGGATGGATGGGCATCATAAGCACAGTATCTCGTCCTACTTTTTTATCTTTATGTTTAATAACTGTTGAATTGGGTTTATGCATTACCAGCATTGCCCAAGTGTTCAAATTAAATGATTTCTTTAATTCTAAAACTTCTGGGATTAAAGAATACAACTCTTCCCCAGTTATATAATTGTTACCGTCATATTCGCCGGGCTTATGAGAGAATGCTGTGAATTTATCAACGTTATTAAAAACAGTTTGTCGTATCTTATCTATCAATTCTTTAGAAATGATTTTTTTATTTAACGTATAAAAATAAGGTAGCATATAAAATTGGTTGCGGGGGCCGGATTCGCACCGACGATCTTCAGGTTATGAGCCTGACGGGTTACTACTTCCCTACCCCGCGGTATACTATTTATTTTAATTTTCTAATGTTGGCGGAGTGGACGGGACTCGAACCCGCGACCCTTGGCGTGACAGGCCAATATTCTAAACCAACTGAACTACCACTCCTATGTTATGCACACTTCTCTAATAACTTATTAGTCTCAATTTTAAACAAGCTATCATTCTCAGGCCAAGCATAAATGTATTGTCCTGCAAAATCTCTTACCAGTAACCAAGCAATTCCTGCGGCCGTATACATATACGTTTCTGCCTCATAACCTGGGATAGACCTATCAAAGTCTATGGAACCATCTCCAAAGTCATCACCACAGTCCCTAATCCAATTTGCCACACTTTGTACTTCTCTATTAGTATTGGGACCCATACCACCTAAGTTGGCCACTACAAAGATTTTATTTGTAGGTGTAATTGTCATAGACTTAAACAAGCTACGTCCTAGCTGTCTAATTTGGTCTTTAATGTTACCGGGTAGTGCTGCCACTTGATGGAAGTCTGGTACCAGGTATCCTGCTTTGCGTAGTGCGTTCTGTGCTGTTGTTGCCAATGTTGTTACTATAACTGCTGGCAACATCTCAGGTTTAAGTAAGTCCTCTTCTTCCTCTTCCGGTTCCGGCTTAGGAAACTTTAAATGTGGAATGGGTCCAGGCAACTCGTCGCCTTCTTCCTCTTCCTCTTGTTCTTGCTCTAATTCTGTGTCTAGTTTAATTTGTACGTCAACTGTTGTTTTATTAATTATAATTGTATTGACCTTAGTACCTTTACCTAAGCCCAGAGATTCTTCATAAGATGGCAGGTCGTCATCCAGCTTAATGTCTATCATCTTACCTAGCATATCCTCCATTGCTTTAGTAGGCTTAATGCTACCTGTAGCTTTTAAAGTGTTAGCAATGCTAGATTTTTTAATGTTTACAACTCTAGGCTTAGCCTGTTTAGGCTTGTCCTTGGGTTTGTCCTCAACGTGTTTAGTAATTGGCTGAGCTTTCTTATCCTTAAATATATCATTAAGGTCTAAGTCTATCTTAGTTTGTGTTTGTGTTTTCTTTGTTGCCATTATATCACCATGATGGAAGTTTCTTCATTTTAGCTGTAAGTTTGATACCCACAGACTTTAATACTTCTTTACGCACCTTATCTCGTTGCGTACGACCTGCCTTTGTCATATTGTTAGTGCCCAACACTTCCCTGCTGTACATTGTCCAACTTACTGCATGTTTGGCTATGACTGGCTCCTGTTCTATCCAGCGACCTTTAAGAACATGCTGTGCATATTCCAAACTACTACGTGGGCCTTTAGCCATCCAAGGTTCTATCTTGGCCCATTCCTCTGCCAATACATCTTGACAGAAGCCGTCAAAACCACCTGGGTAGGTCCTTAGGCTCTTGACATGCTTAATGGTAATGCCTGTTTTAGTTAATACAAATTGCGACAGCTCGTATACACGATCAATCTCTGCTTGCTGTACAGGATCTACTACTCGTTGGTAGCCGCCTAGTCCAGCAAATCCGCCGAGTGCACCTACCCTGCCGGTAACACCGCCGCCAGCCTGTGCCTGGTTCTTCATCCTCTCTAGGATTTTGGCTTCCTGCTCTTTGAGGACCTGGCCAACAACAGGATGTTCTAAAAACTTTGCGTATGCTTCCGGACTAATAATTTCATCACGTGCATTGTGTATGTCTATAACGTATTGGTGGCTTGCAATCTGGAATTGATACTTACGACCATTCCGGTCTCGCCAAACATGCAAGGGACCCTTGCTGTTGTAATTTTTAAACTGGTGCACTTGTGTAGTACACCATTGTGTGCCTGTGCCCAGTAGCCTAGCCGCTTGTGCAGTTTTAGGGATAGCCAACTGGCCATAGGGACCGTTGTACAGCACCTTGCTGTTTGCAACAACTGGGAAGGTACCTGTGTATTTTTTAGCTTCTTTCTCGCCAATTACAGGCTGTACAATGTCGTCGATGACCTTGGCCAGCTCATTGTATCTATATTGGTTAATATCTCGCTGTTCCAAGCGAGGTTTTAGTTTGTCAAAATTTTCTAATACAGTTTTAACTCTAACTGTATCTTCTAATCTAAACTGTGCATTTATTAGTTGTTTGGCCAACCAAGGAACATACTGCAAGTTCTTGGTAGGGTCCATTTTCTCTAGTGCAATGACAATGTCTACTACATCTAGTTTGGTTTGGAACATGACCTTCTCAAACCTGTGTTTAAATTTTTCTACAGTTATATCACGTTTGGACATTGTGTCTCCTTGTGTAAAGATTACAGTATACTATAGATATCTTTTTATGTCAATTTGCATTTTGCCAGGACATATTGAAACACACTAACTACCTTGGTATGTACTCAAGTTCATTGAACCGCTACGACCCTATCTTTAATGTGCTTCAATATGCTCTGCATCCCCCGGCGGTAATTATAGTACAGAAAGATATGACGCTATCATACCCCTCACACGTACCTTCCACCCGCTTCCCGACAGGGACCGTTCTCGCATTGCTAGCGGCCTTTAGGTTCGAAGACTACCACCCGTAGCTGTCACGCTACTTCTCATCCTGCGGGTCACAGTATCCGGAGACTAACCCGGAACGTTCTGGCGGGCTGGACCCATAACGGGATACCACTTAGCTTGGTCTATCTTATGCATTTACAACCAAGCACCCAAATCTTTTACATTACCACTATTATATAGTAAACTTTGATTTCTGTCAACATATTTTGGAAGAGCCACGGGGAGTCGAACCCCGCTTCTCAGGATGAAAACCTGATGTCCTAACCGATAGACGATGGCTCCAAATAAATACTATTATGCAAAACTATTACAAACACTTTCCAGAAATTGATAATGTTTATTGGACTGATTATTTTTTAAAAGAATTCATACCAAAATATAAATTCTTTGAAAACACATCAGATATTGGATCTTCATATATAGAATATTATAAAAAAGATTTTGTCAACGAGCCGGAAATATTAAAACTCAGTGCATTGCTTTCTTCTAAATTAAAATTTCCGCCGATACATTATTTTTTAATATTTAGACATGTTGATATGGATCAACCAATACATGCAGATGGGCAATCTATATTGAGATATTCTAGTTTTAATTTACCTTTGCTTGGATATGCTGGAACAAATATGTGTTTTTATAAAATGAAAGATGTTAATGTTGAACCAGAAATAAGTAACGCTTATTATTATAATAAAGAAAATTTAACTGTAGTTGATAAATTTTCTGGCGGAAATGAATGGGTATTAGTTAATAGCGGAGTTCCGCATAATGTAGTTGATATGAATTCAACTGACCCTCGAATAACTGTATGCATTAGATTTTATGGTAATCCTACATTTGAGGATTTAATCAATAATGCGAAATCATAAAGATTTAATTATCGAATATAACAAGCAAGAAATCTTAAGTGTGTTGCAAGGATATTCTATTCCAGCTAATAACTGGGCAGATGTAGATGCTTGCACATTAAAAGAAATAGAAAAAATATCTAGTATATTAAGTTTGCTGTTACCTATTAGGTCTATTTTATTTTTTAGGATGGGCAAGACATTTACTGGATTTATACACAAAGACATCAATATATCTCAAGCAAACAATATTATAACTTATGCAGTTAACTTACCATTAACTGCCTGTGATAATGTGTATATGAGATGGTTTGAACAAAAAAACAAATTTGTAGAATCTTTAATGTTTCCCGGCCCATCATATGGTTCTCCCACACCACTGTTAAATAGTGCAGATGCAACCTGTATAGATGACGTTTGTTGCAATACTAGCAAATTAGTAAAAGTTGACGATTGGCATTCTATAGAAAATCACTCTACTGATAATTGTGAATATCTCATAAGCATAAGATTTGCGTTTCATATAAAACCGTCAATGGTTTTACCTATGAATGAATGGTAATTATTAATATATTACTACTCTAGATGCAAGTCTTATTTCATCTCGTCGAAAATCTTTTAAACCTCTGTGATTGCAAAGTCGATTGTTCCATATGACCAGCGATCCTTCTTTCCAACGATGCATATAATGAAATTCAGTGAGCAAATATAATTTTTCATATATTAATTTTAAAATTGCGGTACTTTCTATTAAGTCGAATTCGATAATTTTAGTAACATGTGCAGGGTTTAAAAATAAACTATGTACACTTATATCATCATGACTTGTTTCTAATACTACTGGATGTGTAGCTGTATACACCCTTCTTCCAAAGATTCCAGGAGACAACTCTATCTCTTTAACCTTATGTTCGTGTATTGCTGTCATACCTTTTAACATATTTTGCAATGATTTACTTATGCCAAAATTGTGCAACGCAACCATATCTGCAAATTCAGTAGCACCTGTTAATTTATTTTCAGGTAATATATTTATTTGTAATGCTGTATATAATGGTAATGCATCTTTATAATCTCTATCAGAATGCCAAGTTTCACCATAACGATATTCTTCTGTGCTATTAAGATCTTGATCGTAAACTTGGGAATCGGGTGCAGATTTTAATTTATTTCCTAAATCTCTTAACTGCTGTTTTGTAAGATTTTGATCTTCAAAGAAAACTGCTTTTCTATAGAATAGTAATTTCTTAAGATCATTAATGTCATCGTCGGTGTATTCAGTTAAATGCTTGTCTTCTATCATTTCACCTATGTATTTTGTCAGCGACCTAGACCTTATCATTGTATAGGCTCCAGTCTAATTTCATTGATGCATGAAGAATTGATCGGATACTCAACGATCCATTTCAATAGTAAAGCTATTTCTTCTGTAGAATGTTTTTTAACATTAGGTAAATCTCTGTTTAGAACAGGGGTCGCTACCCAGCCAAAAGAAATGTAAGTTACTTTGATTCCAGTGTTTTTAAAATTATTGGAAAAGGATCCGCCTTCACTAGCTTTTTTAAGAGCTGCCTTTTCAGACGCATATGTATTATTAGCATCCCTAGCAGTATCTGCGGTACTGCCTATATTAATTATATGTCCTTGCTTTTTTTCAATTATCCACTTACGATACACTTCTTCGTATAGTTTAACTTGATTGTATTTTGATAATCTTGTGTTATTGATAAAAACATTATATTGTAGACTACACGTAGCGAGTTCTGATATTTTTTCAGGATTGTTTAAATCAAAGTCATTGTAATTTCTACTGTAAAACGCTAGTTCATGACCATAGAAATTTTTGTTAATTGATTGGGCAATACCATAATTTGGATTACCAGTGACTAGTATTTTCATACTATTATTTATTT
>ENA-OSIY01002215-OSIY01002215.1-marine-metagenome-genome-assembly--contig:-NODE-2215-length-10172-cov-6.141654_pt1 | contig 10172 bp, 6 predicted proteins | sample MGYA00237884_ERZ534233 | MGnify/ENA primary metagenome ERZ534233 (study PRJEB26412, sample SAMN06343840) | marine metagenome | isolation source: estuarine water | place: USA: Columbia River Estuary... | reverse complement strand
AACACAATTAAGGAAAAGGGTGCCACCACCACCACCACCACCACCTAAACAACCACCTAAGATCCCGCCTGTTGAGCCTGATATTGCTCAAGTTGATACAGATGGTCTAGGTTTTAATATGCCTAGCGTTGATGTTGGAGGTGCTTCGGTGAATATCGGTAGTGTAGGTGCGATGCGTGATGGCGATGCTACACCTATAGTACGAATTGAACCGAAATATCCAGTTCAAGCCGCACGTGATGGCAAAGAAGGGTGGGTTAGATTGTCTTTTACTATCAATGAAGTGGGTGGTGTTGAGGACGTCAAAGTCCTAGATGCGGATCCAAAGCGTGTTTTTGATCGCGAGGCAAGACGTGCTTTGGGTAAATGGAAGTACAAACCCAAAATTGAAGATGGTAAACCGATGAAACAATTTGGCCTAACAGTGCAACTAGACTTTAAGTTGGATCAATCATAATGAATAAACATCTAAAACGTTTATGTGTGGTTTCAGTGATTTCTGTAGCTACTGCAATACCCACTAGCCTTTTTGCTCAAGTCTCTGCACCCATCGCATGCGCAGACTACAAGCGAGGCCCAACTAATATTCCTGGTCAAAAAGTAGGTAAAAAGGTTGGGAAAGCCTTGGATGCTTACAATATTGATCTTGTCGACGAAGCATTGGATATTCTTTACGAAATAGATACGTCTAACACATTCGATAGGGCATTCACTGATCGGTTTATTGGTAACTTACTGGCTACTCAAACGGGTAAAGCAAAAAAATCCATTGAATATTTAAAAAGAGCCGTTGCCCCGAGCAAATTAAATGATTCAGAGCAGGTCGGCACCATTAAATTAATTGCTGATTTAAGCCTTCAGGAAGAACAATATGATAGTGCGATTAAGTACTATCAACAATGGATGGAGGTTACCTGTAAAGAAGATTTTGACGTTTATTTTAGAATGGCTAACGCTTATTATCAGACTCAGAAATATGCTGAAATTATTATGCCTATCAATAAGGCCATAGCCTTAGCTAAAAAGCCTAATAAAACTGCCTATGCGCTTAAAATGACTTCTTATTACAATCGCAAAATGTATAAAGAAACCGTTGAAGTGCAGGAAGAAAGCGTAAGAGTATTTCCTGATGATAAAGGACAATGGTCGCAACTCGGGTTTTTTTACTTGCTTGTTGAAGATAACAAAAAAGCATTGTCTACATTTGAGATGGCTTACAATCAGGGGTACTTAACTAAAGCTTCAGAAATAAAAGCGCTTAGTCAGTTATATTCTGTGAGTGAAATCCCCCTAAAAGCGGCTAAAATATTAGAAACGCACATTAAGTCTGGATTAGTAGATAAAGATGAAAGAATGTTGACAAGCATTGCATCTTCTTATAAAAGAGCCAAGGAGTTCAAAGAATCGGCTGATTATTATGGTCAAGCTGCTTTATTGAGTTCCGATCCTGATTTATATCAGAAGCAAGGAGAAGTTTATTATGCATTGGAGCAATACAACAATGCTCTCGTATCCTTGCAAAAGGCTTTGGATGTAGGCTCTGACAATAAAGGTGCAGTCTACATTTCTATGATGCAAGCTAGTTTTTATAACGATGATTTTAAGTCTGCTTTCAAGTATGTTAAAGAAGCAAAAAAAGTTAAATCCTCATCTCGTACTGCACGTGCTTGGGAACCTTACATCAAGGAAAAAGCTAAAAATCGTAATATAAAACTGTGATCTAAAAAGCTCCCTAGGGAGCTTTTTTTTTCAATCATAAGTTTTTATCATGTTAGAAAGAGTCGTGTTTTAGTGCATTTGAATAATGCTAGTCTTAACTCAACACTTGAATGATCAATGCAATATTTTCTCTCGGTTTTTATCAGTGCTTTTCTGATATTTCAAATACAACCTATTATTTCAAAAATCATACTACCTTGGTTCGGTGGTGGTGCTAGTGTGTGGACCACTTGTATGTTGTTCTTTCAATTCTTTTTGTTGGTAGGTTATTTATATGCATATATCCTGGCCAAGATTTTCAGTGTCAAATATCAGATTGTTGTGCACTTGGTATGCCTATTATTTAGCTTGCTTTTGTTGCCTTACAATATTGTGGATGCACAAACCATAATAATAAGTGGGCCACCAACTATGGCTGTATTGAAAGTATTGTTTTTGGGTCTCGGTTTTCCTTATTTGTTTTTATCAGCCAACACACCCCTATTGCAGCATTGGTTTACTAGACAAACTAATGGCGCTAACCCTTACAGATTGTATGCTATTTCTAATGTTGGGGCATTTTTGGCTCTGGTGAGTTATCCTGTAGTGTTCGAACCATTTATGACACTGGACTGGCAAGTTAAGTTCTGGTCCAGTATTTATTGGCTATTCGTTCTTTTAGTCGGTTGGATATTATTTGTAGTTGCTAAACAAAATAACAAAGAGAGACTAATTACCTACGAACCATTTATTAATCCTAAGGTAGGTATTTTCAGGCTTGTCTTATGGCTTATGTTGTCTGCCTTAGGGGTGGTTTTGTTGGTGTCTACCACCAATGCATTGACGCAAAATGTCCCCCCGGTACCTTTTCTGTGGCTTGCACCATTAGCGATATATTTGCTGACCTATGTGGTGGCATTCAGCAATCTTGCGATCTATGTTAGATACCTTTGGTTACCTTTTTTTATGTTGCTGTCATTTGTCGCCTTATTCATTTATTTCATTGGCGGGCAATTTGACATTATTACTCAGTTATTGGTTTATCTGTTGATTTTATTGTGTGGTTGTATGATTTGCCATGGTGAATTGGATTCACTTAAACCAAAGCAGGGCAATACAACCTTGTTTTACTTAGTTCTATCTGCTGGTGGTGTTTTCGGTAGTTTTCTCGTGTCTTTTGTGGCTAAAAATCTGTTTAATGAGTTTTTGGAATTCCCATTAGCGATATTCAGTGTACTAATACTCGCTACTGTTTCCTTGTGGTGGAACAAACAGGATGAGCATACTGATGTTAAATCCACTGTGTCTGGAGTTGTTGCTAATAGTCAGCTTTTAAAACTAGCGATATGTAGCTCAGTTGTTGCCTTGCTTTGGTTATTAGTTTTCACCAAACTCAACAACCAATATCAACAATACGACATTGCTAAGGCTAGAAATTTTTATGGCATTCTGACTGTCAAAGATATAACTGAGGGGAACGTTAACGAGAGAAGGTTAATTGATGGCACTACCTCACACGGCAGTCAATCTTTGCCACTGTCTAAATTTGCATTGCCTCTAAGTTATTATCGCCCAGGCACAGGTGTACAACTAGTCATTGAAGAATTGACTAGTGACAGCAATTTACAAGTTGGGATCATTGGTTTAGGGGTTGGGGCATTAGCAGCCTATGGTCAATCTGGCGACCATTATACTTTTTATGAGATAAACCCACTAGTATCAGACTTTGCTCAAACATACTTTAGTTACTTGAGCAATTCTAAGGCTGATGTTGAAGTTAAGTTAGGTGATGCCCGGGTATCTTTGCAAAAAGAATTAGATTTAGGGCAAAATAATGCATTTGATTTGCTTATTATTGACGCCTTTTCAGGTGATTTAATTCCTACACATTTAATGACTCATGAAGCTTTTAGATTGTATCAGCAGCATATCAAAAACCATGGTGTTCTGGCTTTACACATTTCTAATAGGCATTTGTCACTTTTGCCTGTCATCATTAATCATAGTCGAACAATGGATATGCAAGTTATGTTGTTTGAAACTTCTGGTAATGGCGATGAACACGATGCTCAGTGGGTGGTATTGACAAATAATACTCTATTAACCCAATCTCCAAAGTTAATCTATCAGCAAACCGTAATTGCTAAAGACCAATATCAAAAGGTATTATGGACGGATAATTACTCAAGTTTACTGGCTATTTTAAAGGTCTTTAATTAAACACTCATTGCTGACTGATTAGGACTTTTTCAAAGCTGGTCTTTAGAGCTTGTTCGATTTGTTTTTTGCCACTTAAATTATATTTTGAACAAAGATCCTTGTCTTCGAGGTTTTGTAATAGTACAGCCACCAACAAAGCTTGCTCTTGTGTTTCTAATTTTAAGAAGCAAGCAGGATTGACTATCAGGTATTCTTTTAGTAAACGTTTACAGGTGAAATATGCCCGTTTACCTGTGGCAAATTGCCTAAGTATTTCCATATTTTTAGATACACCTACATTTACAGATGGCTTTAACAAAAGTATTTGAATGAGTAAAGACTCAGACAACCTTTTAAAATTTTTGTCCATCTGAAAAAGCAATTCTTGGTAAAAATCTTTATGGATAGAGTCAGATATTTGCAATGCCTCATTTGTTAAAGGTTTAATACAAATAGCACTGTGCTCACCACTTGAAACCTCAGGTTTTACACTGAGTTTAGCTAGAAAAAATTCGCTTTTGTACCAAAAATTTAGGATGTTAGTATTGCAACCAAAAGACGTAGTTAGAAATGAAATATGTTGCTTTCTTGCCTGCTGTTCTATGAAGTCTACTAATTTTTTTCCTAATCCAGTGTGCTGATGCTCAGGTGCCACTGCAATTCTGCTAATTCGCCATTGTTGGGCTAATAGAAAGGGGAGGGTGTTGTAAGATGACGTAATGTTTTGTGCTACTAAATGCCCCTTGACGCGTCGTGTACAATCAGCAATATTATTGGCGATTTCGCCAAGACATTCCCCCCCTTCTTTGATTATTTGGGCCACACCAAGCAAAGTGTTCCCCTTGGTTAATATAAAGCATTCTATTTCAGGAGCGTCTAACAAACGTTGTAAATCATCTTGACTGGTTTGGTAGTGGGCGTCTATCAATAACCTAAATAGACCCCCTAGTAATGTTTTGTTGAGGAGTAATTCTGCTTTTGTTAGGTGTCGACAGTTAATTGATTGGCTCTCAGACTCTAATATTTCAGTTACTTGTTGCACATTATGAAACAACGTATTGAACCAGAATTGTTCCAACGTGTCGTGTTTATACCAACGGATCGGTTGTAACATCTGAGACCTTTTAAAGCCTGGTTTAAGAAGTGATAGTTGCCTTATAAAGCGTGTTTCAAAACCACGACCACTGCCCTCATATCCATGAACCGTTGCACTAAAAACGATGCGTGGAAACTTTTTCGCAAGTTTATTAAGGATATACACAGGAATGGCGGATGCTTCATCTATTAATAACAAATCTGCTGATATTTCGTCTGATAATAATACATCGATGGACTTAAATGTTAATGAACTTGACCCATGTAAAACACTATTTTTATACATTACAGCTTCAGGTAATAAGCGTTTGTTATGAATAAATACCTGTTCGAGGCTACGAATATGAGGAGCCGTTATATATATCCTTTTATCTGAAGTTTGCATTAATTTAGCGGCGGCTATCCCTAAAGCTGAAGATTTACCCCGGCCTCTATCTGCGGTCAATATTAAAGGTCTATTTCTATGTCCTTGAGCTACCTTACAGATGTTTGTTACAGTAATTTCTTGCTCGTAATATCGTTCTTTATCTGAGTTGTCTTCTACAAAACTTGTCTTACCAGAAAATTTATCGGCAGATAACATTGCGACGCCACTATCTTCGTTAAAGGAAGATATTAAGTGTTGAATAAAATGACTTTTTGGAAAGTGTTGTTGATAACCATAAGAAATACGATTGATTTGTTCTGGATCCGTATAGTTTGGCCATTCAGATAATTCAGGACATAAAATAACCATTAATCCTTGAGCTCTTATTGTGCCACTTAATGCCATAGCCGCGTTGGCTCTAAATCCACTAAAGCAGTTTAGTACCACCCAATCATATTCGTACCCTAATTTACAGCGGTAGTCTTTTACACTAATGTTTTCATATTTGGTTTGAGTATTTGAGACCCATAAAATACTTTGTATGTCATTCTTATCTAATAAGGTAACAGCAGCGGTTTTTGTCCATTCCTCTTGCCCCGTTATGACCAATAATTGCCTATGACTTAACCTTGACTGGCGTTGTTGAAACCAATGAAATAGCTGCTTGGGTAAATTCACGAAAAATTCTTATTTAAGGCATCTGAATAATGATTGCTAGTGTAAGCAAACTTATTCAAAAATACGAATATGGTTTTGGTTAGTTGCGGTGCTAACCTAATTACAACGCAATTGAGTATTAACTTATTCGATAGGAATGCTTGCGATATCTCACTTAAGTTTTGATTAGTTGTATGGAGAAGACTCTGATACTTAGCGTTATTTTACTTAATGGTATAAATGTATTAAAAATCTGTGGTTCATTCATCACTAGTGCTTCTGTTTACGTCATTTGAGAAGATAATTATTCACCTGATGAGTTGAAAGAAACCTCGGATTTATTCTGTCCAGAACTCGGTTCAGCTTTCATTTTTAATGATTCTGGAAAAAAACTATTATTTACAATATTGACGCCTCTGGCGGGATCATCAGTAAAAATTTGATCCCTACTAAAAATACAGAGCGGGTATCATTGACTGGAGATGAACAGTTTTTACAGGTGATGTGGGTAACCTTAATAGTAAGCGAAAGTTTGTCCAGATCCATACCGTGCCTAAACAAGACAACAACAGTAAGACCTTCGCCCTCTCAAGCTATGGACAAGTTGAGGGAGCATGCGTGGTTCCAAATGGTGAGGTATGGTTTACCCAAGAAGGTTCTTTTTTATGCAATCATAAAATAGTAAAACTAAAAATCATGAAATCAATACTAATAGGCTCTTATAAATTTCCATTCATCTATTGCGAAGCTGTATTTGCCTGTTACACTACTTTGCCTGAATACTGGTAAATTAACTACCTGTATTTAGTAACCAAGGGGAGCCTTTTTGGCTGAGATTTGAGAAAACACTCATAACCCTTATACCTGATCCGGATAATGCCGGCGTAGGAATGGTCATGCACTTATCCCCATTTACCTGCCGTACAGCCGGATCTTTTCAAACTATACTGAAGAGATCCCTTAAAATGAAATGTAGTAAAAAGCCACTGGCTAGTTTAATAAGCCTATGTTTAATCAGTACTTATGCATCTGCGCAAAATGTTGACGAGCAACTGTCGGAACAAAAAGAATTAGAGCGTATTATCGTGCGAGGTGCATTGTCTGCCACACCTTTGTCTGAAATGGCAACCAGCATTTCTGTATTAGATGCACAAGCAATACAACAGCGCCAAGCTCAGCACATTGAGGACATCCTGAATCGCGCTGCCAATGTTAATTTTGCCAGCGGCGCTAGCCGTGGGCGTTTTGTGCAAATACGTGGAATTGGTGAACGCAGCCAGTTTACTGATCCAGTGAATCCTTCTGTTGGTTATTTGGTTGACGGTATTAATTATTCTGGCCTGCTCGCTGGGGCGAGTACCTTTGATATCGAACAAGTAGAAATCTTCAAAGGTCCAAACAGTGCGCGATTTGGTGCTGACGGACTTGCCGGGATGATCAACGTGCTGAGCAAAGATGCATCTGAACAAACCAGTATTGACGCTCAGTTTGGTGTGGCCAACTACGGCAGTTGGCAAATAGGAGCCGCTGTTGGCGGTGGGCTAAGCGACACACTTGACTACCGCTTATCGGTGCATCAAAACACCAGTGATGGCTTTGTAGATAATACTTGGCTGGGTACAGATGATACCAATGGTGTGGATGAGTTAACTGCACGGGCCAAATTGAATTGGCAAGCTAGCGATGACTTATCAATTAAAACAGTCATTCATTTGATAGATGTTGATAATGGTTATGATGCTTTTTCACTTAATAGAGATAGAACAACTTTATCTGATGAGCCTGGATTTGATTCCCAACAGAGCGAAGCTATAGGTTTCACTGCAGATTATCAAGGTCTAGATTGGGCTAATGTGCAGCTTCAGAGCAGTTTTATGCAGGCCGATTTAGCGTATGGTTATGATGAGGATTGGAGTTATGTGGGCATAGCCCCGGGTTGGGAATACTCATCTACCGATTATTACTTCCGCGAGCGTAAAGACAGCACCATTCAAGCAAAATTCACCAGCAAAAGTGATAATGCTAACACCTGGGTGTTTGGATTTTACTTTGCAGATAAAACAGAAGATTTAACACGCGAATACACTTGGTTGGCAGGACCGTTTGAGAGTCAAGTCGGACGTGTAGACAGTGCGTTGTTTGGACAATTTAAACATGTATGGTCAGATGAACAGTGGATTACTACAAGTTTACGTTTAGCTTCGCAGACTCTTAATTATGATGACTCCAATGTGATTAATGAAGACCTTGACCATAATGATTGGGGGGCTGAAATTAGCTATCATCAAAAAGTGGGTGACAACAGCATGCTTTACCTCAGCCTACTGCGCAGTTATAAAATGGGTGGGGTAAATGGCCAAGCTCTAGGTAAGATTGACGACGAAGACATTGTAGAGTTCAGACAAGACTTACTCGACAACGCAGTTTTTGATGCTGAATCTTTAGTAGGCGTAGAATTTGGCGTAAAAGGTACCAATCAAGATGGAAGTTTACTGTTGGATTTCAGCACTTTTTATCAAAAACGTGACAACGTACAATACAAAAATTCTATTGTAAACGCACAATCTTTTGTCGATTTTTATAATAATGCCGCAGATGGGAAAAACTACGGTATTGAAGTCAGCTTAAATTATATGTTGACTGATAAACTGAATACCTTTGTTAATATTGGCTACCTGAAAACTGAAATTAGCGGTATTACTCGTCAGGACGGGAGTATTATTGATAACCGAGACCAAGCCCATGCGCCTAGTTACCATGTTAACGCAGGTTTAAATTGGCGTGTTGCTGATAGCTTAAACTGGTTAATTGAATTTGATGCCAAAGATGAGTTCTTTTATTCTTTTAGTCATGATCAGCAGTCAGACAATATTTTTATTACTCATACTAGCCTCGATTATCAGATAGAAAATTGGCAATTTAGTCTATATGCCCGCAATTTGTTCGACCAGCAATATGCTAATCGGGGGTTCTTTTTTGGCAACGACCCAAGAGATGAATATGTAACACATCTCTATGAACAGTTTGGTGAGCCTCGTCGTGTAGGTATCAACTTTACATATCAGTATTAAAAACGTGAATTCAAGCCGGAGATGGTCTGCCACTCTGGCTTTTATCATGAGGAAGCAATATGAAATTAGTTGCCGAAATATCCATGTATCCTCTTAAAGAGCAGTACATTAAGCCAATTCAAGAGTTTATTGACCGTTTAAATACCTATGAAAGCATCAAGGTTGTGACGACTGCCACAAGCACAACGATAAGTGGTGAGTATCTCCCTACTATGCAGTTGCTAGCCGAAGAAATGCAACATAGTCATCAAAAAATAGGACAGGCAATATTTGTCTGCAAGTTTTTAAATGGTGACAAGATGAGTACTGAAATTTAATGGAAAATTTTCTAGGACAACTAGTCGCAACCCCTTTTTTGGAAGGCTTAGCAGTGGCTTTAGCTCTGGCTTATGTATGGCTGGCGGCTAGGCAAAATATCTGGTGTTGGCCCTGTGCTTTGGTGAGCACAGGAATATATACCTGGCTGTTTTGGAGCGTGTCTTTACCTTTTCACACGGGTCTCAATTTTTATTACTTGATTATGGCTGTTTATGGCTTGTTAAAGTGGCGCGGTAATCATGCTGATACTGTGTTTGTAAAAAGCTGGCCGATATATCGGCATGTGATTTGTATTACAGGGATGATCATTGGGGCTCTATTACTGAGTCATTTTGCGAGTACTGTGCTGGATGCAAATTATATACATTTAGATGCATTTATAACCGTTTTTAGTGTTTTCACAACTGTGCTAATGGCCCATAAAGTACGGGAGAATTGGTTGTACTGGATTATCATTAACCTCTTTGCAGCCTATCTCTACTTTGCTAACGATTTAGTGTTAACAGGTGTCTTATTTTTATGTTACAGCGGATTTGCGGTTTATGGTTTTATTCAATGGCGTTTAGAACCTGTTAAATTAGAAGGTCAGACAGAGGCTCTATGAGCGATTTAAAGATCATGCTGGAGGCTGAGTTAGAAAATTTGGAGTGTGTTGAATCAGACTTTCATCTAAAACCTGTTAATGGAGGGACCATAAATCTGTCTCTTATACACATCTCCGAGCCCACGAGACAGGCAGAAATCTCGTATGCCGTCTTCTGCTTGAA
>ENA-OSIY01002214-OSIY01002214.1-marine-metagenome-genome-assembly--contig:-NODE-2214-length-10173-cov-4.322702_pt1 | contig 10173 bp, 9 predicted proteins | sample MGYA00237884_ERZ534233 | MGnify/ENA primary metagenome ERZ534233 (study PRJEB26412, sample SAMN06343840) | marine metagenome | isolation source: estuarine water | place: USA: Columbia River Estuary... | reverse complement strand
CTATACATACCGTTAGTAGATGTATGCTTAACAATTAAAAAATGACTAGCGATTTAAATAAAAAAATACTTTCGGACATTACAGTTCACATGAAGTATGCTAAGTTTATACCTGAGTTAAACAGAAGAGAGACATGGGAAGAACTAGTAACACGTAACAAAGAGATGCACCAAAAAAGGTATCCAGAATTAACAGATCAAATACAATTAGCTTATAAATATGTTTATGATAAAAAAGTTTTACCATCTATGCGATCGCTTCAGTTCAGCGGTAAACCAATTGAAATCAGTCCAAATAGATTATATAATTGCAGCTATTTACCTATCGATCACACTGACAGTTTTAGTGAGTGCATGTTCCTTTTATTATCTGGCTGCGGAGTTGGTTATTCTGTACAAAATCACCATGTAAACCAACTGCCTCACGTAACAAAACCTTTTGAAGGAAGAACTAGAAGGTTTGTTATTGGAGATTCAATAGAAGGTTGGTCTGATTCAATTAAAGTTTTAATCAAGTCTTATTTAGGCTCTAAGAGATCATCTAAGATCAAATTTGATTATTCTGATATTAGACCAAAGGGTGCAAGACTTGTGACCTCTGGTGGAAAAGCTCCAGGACCGCAACCATTAAAAGAATGTTTAGTAAAAATTAAAGGATTATTAGATGCGAAAGAAAATGGAGAACAATTATCGTCAGTGGAAGTCCACGATATTATCTGCCACATTGCAGACGCTGTACTGGCTGGGGGAATACGACGTGCCGCACTTATATCGTTATTTTCGGCGTACGACGAAGAGATGATCGCTTGTAAAACTGGTAATTGGTGGGAGAATAATCCACAACGTGGACGTGCTAACAATTCAGCAGTTTTAATGAGGCATAAAATAACAAAAGATTTCTTTATGGATCTTTGGAAACGTATAGAGTTATCTGGAGCTGGTGAGCCTGGTATATACTTTAACAACGATAAAGAGTGGGGTACAAACCCTTGTTGCGAGATAGCCTTACGTCCATTTCAGTTTTGTAACTTATGTGAAGTAAATGTTTCAGATGTTGAAGATCAAGATGAATTAAACTCTAGAGTTGCCGCTGCTTCATTTATAGGTACACTACAAGCTGGATATACAGAGTTTCATTACTTAAGAGAGATCTGGCAAGAGACAACTGAGAAAGATGCTTTGATCGGTGTGTCTATGACCGGTATAGCTAGTGGAAAAGTGTTAGACCTAAATATGACGGAAGCTTCTGATCACGTGAAGATGATGAATAACATGGTAGCTAAAACAATAGGTATTAAAGCAGCTGCTAGATGTACCACAGTTAAACCTGCTGGGACTACATCCTTAGTACTTGGAACATCATCAGGTATTCACGCTTGGCATAACAAGTATTATGTACGTAGAATGCGAGTTGGTAAAAACGAAGCAATTTACACCTATCTTCGTGTTAATCATCCGGAGTTATTAGAAGACGATTATTTCAGACCACACGACACCTCTGTAATTAGTATACCTCAAGCAGCTCCAAAAGGATCTATTACTAGAAAAGAAAGTGCTGAAGATCTTTTAGATAGAATTAAAAAAGTAGCAAATGAATGGGTTAAACCTGGGCACAGAAAAGGTTCTAACACCCACAATGTTTCGGCTACAGTTTCTTTAAAAGACGATCAATGGGATTCAGCTGGAGAATGGATGTGGAAAAATAGAGATCATTACAATGGGTTAGCTGTATTGCCTCATGATGGTGGTACCTACGTACAAGCTCCATTTGAAGATATAACAAAACAAAAGTACGACGAAATGTCAAGGACTCTACAGGGTGTTGATTTAACAAAAGTAGTAGAACTTGAAGACAAAACAGACCTATCAGGTGAATTGGCTTGTGCCGGTGGGGACTGCGAAATAACAAGCCTATAATTAAAACAATAAACATGAACAAATTATTTTTAACAATGACGTTAGCACTCGTTACTATGTTTGCTTCTGCTCAAATTATGGTTATCACAACTGTAGAGCAGCCAGCAGATGACGCCGAGTGGGAAATGTCTAACTTTACTGATAACTTAGGAGTAGGTTACCAGTTGAACGAAAAGATTACTATCGGAGCCGTAAAGAACGGTGAGGATTATGATCTTTGGGGTAGATACCAATTAAAAATGGGGTATTTATCTGTTCAAGCACCAATGGAAGAAATGACTGACAATTTAAACGTTGGAGTTGGTTATTCTTTAAAAGTTTGGAACAGCTTATATGTTGAACCAAGTTATTCAATGCCTTTGAAAGAAGACGGAGAAGGAAATAGAGAAGGTGCTTTTAAGCTAGGTGTTGCTTACAAGTTATAAATATATAAAAAAATAAATAAAATAAAATAAAATATGGAAAACAATATAATTAAATTAATGGTGCAGATGGAAAAAGAATTTATGTCTGCAGCTAGTGATTCAGAGAAGTTTGTAGAGGGTAATAATTCCGCAGGCACTAGAGTTAGAAAGTGTATGCAGAATATTAAAAACCTAGCGCAAGCTGTTAGAAAGGAAGTTCAAGAACAAAAGAACTCTGTTACAGCGTAACTATTAGTTGTAAAAAAATTAAAGGGATTATCTTTCGATAGTCCCTTTTTTTTTAATTTATTATTACATCTACGGGGGTTGACCCAGCTAGTTTAATGTATAAGTTGTAGATTCTATTATCAAAGCTTATTTCATCACTATCCATTTTTAAGGTTTGTCCAGTAGGTAAAACTAAGTTTTTAAATATGTAATAATTATCCGTTGCGTTAGCTAAGAATAAATCAATAATAGCGTTATCAGAATGTATGTTAGCTATAGTTATAGATTTAATGTTGCTAACACCATCATTAATGCTAATCATTTTAACTTGTGTTGCGTCCGCTATTTTAAAAACTTGTTGTGCCATAATTTAATTGAATATGGTTACACGTCTGTTAAATCGTCGTAATCAGCCAATGTCTTAATGTATTCGTAAGTTTGTTTTACAATATTTAAGTTTGCGTCGTTAGCTACTGAGGGTGTAAACGATCCTGATATAGTAGTTACAGCTTGATCTGGATTAGCGGCATAAGCAGCTGCGTCTTTGTATATTCTAGCTGAATAGTCAGCTACTAAAACTTTAGACCAAGTAACGGTACCGTCTTCAGCTTCCACTGATTTGTCCACTACTCTGTGATCGCAACTCATTACTCTTAAGTGTGCGTTTGAAATTGTTAAGCCTCTAAAGGCTAGTTCTCCTGTTAATGCCATAATTATTCTTGTGTTGGGGTAAATTCGTTAGTATCTAAAGATATACTTCCTTTACCGTATTTGTCTTCTAGTTTTTTAGCAAGCTCAGATTGTTTTTCGTCTAGCTTTCTTAGCGTAGCGATTAAGTCTTCTTTCCTGCCTTTTAAGTTCATAATACCTATTTCGGTTTCCCCTATTATAAGTGTTGTTTTTTGGAAATTTGTTCTTACTTCTGTAAGATCTTTAATTTCGTCTTCTGTTAGTTTTATTTTATCCATTTTATTTAATATTAGTATATATATAGTTACAGGTTATAACTATTACTTAGTTCTTAAAACTCTATTTCTAACGTACTGCTAAAGTAAGTTGTTTTAGTGTTTTCACATTTGATACCAGTAACAACGATATCTCCAGCTGCAACACTAGCATCAGTAAAACTTGTTTCCTCAAAATTTTCCATTTTAGCATTACCAACAGCCGTGTAAGATACGTTATCAATTAACACCGGTGAAACGTTAGAGTTGTCATTTCTGACTGGTGTAATTTTAAACAAAGCAATATTAGCAGTGGAACTACCAGCTGTTGTAGCCCATCCCTTCCATCTTTTTATTGTACCAGCTTGTGGTATAACAGTTCCTCCACTCCTCATTATGTTTTGAACAGTTATAGCCGTGGTACCATCCTCTCCAATGCTTACGTTGTGAGAAAAAGGTGCAGTATCATTATCTAAGTTTACTGATATTTCGTAATTTGTACCGTCTCCAGTACCAAAACCTGCTATTTCAAACCAAGCTAAATGTTTTTGTTGGTCTGTAGCTAATGAAACCGCTAAGTTCATTTCTTTAGCAACCTCAACAGTTCCAGCGCTCCCATCCAGAGTTAAATAAGCCGTTACGCCTCCGGATCCGTCGTCTGATTGGAAGATAATATCTTTGTCATAAGCCTTTTGTCTTATATAATAGTCACCAGTTTCGTTTTCAAAAAAACTATCTGTTCCATTATGACGAATTCTTATGTCTCTACTGTCACCTAAAGTTATAACAGATTTATCAGGCCACTCAGTGTACAAAGCTGTTGTAGAGCTGCCATCATGGGCAGCTTGACTACCGTCTAAAAAGAAGTAAGTTGCTACACCACCTGAACCATCGTCTGATTGAAAGATAATGTCCTCATCGTTTGTAGTGTTTCTTATTATTAAACTACCAGTTCCCTCTTGACTAATATAACTATCACTACCATTGTGATGTATTCTAAGATCATTGCCACTACCCACGTAAAGATACTTGCTATCTGGAAGCCATAAAAAACCTTCGTGTTTAACACCTTTCTGTGCTACTGTATACCCTAATCCACCATCCAGAGTTAAGTATGCTGTTACACCGCCAGAGCCGTCGTCGCATTCAAAAGTAATATCACCATCGTTAGTGTTTTGTCTAAATCTAAAATCACCCGTGTTATTATAAAGAATTCCAATGCTACCCGTGTGGTAAAACTGCAAATCACCGCCGTTACCAAATTGTAGTTGAATATTGTCATCAAACTTCATTCGCTTCTGAACCGTGGTATACCCCAACCCACCATCCAAAGTTAAATAAGCAGTCATTCCACCTGATCCATCGTCATTTTGGAAAATAATATCACTATCGTTACTACCGTTTTTAATAGTTAAATTACCGGTATTGTTTTGAATATGCGAGTTAGTACCATCGTGTCTAAGGCTTAAATCTAAACCGCCTCCAGCTGCTAAATATATAGTGTCAGGAACGGTTACGGCTTCTAAACTACCATCTATAGTTAGATATGTTTGAACACCACCTGATCCATCGTCACATTGGAAGATAATGTCTTTGTCGTCAGCTTGTTGTTTTATGTAAAGATCGCCAACAAAACTGTTTATATAAGAATTACTTGAAGCGTGTTGTATTATCAAGTCGTTTCCAGTACCAAGGATTAGTTGAGTGCTATCTGTGAATTTTAACGCATCAGCGCTTTGGTCCCACAGTAAATACCTACCAGATGTTGCTCCAAAGAATTTTACGTCGTGGCCTGTGTCGTCTACGCCGACTGTTAGAGTTCCTCCTAGCTGTGTGTTACCTGATATATCAGCAGCACCGTTTATGTCTAAGCTACCACCTTCTATTTCCCCTGTAACTGTTAGTTGACCTGCTTTATCTAAAGTCATTACGGTCGCCAAGCTACCACCGGTGTTTGTACCGTGTTTCCACGTCCAGCTGTCATTTCCAGAACCACCACCCCAAAGCTCAGAACTAGTGTACATGGCGCCAGAGTCAGTTTCGTCTTGTCTGTGTATTAAGTGCGTTGTTCTATCTTCTGTACATACTCCAAAGTATTCATTAGAACTCCTACCAACTTTAAATTGAGGAGTAGTTGCAACCGCTGAGGAAACAGTATATATTTCTAAACCAGCGTCACCTGCTGGGTGTGTTATTACAAGACCATCTTCGCTTTCATCCCAAAGCATGTAAGCTCCAGACGTAGCACCGAAGAATTTAACATCATGACCAGTGTCGTTTACACCAACAGTGAAATCTCCTATAATTGTAGTAGCACTTGAAATAGAAGATCCTAAAGCTAAAGTTGTATCACTTGATCCTAAAGTTAATGTAACACCACTTGAACCATCTTCAGCTTTTATACTACCTGATTGTTCAAATAAAATATCTACACTGTTAGTGCCATCTCCAATGTAAACATCCGACGCGCCGTCTCCAATTAAAATATCTCCAACAGCATTGCTAAACACTAAGTCGTTACCAACTGATTGTATACGCCCGGTTTCAGCTCCAGCAGCGTTCTGTAACTTGATGTCTTTAACCTCAGCTATATCACTTAGTAGTTTTATTCCCATTATATTCTTCCGCTTATTCGTTTTTTATTTGCTGTGAAACTGCTTCTTACGCTAAATTTACCTATACTACCAGAGCGCAAATGACTAGAACCTATCACCGCTGGTTTACTTAACATTACCTCTATGGGTAACGCTTTAAAACCAATAGTAGTAATATCGTGATTATCAACATAGTATCCATATACTAACTCGTACCCCGTATACTGAGCGGCTATAGTAAGTTCCTTCACTTCATACGCCCCTTGAGAGCTCGATGTGTGAGGTATGTAATCCACAAAGCTATGGCCAAATATCTTACCTTTTGCTTGAGTACTTGTTTGGATACCAGCCCTATCATTTGCGTCAGCGATCATATCCCAATCAACGTTTCTAGTTCTTATACTACCACTATCTGTTACGACACCAGAAGCATGTCTTCCTCCGTCCCCAGAGTTACACCTACCTCTTGCTATTAAAACTGGCATTGAGTTATCATCAACAGTATTAGCTACGCCGTCATAATCAGCATCGTTAATTTTAAGTGTTGACCTTAATCTAACAATACAATTGGCTGGTACAAATACACGGTTCATTATCTGAGGTGTGCTTTGGGGAGAAACTATGTAATCCGCGGCTTGCGCGCCTTTTCTAACTAATCTTGTTATTCCACCGCCACCATAATCAACGTACTCATCTTCTCTAAATCCGTGCTCTATCCAATCCCATCTACCCGCGTTAGAAGCGGTTCCTAAGTATGGTTTGTTTGAGCCACTACTATAATGCCTTATTTGATCTGTGTCATAGTATGGAGTGTGAGTGCATCCGTATATGTGAGACGACGCGTCCCAGTAGTTAGGCATAAATTGTGAGTCTTGAAATGTCATTGGAGTAAAGCTGTCAGGCATGTACATGTGTTTATATTTATTACAATAAACTCTACGTACCGTAGCGTTGGAACCATAACCCGGGTGTATTGCGTAGCTGTTTTGGTACTGTATATCCAAGTGCTGTACTAACGCGAAGTCGTTTTGTCTACCCATGTGATAGTATATCCAACCATAGTCCTCAGCCATTCTTAAGTAACAATATGATGCTTCGTTACCCCTTTCATACATAGACTCTAATCCAAAGCTAGAGTAGTTACAAGCAGCTGTTATATGCCCATGTGTCTTAATATAGTACTGTGAGCTCCAATGCCAAACGCCCCTACCGCTACCTATGCTAAGCAGGTTTCTAACAACCATACCGTAAGGATGTCTTATTGTTATTGTGGGATAAGTATCACCATCTCTTGTTGGGTTAGATACTAAGTTGTACGCAGTGTAGCTACAGCCGTCTATGTAATTTTCGCCAGTTTGGCTTACAGCACTGGTGTTGTGTATTGTAGTGTTATCTGCAGCTGATCCAGTTATTTTTGTATCGTTTATACCATTGTAGCCAGCTATATTAACTCCAGACCTAAAATTTGTACTATCAGCAGTGTTATACCCTAAACCATCAAATTCTACGTATTTTATTTTAACCCTTCTTGTAGGAGCGGCGTTCCAACCGCTGCTTGTCCAGTACTTAACATTGAAAAATACTCTAGCAGTGTCTTGATCTCCAGCGGCAATAGCGTCACCATTAGCAGCACAAGCTTTTATAACTACATCCCTTGACATTCTAGCTATTAATCCACCAGCCTTACCATCATACAATATATCTCTATCAACCGTTAAGGTTAGACCACTAATACCTGATATTGTGTAAAGTAAGTTATGTCTCCAAACGTTTGTTTCACTACCACTAGCGTATGTGTAACTAGCGTCACCACAAGCTTCTATGTATATCTTATCTCCTACAGAAAAATCAGCTGCGTTGTTTACACTCACGGTTCTTAAATCAGCAGCGCCAGAATAAGTGTTAGTCATGCAACTAGACGTTCTTCTAACGTGGGTATCGGCTAAGTGGTATTTCTCTGTACCAGTTTGATAAACATATTCACCTACTAAACTAGGATCACCATCAACAGTACTGCCAAACGTAATAACATTTAATCTGTTGTTTATAGCGGTGATAGTTAGTTGGTTTCTGTTATTACCTGTACCAAACAAAAGTTGATAACCTACTCTAAAAACACTAGAGTCATCCACTGTTATCGTAGCTCCACTTACACTTTTTATTACAGGCGCATTTTCTTTAACTCTAGGGTAAACAAATTGCCTAAAATATATTCTATGATTAGTAGTGTCTACGTCATGCACCCAAAAACACTCGTCATTTGCTAATCTATAATCTTCCTCTCTTAAGTATAAAGATATTAAATCTCCAGCAGCAAAATTAGCTGAGTCGTCTACTGTTAAGTACCCAGAACGTTGGGCATGAGCACCGTTCAACTCTGTTTTTAATGTAGGCTCGCTACCGTCTATTTGAACACCACACCAAGCTCTAGCATCAACCTGTATGCCGTGTTGAGCTGAATTGTCACCTGATATTTTAATCTCACTACCACCAACCATACTAAGTAAAGATCCAGAGCTAGTTGAATCTGTAACAAATTCACCAGCGGTGTTATTCGCGTTACTAGTATTTTTCACAGTCATTCTACCATTCAAATGCATCTTACCACCATCAGCAAAATGTAAATTGCCATCAATAGTTACATTGTCTGTTATAGCAGCCTGAATATTAGTACTTACCGTAACCTTATGTCCATGTGCAATTACAACAAGATCGTTGTTAGCAGGAACTGCTCCACCAACCCACGTTCCCGTATCATGCCAATCACCTGTTTGTGTACTAGTTATCGTCGCCATCTATTTCTATTTCTTCAAATTGAGTTTGGTAAGCTGATACGTTTAACGATATCTCAATAGATAGTTCATTTTCATTGTCTACTAAGCTAGATTCATTAACAGTTGCCTCCATTAGTTCCTCATCATCTACTAATGTTATATTACCTGTGGACTTGTTGTATGTTATATTTAATATCATTTTATTCTGGGAATTTAGTTACTAATGCTGTGTAGTCTCCTGCTGTTGGGGCTAAAGCGAAGGTTACTACTATAGTTGTATCTGTTCTTGTCACATCTGTGTATACGGTTTCACCGTTGCCAGAGTTCGCTGCATTCCTAATTACTTGAACACCATAATTTCTACTACTACCCATACCGTGTGTTATTGTGTATATTTTGTCTGATCCGCTAACGGCTACTCCAGATACAGAGTTGTTTAATATCCAAGAGGTACACGTGCCGACAGCGAAACCATTAACGTTCATTGGTTTAGCCACCTCAACAGTTCCAGCGGAACCATCCAAGGTTAAATAAGCTGTGTGTCCACCTGATCCATCGTCCGATTTAAGAATTATATCTTTATCATTAGCTGAATTTAAGATATTAAGATCCCCAACCAGGTTCATTATGTATGAATCTGTACCGTTGTGCCACATTTTAACATCGCCTCCATTACCTAATTTAAGGTAAGTGTCGTCAGCGAAGTACAAGCTGTCATCACTCTCGTCCCAAGTTAATTTTTTACCTGATGTAGCACCGTAAAATATAACATCATGTCCTGTGTCGTCGACACCGACTTGGACTGTTCCTGCTACGTGGAGTAGACTTGCTGGTGAACTTGTGCCTATACCAACGTTGCCAGCTGATTTGATACGCATTTTTTCTGCTCCAGCGGTGTTAAAATACATATCATCATAATTGTTGTCATATGCAACTCTACCTTGTGAGCTTGAATTTGTGTCTCCAAAGTATAAGATTGCCTGATGGAGTGGGGATGAGGTTATAAATAATCTTTGATGCGAATCTGTTGTTATAAGCTGTCCACTCCCACCGTTTATTTCAAATAATTGAGACGGGTTAGTAGTTCCAATACCGACTTTACCAGCTGATGTAATACGCATTTTTTCGGCAGCATTAGCTTTGAAAGCCATGTAATTATCGGTATGACCATACATAATTGCTCCTTGACTATAACTATCAGTATCAGAAAATTGTAAATTTGAAAACCCAGCATTACCACCTAAAATTTGTATTGCTGCCGTTGAGCTCGTAGCTGTTGCATCTGTAACGAGTAAATCAGTATCACCATGAGC
>ENA-OSIY01002213-OSIY01002213.1-marine-metagenome-genome-assembly--contig:-NODE-2213-length-10176-cov-15.247054_pt1 | contig 10176 bp, 12 predicted proteins | sample MGYA00237884_ERZ534233 | MGnify/ENA primary metagenome ERZ534233 (study PRJEB26412, sample SAMN06343840) | marine metagenome | isolation source: estuarine water | place: USA: Columbia River Estuary... | reverse complement strand
AGGTTTCATTATACAATTACACCAGATAAAGTATCAGCAGAAGAATATAGAAAAAGAGGTATAACTGCTGATTGGGTTTCTCATTGGGCAGATACGGTAGTTCAATTTCCAATGGATGAAAAACCTCAATATGTTGCGGTTACAAGTAGAGGAAGGGGTGGTTCTGAATTTTTAGATTACCTTACAGAATGGGGTGAGGGGCTAATTGGCAATCGGAATGGAATGAATGCGATAGAACATACTGAATTTTTGAATTCCGGTTTAATGGTTATTCAGAATAGTAGATGGAGAGAAATCACTCGTAGAATCTTTGAAGGAATGGCGTGTGGTAAGATGGTTATAACTGATAGGTTAGCCGAATCAACCGGTCTTTCCGAAATGTTTATAGAGGGTGAGGAAATAGTTTATTATGATAATATGTTGGATTGTATTGAAAAGATAAATTATTATAATGAAAATAGAGACGAACTCAATCGTATTGCCTTAAATGGAATGAATAAGGTTTTGAATAATTATACTCAAATTCAAGTGGTAAATAAAATAATTGAAAAATGGAAAAACTTCCAATCAGCATAGGAATATTATCCTGGCATAGTGGACAAGTACTTGTAGATACTCTGACCACTTATTATGAAAATGGTTTATTCGATATGGTAAACGATGTTACTATTCTATTTCAGGAGGTAACTCCGCAAGATATGGAAATAGCAAGACACTTTGGATTGGATTTCATAGGTTTACAAAAGAATATCGGAATAGGTCAAGCATTCATTAGACTAACTGAAAATGCAAAAGAAGATTTTGTTTTAGTTTTAGAACATGATTGGAATTTGATTGAGGATAAACAAACTACATACGATACATTAAAAAGAAGTTATCAAGCAATTGAAATGGGAATGGATGTAGTTAGATTAAGACATAGACAACAACCAGGAAATCCACATTTTTCATTTAAACATATGGGTAAAGAACTTACTTATTATGATGATGAAATTGAATGTACTTCACCCCATCTTTTGGATTCGGTACATTGGTTAGACCCTGCAGTTGAATTTCCTGATTTAATAAAGAAAACTGAAGATATGTTTTGGACTACCTCTCGTTATGGTAATTGGACAAACAACCCATGTCTTTATAAGAAACAATTTTATTTAGATACGGTCAACCCCTTTGCAGGAGAAGGAATTGCATTGGAAGGAAACATTAGTAAATGGTGGGCACAACAAGAATATAAGGTAGGACATAACGAAGGTTTATTTAAACACAACGACTGGCAAAAATACGGAAAATAATGACAAAATTAATTATCTTTGATTTAGATGGTGTATTAGTAGAAGCAAAAGAAATACATTATAAAACTTTAAATCAAGCCTTGTGGGAAATAGCAAAGAGTAACAAATATGTTATTTCAGAAGCAGAACATCTTTCTATATATGATGGATTAAAAACAAATCAAAAGTTAGAACTACTTACTCAAAACAAAGGATTACAAAGAGATACATATGAAACTGTTTGGAATAGAAAACAAGATTTAACTATTGAAGCAATTTCACAATTACAACCTGATTTACAAAAGATTGAATTGTTTAAGGAATTAAGAAACAGAGGGTATAAGTTAGCATGTGCTTCAAACTCAATTAGAAGGTCAGTATTGGTTATGTTAGCTAAGATAGGTATAATTGAGTATATGGATTTAATCATCTCTAATGAGGATGTAAAGAACTCTAAACCACACCCTGAGATGTATTGGAAGGCAATGAGTATGATGGGAGTATTGCCAGAGGAAACCTTAATAGTAGAGGATTCTCCGCATGGGTTATTAGCAGCAAGTAGAAGTAGAGCTAGTGTCCTACGAGTAGATAACCCATCTGATTTAACATTAGAAAAAATAGAAAATAAATTAAACAAAAATAAAGGTATGAGTATCCCAAAATGGCAAGGTGGTAAGATGAATATTCTTATTCCAATGGCAGGTGCAGGAAGTAGATTTCAACAAGCTGGTTATACATTTCCAAAACCCTTAATTGATGTGGAAGGAAAGCCAATGATACAAGTTGTAGTTGACAATCTTAATATAGAAGCAACATATATTTATGTGGTTCAAAAAGAACATAGAGCAAAATATAATTTAGACACATTACTTAACTTAATTACACCAGGTTGTAAAATTGTAGAAGTAGATGGTATTACCGAAGGTGCTGCATGTACTACCCTATTAGCAAAAGAATACATCAATAATGATGAACCATTACTTATGGCAAACTCTGACCAATTTGTAGAGTGGGATTCCAATGAGTTTATGTATAAGATGATTGAACAAAAAGTTGATGGAGGTATCTTAACATTCACTGCAACCCATCCTAAATGGTCATTCGCTAAAGTGGATGAGTATGGATATGTAACCGAAGTAGCAGAGAAGAATCCAATTTCAGATATCGCAACTGTTGGTGTTTACTATTGGGCAAAGGGTTCTGATTATGTAAAATACGCAGAACAAATGATTGAAAAGAACATCAGAACCAATAATGAATTTTATACTTGTCCTACTTTCAATGAAGCAATTGGAGATGGTAAGAAAATTAAAACATTCAACATTGATAAGATGTGGGGATTGGGTACACCAGAAGATTTAAATTACTATTTAGAAAATAAAAAATGATACTAATATCACATAGAGGAAATACAAACGGAAAGTTTGAATCATATGAAAACGAACCAATGTATATAGACAAAGCAATATCAGATGGATTCGATGTTGAAATTGATGTATGGATGATAGAAGGTGTTTTATTTTTAGGACATGATAAACCACAATATGGTGTTTCACAACATTGGTTTAGTGAAAGATTACAACATTTATGGATACATTGTAAAAATATAGAAGCAGTGGAATGGTTTAATATGCTTAATAGTTATCATTATTTTTGGCATGAAGGAGATACATTAACACTTACGTCAATGAATGTAGTTTGGGCATATCCCGGCAAACAACCAATTAAAGGAAGTATTGCAGTAATGCCTGAAATTAATAATGATAATTTAGATGAATGTATTGGAATTTGTTCGGATTATATAAATGATTATAAATGAAAATAGCAATATGTTTTTATGGTCAACCTAGGTTTTATAAACAGGTTTTACCGATTTGGCAAAAGGTTATAAAAGAATTGGAAACGGATGTTTTTATTCATACTTGGTATGGACAAGATAGAGCAAGTTCTATTACCAACATAGATGAATTGATTACAGATTTAAATCCAAAAGAAATTAAAATATCACAACCACATAGGTTTTTAGATTTAATTCCAGAAGATTGTGAATTTGAAAATCAATCATTTCATGGTATGCAACAAGCATATACCATTTCAAATTCAGTTAAACTATTAAATGAATATGAATTGAATACTGATACTGAATATGATGTAATAATCAGATGTAGAATGGATATCGAATTACACAATGCTGATTCATTTATTGAATTCATTAAAAACAAAGTAGAAGATAATGGGTTATATGTATGTGGAAACCATTGGGCAGGAAATGTAATGTTTGATGATAATATTATGGTAGGAACTGGCCCTACCATTAAAAGTATATTTCTACAATATTTTGCATATACAATTGCAATTATAAATCATACAAAAATAATCCCAGGTGGAGAACAAAATATTTTTAGATATGTTCAATATAGAGATTTGTTGGGAAATATAGTTAAAACAAACGAATTAAATTTTAATTTATTATATATTCCCGTTGAACAATTAATTTTAAATCAAAATGACTAAACCAATATTAATTTATTATCACACTTATTTAGTTGGTAATTATAAACTATTAATCCATGAACAATTATTAAAATTGTTTTCATCAGGATTATACAATGCTTGTGAAAAAATATACATTGGTATTTCATCACACAATGATTCCAATACTCAATGGGTTTTGGATTTAATAAAAGATTATACTAAAATTATTCCATTGGTATTTGAAGAAAATGATGCTGAAAGGTCTACATTACGATTTTTAATGGATATGGCAACTAAAGGTGACTATTATTTTTATTACTATATGACAAAAAATGTAGCAACAAATACTGGAATAAAATCCGATATGACTCAAGAACAAATTATTAAAAATGAATTGTGGAGAGTTAGTATGGAATATAATACAATAGATAAGTGGAGAGATTGTATTCAATTAATGGAGGAAGGATATGATGCAGTGGGATGTAATCTTAGACCAAATTCACACGTTGGTAATCATATACATTTTAGTGGAAATTTTTGGTGGGCAAAATCGGAACTAATTAATACATTAGACCATAATTATTTATATGATAAACAATTACTAGGCCCGCAAAACGCCTTATTGGCTGAATTTTGGATTGGTTCTAATCCAAACGCAAAATTGATATCGGTATTTGAGTGTGGAGAAGTTGCACCATATAGAAAAGAAACAACATTTAAAGAATATATAAAATAAGTTATGATTGATTTAAACAACATCAAAGGTTTGGTAGGAAATCATGTAGCACCCTATATTTACAATGCAAAAACGTTTGAAGCGGGTAAAACACCAATTTACTATTCTGGACCTTATTGGGATAACAAAGAAATAGAAGCAGCAATTGATACTTTCTTAAATGGTAAGTGGATTACTGCAGGTGAAAAAGTTTATAAGTTTGAAAACAAATTTAGTAAAAAAATCAATGTTAAACATTCGCATATGGTTAACTCTGGTAGTTCTGCTAATTTAGTGTTAATCGCAGCATTGAAGAAAAGATTTAATTGGGCAGATGATGACGAAATTATTGTATCACCTGTTGGATTCGCAACTACCATTTCAGTATTGTATCAACATAGATTGAAACCAGTATTTGTTGATATCGAATGGGATACATTAAACTTTGACTTAAACCAAATAGAATCAAAAATTACTGAAAAAACAAAAGGTATATTTGTATCACCTGTTTTGGGTAATCCTCCAGATATGGATAGATTACAAGAAATTGCTGATAAATACGATTTGAAGATAATTGGTGATAATTGTGATTCTTTGGGTACAAAATGGAACGGAAAACCATTAACTGATTATTATGTTGCTTTTTCAAATTCATTCTATCCTGCTCACCATATCTCAACAGGTGAAGGTGGGATGGTTTGTACAAATGATGATGAATTAAAAGCACTATTTGTAAGTTATTCTTGGTGGGGTAGAGATTGCTATTGTATTGGTTCTGCAAACTTATTACCATGTGGAACTTGTGGAAATAGATTTGATAACTGGTTGGAAAATTATGATGGTGTAATTGACCACAAATACGTTTTCAGTCATATGGGTTATAATTTAAAACCATTAGATTTACAAGGAGCAATTGGATTGGAGCAATTAGAAAAATTAGATGAGATTGAAGTAAATAGAAGGAGAAGTAAAGAAAGGCTTACTCAAATATTTGTTGATAATATTCCAGGTTTGAGAGCACCATCTAAATTAGATAAAGCTGACCCATGTTGGTTTGGAACTCCATTTATTTGTGATGAACCTGGATTAAAACATAGATTAGTTGCATTTTTAGAAGAGAACAAAATTCAAACAAGAAACTACTTTGCCGGAAACATTTTATTACATCCAGGATATGCATTTTTAGATGATTTCAAAAATTATCCAGAAGCAAATAAAGTATTAGATAAGGTATTTTTCATTGGAGCAGCACCGCATTATACCGATGTTGTATTTGATTATATTGAAGAAGTTATTAAAAAGTTTAAATAATGGTAGACTTACAATCAAGTGTTAAATCACAGGGAAAATTTACTACTCAAATAATACATTTTGTTGGTGGTGAAAAACGAACTTTTGAAAATATAGAATCCGAATATATTAAACAAGGACAATTTACTAAACTTATGACAAGTGATGGTAGAATGATTTTGGTAAATGATAAAAATGTGCTATGTATAGAAGTATTCCCACAATCATAGTTTTAGGCAATGGGTTATTAGGTTCTGAAATTTCAAATCAAACAAATTGGGATTTAATATCTCGTGAAAAAGATAGATTTGATATAAATGATGAATATAATTTTTCAAAATTATTAGAATATGATGTTATAGTAAATTGCATAGCAAATACAAATACTTATTCTACTGATAAAACTGCACATTGGAATACAAATTATAAAGCAGTTTACAATTTAGTAAACTTTTGTAATTTAAATAACAAAAAATTAGTTCACATTGGAACTGATTATATGTTTGCAAATAACATAAATAAAAATGCAACAGAAGAAGATGTACCAGTACATTCCGAACATTGGTATTCTTATACTAAATTGTTAGGAGATGGTATTGTTCAGTTGTTATCGGATAATTATTTAATATGTAGATGTACTCATAAACCATATCCATTTCCGTTTGAAAATGCGTTTGTAGATAGAATTGGTAATTTTGATTATACACATAAAATAGCAGAACTGATAATTAAATTAATAAATGCAAACGAATCTGGAATATATCATGTTGGAACAGAATCAAAATCAATATATGATTTAGTTCATATAGATTTTCCAAACGTAATACCAATATATGTTCCAGATAGTTATCCAAAAGATACATCGTTTTCAATTGACAAATTAAATAAATTTTTAAATAAATGAAAGATAAGAAAATATTAATAATAGGTGGTAATGGATATATTGGTTCTCAATTATACGAATCATTATTACAACAAAATTACATTGTTGATAATTTAGATATATGTTGGTTTGGCAAAATCTACGATGAAACAATTGTAAAAGATTACAAAGACTTAACAGAATCTGAATTATCTAAATACACTCACATAGTATTATTGGCAGGACATTCTAGTGTATCTATGAGTAAAGATAATAATTTTTCTTGTATATCCAATAATGTTACTAATTTTGTAAGTTTGATAGATAAATTATCAGCTGAACAAACTCTATTATATGCATCAACATTAGCAGTTTATGGTTCTAATCCAAAGTATGTAACCGAAGAGGATGCATTGATGGATGCCAAAAACATATATGACTATACTTTTATAGCAAGAGAAGATATTGCTAAACTTTATCCTAATAAAAAATTGGTAGGGTTAAGATTTGGTTCTGTAAATGGATTTTCTAAAAATTTTAGAAATGAAAATATTATAAACGCATTAAGTTCAAATATAGTAAACAACAATGATTTAGTAATTTCAAATGGCCATGCATATCGTTCTATTTTGGGTTTAAATGATTTAACTAAATGTTTTATTAAATTAATAGAAGTAGAAAACATAAAGCATATCGTATATAATTTATCATCTATAAACGATACTATATTAAATATAGCAGAAAAAATACATTCATTTAGTAATTCCAATTTAATTGTAAATGAATCATCATTCCAAACGGATTATAGTTTCAATTGTTCATCCGAATTATTTGAAAAAGAATTTGATTTTAAATTTTCAGATTCAATTGACAGTATATTTGAAAATATATCTAACAATTTTAATAGTATAATTTTTAATAAAAAAAGAGAAAAGAAACATTATGTATAAACATTTTTGTAGAACCTGTGCAAGTGAAAATTTGAAACCAGTTGTTTCATTTGGAAATTCACCACTTGCTAATAATTTGTTAAATTCGGTAGACGAGTTTACAGAAGTATTTCCGTTGGAAGTTGAATATTGTGGAAACTGCCATAATATTCAACTAAACTATGTAGTTCCTGCTGAAAAATTATTTAAATATTATTTGTATGTTTCATCTACTACAAAAAGTATGAGAGACCATTTTGAAAACGCAAGTTCTCATTATACATCTATGTTTAGATTAAATGAAAATTCATTTGTAATTGATATTGGTTCAAATGATGGAGTTGCTCTAAAACCACTCAAAAAAAAGAATATAAAAGTATTAGGTATAGAACCCGCGACAAACATTGCTAAAATTGCAACTGATAATGGAATAGAAACTATTAATGATTTCTTTACCGATGAAATTGTTCATGAGATTTTAAAAAAAGGAAAAGCAGATATTATAACTGCATCCAATGTGTTTGCACACGCCGATGATATTGAAGAAATTGTAAAAACATCATTTAAAATATTAAAAGATGATGGTTCATTTATAGTAGAAGTTCAATATATTTTGGATACAATAAATGATTTAACATTTGATAATGTATATCATGAACACGTAACATATTGGAGCGTTTCATCTTTGAATAATTTCTTTAAAAAACTTGATTTCAAATTGTATAGAGTAGAACATATTGATACACATGGTGGTTCTATTAGAGTATTTGTTTGTAAAGATAGTAGAGAAGTTGAAAGTAGTGTTACTGAATTTTTGAATAATGAAATTGAGAATGGATTAACCAATTATAACACTTATTTAGAATTTGGAAATAGAATTCAAACTGCAAAAAATAATGTTTTAAACAACATTAAAAAATTAAAGCAAGCAGGTATATCAATAGTTGGATATGGGTCTCCTGCAAAAGCAACAACTGCTCTTAATTACTTTGGTATAACTAACAAACAGATTGATTACATCATAGAAGATAATGAATTAAAACACAATAAGGTAGTTCCTGGCGTATATATTCCAATCTATTCCAAAGAAAAGGTTGAGTTAAATTTACCAGATATTGTATTAGTTTTGGCTTGGAACTTTTTTGAAGAAGTTAAAGCCAATAATAAAAAACTAATAGATTTGGGAGTTAGATTTGTGAATATTAAAGAATTACAAAATGAAAATTGGAATTAATTTAGTAGGTGAAGATAATGTAAAAATAGTGTGTGATGAATTTAAGAGAAGTGATATTAATGACCTTTATAAATTAACAAGAAAAAAGTAATATGAAATCATTGTTGAGTGCATATCTATGGTGTTATGATAAACCTGATGCAGCAGATGTATCCTTTAGAAAATTCAGAGAATTTTACAAAGATGGGGAAATATACTGTAATGTTGATTTGGGTGGTAACGTAGAAGAATTTAAAAAAGTGTGTGATAAGTGGGGAGCAATGATGACCGTAAATCCTATAAATGTTGGAAGATGTGGTTGGATGGCTCATTATGAAAAATATGCAGAAACTGGCCCAGAATTACAAAGAAGATGTTGGCCAAAAGAAAATGCATTTGTTTGGATGGATAGATTATATCAAGTTGCAAAAGAATGTAATTCGAAATATCTAATATCACTTGAAGATGATACATACATACTTAAACCAATTTCTATTTTAAATGAAGAGTTTGGCATATCCGTATTTGAATATAACACTAATATTCTACCTGATTCATTATTAAGCATTGTTTCTCAAATGGATGGTAACATTGACATTCCATTGAATAAATTTGGTAATAAAGCATATGGTGCAGGTGGTGGGTTTATCATAAACTGCGAACAATTTGTAGAAAGTTGGGATAAATTTAGACCTATATTGGATTTGAATTACGATATGATTAAAGATGAATATAGTCATTTAATAGGTTGGGTAGATGTTCTACCACAACTTACAATAATGGTAGGTGGGTATAGAGTAATTCAAAATCCTCAAATGGTTCAAACTTGGTATCATGAAAGACCCGATTTATATCCAACATACACTCATTGGAAAGATTATGAAATTGCCGATTTTGTTAAAGATATTGAAATAATAAAACAGTTATAATGAAATACACAATAGTAGGTTGTATAACTAAATACGAAGTAGCAGATATTAAACCATATGTTGAATCAATTGAACAAAGTGGGTTCAATGGTGAAAAGTTAATGTTGGTATATGATGTGTCAAATGAAGTCATAGAATATCTTACGAAGAAAGGTTGGTTAATAGTTCAATCGGAATTACAAGAACATATTATTTTACAAAGATTTAGAGATATGTATGCTCTATTGCAAGAATACCAAACTGATGTAATTATTTGGACAGATGTAAAAGATATAATATTTCAAAAAGACCCAACTGAGTGGTTAAACAAATGGATGAGACGAGATATATTAGCATTTTCCGAATCTATGATAATGAAAACCGAACCTTGGACTTGTATCAATAGTGGAACTACATTTCCTATGGAGTGGGAGTTTGGAATGAAAAACCAAATCAGTTATTGTGCAGGAACTATTGTTGGAAAAAGGAATGCAATTAGAGACCTATTTATTG
>ENA-OSIY01002211-OSIY01002211.1-marine-metagenome-genome-assembly--contig:-NODE-2211-length-10183-cov-8.004156_pt1 | contig 10183 bp, 19 predicted proteins | sample MGYA00237884_ERZ534233 | MGnify/ENA primary metagenome ERZ534233 (study PRJEB26412, sample SAMN06343840) | marine metagenome | isolation source: estuarine water | place: USA: Columbia River Estuary... | reverse complement strand
AGTAATATTATGGGTTTTTATATAATTTTATATATATATGGAAAATACCTTAAAAGAAGCATTGGATATAGTTAATGCGTATTAAAGATAAAGACTTTCTCTTACAAGAAATAAGAGATTCTAAACTAAATGATTTAGATATGATATAATAGAAAAAAATAATATAATTATGATTACATATGTAAAAGAATTAAATAATAATAATTTTAAAGAATCAATATCAAGTGGTATTGTTCTTGTTGACTTATTAGCATCGTGGTGCGGACCATGTGGTACTCTTTCACCAATTATTGATGAAGTCGGTGCTCACTTTGGTAGTAGTGTGTTAGTTGGTAAACTTGATGTTGATGCAAATATTGAAACTGCCCAAGAATTAGGTATTAGAAATATACCAACTGTCCTTATTTATAAGGATGGTGAAATTGTTGATAGATTTACTGGAATTAAATCTAAAAATGAAATTATTAAGTTAGTTGAAGTGTGGATTTAAATAGAAATTGGACTAAACAAGATAATGATAAAATGCGTGAACTTATAAAAGAAGGAAAAGATTCTGACTTTATAAGAAACTATTTTGGAAATAATAAATTATTTTATCATCCAAATAAAAAATATTACATTGCACCAAAATCATCTATATTACCAAATTTTAAAAAGAAAATATCAGATTTTAATGGATTCATTAATGAAATAAAATATGAAGAATTAAAAACAGATTTTAAATTAGATTTTAATAATTCAGAACAATTTATTGGTAAGTTCAATTATTTATATACTTTTCAAACAAATTCAGGGAATAGATATGTTGTTGACTTTATATATTTATCTGATGATAAATCACCATATCCAAATAGGGATATTTATAATATGTCTTTTACATTAGAAAAGAATAGAAATTTGGATGACTATAAAGACTATGAAAAACCTTCACAATTAAATGAAGAGCATGAAGTTATAAAAAGAGTTTTATTTATAATTAATGATTTTCTAAATAACAAAGGTTCTAATAGCATAATTCTTATTGGGGAAACAGAAGATAAACGTAAAATTAATTGGTATAGAAATTTAATAAAACAATCAATTCCTAATATTAAAGAAACAGAAGGAATTAGCTCCTTTACAAATGGATTAAAAGCATATTACTATGATTTATAAAACAGTTCAGAAGAGAAAGAAATCTGTCAATTTTTAAAAGATATTTTATGTATATAGTAATATTTAGCTTAGTAACATCAATAATTTCTGTAATAGTTTTTTCATTAAAAAGTAAAATATTTGAAGAAAATATTAAACTTAGAAATGAAATCTTTAAACTTAAAGATGAAATATCATCATTAAAAAATGATGTATTAAGAAAAGAATCAAGAATTAAAAATATTATGGGTATAAATAAAGGACAAAATGCTTTATTAACACAAGAATTGGTTTTTAGACAGGGATTAATTGATGAAATAAAATTCGTAGCATATTATGAAGTTGAAATATTGGAAGTCACTGATAATAATGTTAAAGTGATTGCTAATAATGTAATAACTGATAAAAATTCTATAAATAATAATCAATCAGACATTTCTGGTTTAATAAGATATATTGAAAACAAATGGATACCACGTTATTATATTGAACCTTTATTAGATAAACAAACAATTAGAGAAGATAAACTATCTGAATTACTTTTAGATTAATAAACTATGAAAGAGTTAACAAAAAAAGATGTATTAAATTATAATATTAAACTTACAGTTGGACAATTGAAAAAATTCATAGAAGAAAATAACTTTTCTGATGATTCAATTGTCTTAATTCAAAGAATAGAAGATTATTATTATAAATCTGGTGGATGGGGTGTTTATTTAAAAAAAGGTGAATTTACACACCAATTAGAAAAAACAAATGAAAAAATAAGAAGTGGTAAAATATCAGCAGATATAATATCTGATGAACAGATTAAAGCAAGTATGGAAGAATATAGTCCAGCTACAATGTGTGTTAGACATCAGGATGATAAAGATATTTTATTTATAAATCTACATTATTAAAAATAACAAATAGAATGATACAACCAATTACAGAAAGAGAATGGATGGGGCTAACACTTGAACAAGCCACAAATAAAGCAAACGGTATAAATTATATTATACGTATAGTTGAAACAAATGGTAAATCATTAATGCTTGACACAAGTGTTAAATCAAATAGAGTAAATATAAGATTAAGGGATGATATTATAATTGGTCTTTATACTGGATAAATATGAAACTAAAACAAAAATAACCTTTATATAGTAATCCAATAAGATATTTTATATCTAAATATTAATATATAAAAAAAAGAAGTAATGAAATGATTATTAACCTCAAGAGTCAAACAGATTTATCCGGATTCTATATTATTTATGAAGGATCAACTAATTTAGAAAAACCTGGTTGGTATGGATTATCACATTTAATGGAGCATTTAATGTGCAAAAATTTTGAACATCTTAGAGAAGATTTTGAAAGAGAAGGAATAGATTGGAATGCATTTACAGATAGTAATAATGTAGTTTTCTATTTTACTGGTTTAGAAGAAAACATAAACGCACGTAAATATGAAATTTTTGACTTAATTTCACAATTCAACATTACTAAAGAAGACTTTGAAAAAGAAAGAAATATTGTACTTCAAGAATATACAGATTATTTTGGAAAACAAACAGAATCACACACTTTAAATTTAGGTAGAAAACTATTTTTGGATTATGATCCAATTGGAAAAAGAGAAGATTTAGAAAGTCTTAAATTTATGGATTGCCTTAATTTCTTTGAATTACAATTTCAAAACCCAACAAAGATTATTAATGTATCAGCTAAAACCAAGTTTGATAGAAATGATATAGATTTTTTTGTTCCAAATATTAATAAGAAAGTTAAATTTGGACCCTATCAAGAAGCTACTATTGAAAAGATGAATGATTTTGGTGATAAATCTTCTTTGATTATGGTTTCACCTATATCAGAATCCGACTTTGATTATATCACTTTTATTAATAGTATGTTATCATCCGGATTGTCTTCACCCCTTTATAAAGAAGTAAGAGAAAAAAGAGGATTAGTATACTATATTAGATGTTCTCAAGTAAGACTTTTTAATCAAGGAATTACTAAAATTAGCACACAAACATTTCATAAAAATGTTGAAGATGTTTATGATGCAGTACGAACTGTAATTAGTAATCCAAATAAATATATCACTAAAAAAAGATTAGAAATTATTAGAGAATATTATTTAATTAAGTTAAAAAAGGATAAGATTAATCAATTTAGTAATGTAAATCATTGGATGTTACCGAAAGGTTGGTCTGTTAAAGATATTGTTGAAAAAGTTAACATAAACAAAATTAGAGAAGTTTATGATAAATATTTTGACTTTGATAATTTTTATTTATCAAATGATAAAACAGAATTTAAATAAAATTTTTTTTATCCAAAAAGTTTCCATATCTTTGTTCTAATAAAAAATTAAGAAAATGGAAAATATATCTATCAATGGCATAACATATAAAACCACAAAAGAAGAAATTAAACCTTCTGAAAAATTTATTTCTTTTCTATATGATGAAAATGATGAACCAGTATATGGTGTTTATACTTGTATGCATAAACACATAGGTGAATTTGAAAGTCATTATACAACAGAAGAAAAAATTAATAATAGACATTTAATTTTTGATGTTAACACATGTTATAAAATATTTAATTAATATGAATAAGATAGTAAATAGAAAAGCAAATTATGAATACCACAATATTAAAGAATATATTGCAGGTATTCAATTGCTTGGATCAGAAGTAAAATCACTAAGAAAAGGTGAATGTAATATAACAGAAGCATATTGTTATATTATAAACAATGAAGTATTTTTAAAAAATATGTATATTGCAAGACACGACCAATCTTTGATAAATCACGAAGAAAAACGTGATAGAAAATTACTTCTTTCTAAAAAAGAAATTAGAGATATTTCTAAAATGGTTAGAGAAAATGGAATAACTTTAATTCCATTGGAACTTTTTACCAAGCGAGGATTGTTTAAGTTTAAGATAGCAGTTGTAAAAGGCAAAAAGGATTTTGATAAAAGAAATTCTTTGCGGGAGAAAGACGCTAAGAGAGAAATGGAAAAATCTTTAAAATAAATAAATATATTAAGATTAAAATCTTTATATATAATATATGATGAAGTATACAAAAAAGACCAGATTTCTAATAAAGAAAGAAACAAAGAAAGAAGAAATAGAATACTATATCTTTGCAGATTGGTATTTTCATAATGTAGTATGTGAATAATTAACTTTTTAAAAAAGCCTAATGAATAAAATTAAACTTATTGCTAAAAACATAATCCTTTGGGTTATGTTTATTTTAATCGGAAACTTATATGCCGAGTATATTATAAGCAGAGAAATGTTTGTATTTATACAAATTGTTTCAAGCTTATTTATGATTGGATTTTTGTTTTTCAACATCTATTTTCTTATTAAATCACTTCAAAAATTTTCAACAAATGATTAGTATTCTAATTGTATTAGTTACCATTATCACAGCATCAACATATGCTTTCTTGTCAAAAGATAAAATGTTCATACAAAATAAACATTCAAAATCGTTCAATATTTTTTGGACTTTTCCCATAATCGCAATTGTTCTTATTGGTTCAGGAATTACAATGTTCCAACCATATAAACTTGAACGAGTTGATTCAGGTCATAAAGGACTAAAAGTAAATCTTACCGGAAATGATAGGGGTGTTTCAAATTACCAATATAAAACTGGTTGGGTTCTTTATAATTCCTGGATCTCACAGATGCTTGAATTTCCAACATACCAGCAACATATTGAATATGAAGTTCAAGAAGTAATTACAAAAGGTGGATTTTCAGCATCAATAAAGCCAAGTTTTAACTATTCTCTTAGAGAAGATGCTATTGGTGATATGTTTATAAATTTAAGATTATCTATTAAAGAAGTTGAACAGGGTTGGCTGAAAAATGCAATTGTATCGTCAGTTAATGACGTTGCGAATAGATGGGAAGTTGATGAAATTTTTAATAAACGAGAAGAATTTGAATCAGCTATTATCAACGAATGTAATAAAAGGGTTTCTAAATGGTTTGTAGTATCTCAATTAAGAACAAATATTGTTCCACCAAAGTCACTACAAGCAGCAATTGAATCTAAAACAACCGCTATTCAACAAGCACAAGCAGAAGATCAAAAAGCTAAAACCGCAGAAGCAGAAGCAAGAAAGAAAATTGCAATTGCTAAAGGTGATTCAGCAGATATTGTAATTAGAGCTAATGCAGATGCAATGGCAATTAAAATTAGACAAACTGAAATTACCACACAATATATTGAATATATAAAAGCTGATAAGTGGAATGGTGTTCTACCAACAACTATAACAAGTGGAACTGGAACATTTTTAAATATTAAATAAATATTTAGGAACTTTTCTAAACTTATATTGGTTATACATATATAAGATTTAACAAACAGTAAAAATTTTATAAAAATAAATTAAAAAAGTCGAAAAGGGAACTTTAAACTTTAATATATAGTTATATAATAAACAAACAAATAAAATTATGAAAGCAATATTATCACATAAAAACTTTAGTAAATCGTCAAAATGGTTTAGTCCATTTATCGGTTCTGATAATGTATTGCCTAATATATTTATAAGTTAATTATTAACTAATAATAAGGAATATAAAAATCTGAATCGACATATGTAGATTCAGATTTTTTTTTTGTAAAAATATGATCCTGTAGCGTAATTGGGTAACGCAAATTGCTTTTAACAATTTAGATGCAAGTTCAAATCTTGCCAGGATCACAAAAATAATTAAATTTTAAAAATGGTGATGTAGCTGAATTGGTCTAGCACCTGATTGAAGATCAGGGATTATGTGGGTTCAAATCCCATCGTCACCACCAATAAATAAGGAAGAGTACACGCTGGAATGTGGGGCTGTTTTGAAAGCAGTTAAGTCTTACGATTTGAGGGTTCAAGTCCCTCTTCTTCCTCAAATTACATTTTGTATGAACCCAAATGGCGAGGGACAATATTGTGAATATTGGTTTAGCGAGTTCGATCCTCGTCATACAAGCAAAATTATATGGAAGCGTAGCATAATGGTAATGCAGCAATCTTGAAAATTGCCGTGTCGTGTAAAAGCGGCTTGTGAGTTCGAATCTCACCGCTTCTTCTAAAATGGAAGATTGACAGAATGGTATTGTGCTGTCCTGCTAAGACAAGGCTATCGGTAACACCGGTACATAGGTTCGAATCCTATATCTTCCGCAAAATTTTGGTGATGTAGCTGAATGGTCTAGCACCTGATTGAAGATCAGGGATTATGTGGGTTCAAGTCCCACCATCACCACCAAATGGGGATATAGTTCAATGGTTTAGAATAATCGGTTCCAACCCGATTGATGTGGGTTCGAATCCTACTGTCCCTGCAAAATTACATGGTATTATTGTCCGAGTGGTCAAAGGAATCTGACTGTGAATCAGAATGTTATAATATGGATAATGGAATACCAAAATGCGATTCAGATGATATAAGAATAAGTTTAACATTTAGAAAAATAAAATAACAAATATATGGAATGTCCAAAATGTAAAGAAGAAGAAAATATACATTATAATTTAGATTATTCTAAAAAAGAATTACCAATAATTGATATTCTTTGTAATGAATGTGGTGAATTATTTGAATGTAAAGAAGAAGAAAAGTAAACATGGTGTGTGTAGCTCAGAGGCAGAGCATTCGGTTGTGATCCGAAATGTCGAGATATCGTAATTCTTCATGCACCCAAAAAAATTATACAATTGGCACTATACCCGTAAAGGCATCCGGAATTGATTCTTGCTCAAAATTATGTAGGTTCGACTCCTACTAGTGTCACACAAACTAAAAAAATATATATGATAATCCACAAGCACGAAAAATCTGATAGTATGTCAGAATATGACTATAAAGATTTAGAAGCACTTGATATAGATGAAATCTGGTATAAATATAATTGTGGTAGCTATGAAGGTAGTGGTCAACTAATTGCAAGAAAAGGCGATTTGTTTTCACATCATGATATGGGGCATTGTTCTTGTTATGGGGCTGTTGATAAATTTGAATTTAATGGTAGACCTTTAGATGAATTAATATCTTATCTACAGAAAAATCAGGAATACTATTACAATGAAATAATGGAAGTTTTGAGTTTTATGAAAGTTTATATTAGAGATTTAAAAATAAATGAAATATTAAAATAATGGAAATAACAATAGAAAATTTTACTGGATATATTGGATCAGAAATAATATTAGAAATATGTTGTTATGCCGCAGGTATAATGTATCCAGAAAGGAATATATTAGTTGGTATGAATGAAAAGTGTGCATACTTCAAATCAATTGAAGAAGATGAGGAAGATAATCAATATTGGCATTTTCATTTCCCAACAGATAAAAGTTATTCTATGGTAATTTATTCAATTAATTAGTAATAAGGAAGATAAACTGTTTTGGTGAACAGTCACGATTGGAAATCGTTGAGTACGTAGTTATGTATCAGTTTCGATTACTGTATCTTCCGCTATATGATGTCATTTGATGAATTTTGGGAATGTTTTGATGAAGCATTCAATAATCCAATCCAAATAAAGTGGATTGATAAACCTTATGAATACATAGGGTTATTTACTTTGAATAATAAAGTCTATAATATTTATACTATAAATAAGGGTGATAATATTTGGACTTTTAAATTTTATGTTTATTTAGATGGTAAATTATCACCTAATCTAACAAATGATTATAAAAATATGTTTAGGGTTTTACCAACAATTAAACAAGGGTTTATTGATCTTATAAATGAAAAAAATCCAGATGGTATAATATTTGGTGCTTTAGATGAATCAGAAGGAAGAAAGAAACTATATAATAGTTTTTCTATTGATATATCAAAGCAATTTGATTATGAATATACATCAAAAGAAAAAGATAATAAGAAAATTTATATCTTATATAAACCGAATATAAATAAAGAAATACTTTTTAATAAAATAATTCAAATTACAACTGATGAAATATGAAAAAGAAAGACAATATAGAAATTCAAAAAGAATTTGATGACAAGGTTAAAAATATCAAAAAGCGAAAGCGTACTTTAGATAAATTAACCGATCCTTTTTTAAAGAAGAAAATTAAAAAAGATTTAAATAATGAATATCGTTCATCCAAACGTTCTGAAAAAAATGAAATAAAACAATGGATGAAAGATCAAATAAACAAAGACGATGAAACAATATGATAAAATAGAGTATTATAATAAAATTCCATTTGGATTAGATTGTATTGCTTTTGATAAATTAGATGGCTCAAATTTAAGATTTGAATGGGGTGCTAAAAAAGGTTGGTATAAATTTGGAACTAGAAATGTAATGATTGATAGGACTAATGAGCAATTTGGAATTGGAATTGATATTTTTTTAAATAAATATGGTGAAAAATTAGATAATATATTCAGAACTAAGTATAAAAAAGTACTTAGTTTTGTAGTTTTTTGTGAATTTTATGGTGATAATTCTTTTGCAGGGCAACATCTTGAATCAGATTCAAAAGATGTTGTTCTTTTTGATGTTAATCAATATCAAAAGGGAATTATTGATCCATTTGAATTTGTTGATAATTTTGGTGAATTAGGTATACCAAAAATTATTTATAAAGGTGATTTCAATGAAGAACTTGTATCTGATATAAAAAATAATAAATACAACTTATCCGAAGGTGTAATTATAAAAGGTATAAAAAAGACAAAGAAATCAAGTGAAGTTTTTATGGCTAAAATAAAAACAAAAGAATGGTTGAATAAAGTAAAAGATAAATTTGGGGAGAATTATCTATTGGATGAATTAAATGGTGATCAAAATTTAATAAACGAATATTAAAATGAATACAAAGAAAAGAAAATAATAAAAATTGGTGGATAGAAAATAAACATAAGTATAATAACCAAATTTAAAAGATTTATTGAAATATGATAAAGGAATTAAAAATAAAAGTGCATTTAGATTCTAAATTTGAAATTGAAGCAAACCCAAATTTAGAACATTGGAATGAAGCAACAAATGAATCAAAAGATTATTATGTAAAGCAAAGGGTTAAAGAATTTTTAATGAATCAACTTGATGATATTATTGAAGATTTAATAAAAGATAGTAAGATTGAATTTTAAAAAATTTTTAAAGAATAAGTTTGGATTTTCTAAACTTATTCTTTATATTTACATATAATTATATTAAACCAAATATAAATCTTTCTAATGATAGAATTAACAAATACACAAAATATTACTGGTTCAACCTATTCTTCTGAACATTATGCAGAATATAATAAGACAGGAAATAAAAATCTTTTTGAAGAAGTTATTGATAAACTAATTCTTGATAAATATTCAGAAGATGAAGATTTGAAAGAACTTATTATTGATGCTTCAATAGATAAAAAACGTATGGCTATTTTATCTTTAATGGGTCATAATACATTATGGACAAAGATAAAGGCATTGACTGATAAAAATATCAATAAGATGGATCATATTAAGGATATCATCTTAATGCTTAGAGAATATGTTAAAATTGCTGATGTTGAAAAGAAGAAGTTCGGTGAAGTTATGACACCATTGGATCTTGTAAAAGAAATGCTTCAAACTTTACCAGAAGAAGTTTGGAAAGATCCAAATCTTAAATGGTTGGATCCAGCGAATGGCACTGGTCCATACCCAGTTATGGTCATTTATAAATTGATGATTGGCCTTAAAGATTGGGAACCAGATGATGAAAAACGATATAAACATATTGTAGAAAATATGATTTATGTTTGTGAACTCCAGCCAAAAAACATGTTTTTATATTTATGCGCAGTTGATCCATTTGATAAATATAATTTGAATGTTTATACTGGTTCATTCCTTGAAGAAGGATTTGACTATCATATGAAAAATGTTTGGGGTGTTGATAAATTTGATATTGTCATTGGTAATCCACCTTATCAGGATAGTAGTGATAAAGTAAAAGGAACTACTGGTAAGAAAAATCTATATCAAAAGTTTATTTTAAAGTCAAATACCATTTTAAT
>ENA-OSIY01002207-OSIY01002207.1-marine-metagenome-genome-assembly--contig:-NODE-2207-length-10190-cov-3.266390_pt1 | contig 10190 bp, 13 predicted proteins | sample MGYA00237884_ERZ534233 | MGnify/ENA primary metagenome ERZ534233 (study PRJEB26412, sample SAMN06343840) | marine metagenome | isolation source: estuarine water | place: USA: Columbia River Estuary... | reverse complement strand
GGGCTTAACATTAATTTGTTGAGCCTTTTTTTTATAGTTCTTTGCCTGTTAAAGCGAAATAAAGATTTTGTAATTGATGAATATATTGTATGTTATGCAACCCGTAGTACTCTGATGCCGATGTCCCTATCTTTCCATCATTGAAATATATTGTATCAATACAACCTGTTTCTTCAATATCTAAATGTAATTCATCGTCTACGAATCCAAACTTTATCAACCATTCTTTTGTTATTGGGATTCCTTCTATCCCTCTTGTGTTATCCATTTCAATATCGGTATGCCTAAACTGTGCAACTATGCCATCATGTTCAACTTTTTCTACTTCACATATCAATCCCTTTGACAGTATTAAATTACCAAGCCTTAATTCTTTTGCTTCCATTCTACAAAAATATCAATTAAAAGGAAAAAAAACAACATTTTGCTATATTAATTTAAGATGCTAGTAATAAATAAGAACTCAAATAACACGCTAATACTAACGCTTACTGAAAAGGTAACGATAGCATCACCGACATTTTTATTTAAGCTTACAAACGATTTAACGAGGGAATCAGTACTATTTTTATCAGCTAATCTATCTAGTTATAAAGATAGATATGATAAATTTTTAATTACGGAAACAAGCGGAACTATAAATGCTTCTAGTGGTGTAATCAATTTGAATCCTACTGGCTACTGGAAGTATCAAATATTTGAACAAGCTTCTACGAGTAATTTATTAGAATCCGCAACAGGAGCAATGGTTGAAAATGGTAAAATAAAAGTAATAGGAACGGATACAACATTCACAGTATATAACCCTACATCACGCAAGTATAAAGGATATGGAACAGGAAGCACATAAAGAACATGGATTGATGTTTGTTAAATTTGAGAATCAAAAAATTCCTGAATTTAAACAAGTTCGTTCAAAAGATTGGGTATATTGGGGAGAATTAAATGACTATCCCGATTACTTGATTGACCTATTTATGAGGTCTTCTACGAATAATGCCATCATTACAGGTAAGGTAAATTATATTTTAGGAAATGGTTGGAAGGTGAATAAAGCTGGAATGACTATGACTAACATAGCCATTGCAAATGATTTTATTAGTTCAATTAATCCTTATGAATCACTTGATGAATTAAGTGATGCAGTGTTTTTAGATTTTGAAATATTCAACGGATTTGCTTTAGAAGTTATTTGGAATAAGTTAGGAACTGATTTTGATTTATTTCACATTCCATTTAATAAGATTAGAACAAACGAATCACAAACTAAATACTATTACAGTAAGGATTGGTCAATAGTAGCGCAAAGCGAAGAAAAAACAGGTTTAAAAGAGTATTTACCATTTGATGTAAATGTAAAAAAAGGTACATCAATATTTGTGTTTCAAATTACAGCACCACGCAAGGGCAAAGACCCGAATGTTTATTCCATGCCTGAATACATAGGCTCAACTCAAGCAATGGAAACGGATTTAGAATGTTCTAATTACAATTTATCGGAGATAAAGACTGGATTTTCGGCAGGAACTATTTTGAACTTTTATAATGGAATCCCTGACGAGCCAAAGAAAAAAGAAATAGAACGAATGATTAAGTCTAAGTTCATGGGGAGTGATCGGGCAGGTGGTATCATTGTTAATTTTTCAGATGGCAAAGACAGAGGTAGTGATGTAGTTTCTTTGAGTGGCAATGATTTAGATAAGAGATATATTGAATTAAAAAAAGATGTTCGCCAGGAAATATTTGTTGGTCATAAAGTTTGCTCACCAATTTTATTCGGAGTAAAGACAGAGGGGCAGTTGGGCGGTAGGACAGAGATTGCAGAAGCTTACGAACTATTCCAAAATACTTACGTAAGTAAAAGACAAAGGATATTAGCAAAGGTTTTTAACAAGTTTTATAAATTAAAAGGCATATCAGGAAAATTATATTTAGAACAAACAACAGCCATTGGATTTGGTATTCCTGAATCATTAATAGCACAGGCTATGCCTATTGATTTTGTTAAAGAAAAGTTAGGGATATTAAATAAAGAAAATACAAATGTTGAAACTAAAACATTAATTAATTCTATAAATTCATTAAGCCCATTAGTAGCGAATAAGGTATTAGAATCAATGAGTGTGGAGGAAATACGTAATCTTGTTGGACTTATTGGAGGATTGGTAAAAACTACTACTAAAACGCAAACAGATTTAATGATGTTTGAAGTTGGTGTTGATCATTATACGGAAGATGGCACGTTATGGACTGGACCAACACATAAGGATTCAAACGGTAAATTAATGACTGGTGCTGTACATTCTGCTGATAGTGAACACCTTTATCATTTAGAAGATTTAAAAAGTAAATTTGCAGAAGATAGTTACAATGACTATCCTGAACAGGCTACTGAGAACGCAAAGATAGCGTTAAGATATGCAGAGGAATACGGATGGGGAAGTTGTGGCACACCAGTAGGCAAGGCTAGAGCAAATCAGTTAGCTAACAGAGAAGGAATATCAAGAGATACAATAGCTAGAATGTCATCATTTGAAAGACAAAGAGAGAACTCAAATAAAGAATTAGGCGATGGTTGCGGAAGGTTGATGTGGTTGGCATGGGGCGGTGATGCAGGTGTTGAATGGGCAGGAAGAAAACTAAAACAGATTGATAGTTCAAAATTAACTAGCGAATTTAAAAAAATAGGCAGGTCAAAATCATTGTTTAATATTTATAAAAGTTCTGAAATTGAAAATGCTACATTCCAATCTGTACTACAAAAAAAAGCTGAATATTTCGCAAATGAATTAACAGCAGATCAAAGAGCAGTAATTGATTTACTAAACAAAGAAGAAAATACACCTACTACTGAAATTGCTAAGGCTTTAAAAATATCAAATAAAGAGGTAGAAAAAATAATTGATAACTTAGTTCAACTAGAATATTTGAATGCAACAGAGTTAGGATTTACACCATCTGCAACAGCATTGGATATTGTTATTGAAGAAGGAGCAAAGACAGCAAATATTGAATTACTTTACTCTTACGAACTACGCACCAATGCACCTAAATTAAAGGGTGTATCAAGAGAGTTCTGCGTTGATATGGTTAAGATGGACAAGCTTTACACCTACGAAGAAATTCAAAATTTAAGCAATGATTTAGGTACTGATGTTTGGGAAACACGTGGAGGATGGTATTCTAATCCTAATACAGCAGCACCAACGCCACAATGCAGACATATATGGTTTCAAAATGTTACTAAATTAAAATAACATGGCAACAACAGCACTATTTATAACTGAACAATTCATTAAGGATAACACCTTAATTGATGGCAATGTAGATATGAAGTACATCACTATCACCATTGCTGATGCGCAACGTATGCACATATTACCGATACTTGGAACAGCACTATATAATGAACTTGATGCGCAAATAGTAGCAGGAACATTGAGTGTATTAAACACTACCTTACTAAATGATTACATTCAAGATGCTTTGAAATATTGGACTATTTATGAAGGCATAGACTTATTTACTTATCACATCACAAACAAGTCAATAGCTACTAAAACAAGCGATAACAGCTCACCAATTCAACAGGTAGATGTCATTAGATTGATGGATAGAAATAAAGATAAGGCGCAGTTTTTTAGCGAAAGAGTAACACGCTATTTGATTACAAATGAATTATTATATCCATTGTACACCGATGCAGGAAATGACTATGATACTGTTCAACCAGTGATTAATAATTATAATTGTGGTTGGAACTTAGATGACATAAATAAAGATTATGGATTGCCGATTGATTATGGCAGGTTAAATAATTTATAAAATGAGCAAACCTAAAGGATCAGTATCAAAAAAAATAGAGCAGAAATTAAAAGATTATTTTGCTAAAATTAAAATATTAAATGACACTCAACAACGTAATACAGGAACTAAATGATATTGCTACAAATCATTTACAAATAAACCATTTCTTTTTTGGTGAGGAGTATGATTTTGCTAGTAGTGGTGTTGTTAATTGTCCTGCAATGATAGCAGTATTAGAGCCTTCGCTATTAGAAGGAAGTACACTAACACATTCCTTTAAGATTTATATTGGTGATTTAGTTCAGAAGGATTTATCAAATAAAAAAGAGGTGTTGAGTGATTGCCAGTTAATAGCATTAGATGTTATTTATCAGCTTCAACAAAATGATTATGATTGGATATTAGCAAATAAAAGCAGCATTACATTAAATGATTTTGAGGATAGTTTTGATTGCGAATTATACGGATATTATTTTCAGATAAAATTAAAATTATCTAATCCTTATGATAGATGCGCTATTCCACAAGTTCCATTGGTAACTAATTAATTTATGAAAAAAATATTATTATTATTAATTTTTATCAGCACATTAGTATCTGCTCAAACAACACCTGATATAGGTCAAGTTCTTAGCGTTGGTGGTGATTGTGGGTATCAACCTATTTACAATATAAGACACGCTAAGACAGATTCATTAACTATATTTTCAAAGATAGTATCTGCATCTGATAGTGTTCTAGTTCGTGATGGCAATTTAATTAAATATAGATTAGCTTATACAACAGGAACTACTGGTGCGACAGGTAGCACAGGAACAACAGGAACAACAGGCAGTACAGGTTCTACTTCTAATACAGGCTCAACTGGTAGTACAGGAAGTACTGGTAGCACAGGCTCAACTGGTAGCACTGGTTCAACAGGTGCAACAGGAAGTATCACAGCATTATCAGCAATAGGCTCAACAGCCAACGCAAATGGAGCAACATTAACAGGAACTATTTTAAATCTAGAACCTGCAGATGCTTCATTTGGTGGTGTGGTAACAACAGGAACGCAAACTTTTGCAGGAGATAAAACATTTAGTGGAACATCTCCAACAATATCAATAAATGATGCAACAGATGGAAGATTTGGTCAGATAAATATGTTAAGTAGTGTATTAACGATGTGGTCAAGTGGTTCAGGATCAAGTCTTGGGGATATTGTATTCAAAACAGGTTCGGGTGTAGGTACTGAAAGAGCAAGAATAAATGCAACAGGAATGGGTATTGGTGTTTCTCCAACAGAAAAATTTCATGTATATGATTCAAGGACAACAGCAAGTAGCATAGCATGTTATGTTCAAAAAATAGGTGTAGTAGTAGGCACATCTTATGGTTCATTTATTAATTTATCAGGAGCCAGTACTGCTAATGTTGGACTTTATTTAACAGCATCAGGAGCAACTAATAATTACGCTTTAGTAGTCCCTTCAACTGGTGGCAATGTAGGGATAGGAACAACTTCACCAACAGAAAAATTTCATATACAAGATACACGTTCAACAGCTAACAGTATAGGTATGTATGTTGTTAAGCCAATAGCAGTAGTAGGAATAAGTTATGGAAGTTATGTGGCTACAAGTGGGGCAAGTACAACAAATATAGGAGGGTATTTTACAGCAAGTGGCGGAACGAATAATTACGCTATTATAGTACCATCAACAGGTGGTAGAGTTGGTATAGGAACAGCAACACCAACAGCAGTCTTACATTTAAAGGCAGGTACAGCAAGTATATCAAATGCACCATTAAAATTTACAAGTGGAGCATTATTAACAGCACCAGAAGCAGGAGCAGTTGAGTTCTTAACAGATGCTTATTATGCTACTATTACAACAGGAACAGCACGTAAGACATTTGCATTTTTAGAATCACCATTATTCACAGGAACACCAACGCTACCAACAGGAACGATAGCAGTAACACAAGCTGCTAATACTAATAATACAACAGTTGCTACTACTGCTTATGTTGATAGAACACAGATATTCTCTGCTACTCTATTATTAACATCTGCAGAAATATTGGCATTAAATACATCACCACAAACCATTGTATCTGCTCCTGGTGCGAGTAAATACATAGAAGTAATTTCAGCAACTGGTGAATATACATTTGTTACTGCTCCTTATACTACTAATATTGTTTTGCAATTAATAAATACAGGTGCGACAAATGCTATTGGTCAAAATCAAATGATATTAACAGGTACTGTTGATTTAATTTATCAATTTAATATAGCTGCTACACTTGGTTCAGCCACAACTGCAACGCAAATTTTAACTAACACAGCATTGCAGGTTAAAGTTCAAACAGGGAATCCATTGGTAGGCGCAGGAACTGTTAAAGTAAAAGTGCTGTATCGAATTGTAACATTATAATTATTAAAAATGAAATACGAAAAAACAGGATTAGGTTACGGAGTTGAAACAATTATTGATGAGAATAAATATTCAATTAATATAACTATTGGACTGCATCCAACCGACAATATAGCACCAAATTTCTCAATAGATATTATAGTTGAAAGTGATAATTCACAAACAGGCTATGAAGTGGATGAGCAACGTAGTAAAGCTATTGAAGATTATTTAGCATTAATTAACAAGTAGCGCAATAGTGCGTTTAATGTGTATAACATATAACAATGGGTATGAGTACTAAGGAACAAACATTTATAGATATAATTTTAAGCGTATTAGCTGGAGTTACTGGTGTAGCTAGTACTTTAGATAACATCGAGCAGATAGGTAGAATAGTATTAATATTTATTTCTATATGTTCTGCACTCATGCTTTGTGTTATCAATTACGAGAAGTTTTCAAATAAAATAAAAAATTATTTTAAATGATTTCAGTACTTGTAACACGTAACGAATTATCGGAAATACAGACTATTGGCAGATTAGATGTTGTTAATGGTGATGTAGAATTATTCTCCTGCATGACTTTAGAACTTGCATGGAATAATAATTTAAGACAGATAAGCTGCATACCATACGGAGAATATAATTGTGAGAAAAAAGAAGCTACTGCTGCCATTCCTTATCAGCATATAACAGTTCTGAATGTAAGGGATAGAAGTGGCATAGCAATTCATAAAGCGAACTACGCATCGCAATTAAGGGGATGTATAGCGGTAGGAGATAAGCACGTTGATATTAATAAGGATGGGAATTTAGATGTAACGAACAGCTCAAATACCTTTAAAAAGTTAATGGATATTTTACCTAACAATTTTAAATTAACAATAAAATGAACGAATCAAAATTTTTAAAACTAAATTTAAAAGACCTTGCTAAGTCCGCTATCATAGCAGGATTGACAGTTGTTGTAACAGGTGCTATTACTATACTATCAGCCATTACAGATGCTACTGGTCAGCTACCTACATTAGAAGATTTCTGCAAGTTACTAATATCAGGACTTATAGCAGGTGCTATTTATTTATTAAAAAATTTATTGTCAAACGAGAATAACGAATTTCTCAAAGGCTAATGAATACAGACTTTACAGACGATGAATTGGCATTAGATGCTGAGATTCAAGAGGGTGAACATACAGGCTCTAGGGCTAAAGATATATTCTGCAATCAGTGGGATAGCGCAAGGATAGGGCTATCTACGCTTCAATTATTACTACAAAAAAAGATTATAGTATCATTTGTTATTGGAATAGTTATAACAATCGGTGATAAAATTTCATTAAGATTCTGCATTAAAGATTAAATTAAAATCAAAATAGTTTTATTGTTATTATTAAATTTATTTTATTTAATTATTTATTTAATTAATTTTATTATCTTTGCAAAATGAATGTACTAAGTTTATTTGATGGAATGTCTTGCGGACAACAAGCACTAGAAAGAGCTGGAGTAAAAGTAGATAATTATTACGCTTCTGAAATTGATAAGTATGCTATTACAGTTACAATGGCAAACTATCCAAACACTAAACAACTTGGTAGTGTTGTAGATGTTAAAGGAAGTGATTTACCAAAGATTGATTTGCTGTTGGGCGGATCTCCTTGTCAATCATTCTCTTTTGCTGGTAAACGTAAAGGTATGAGTACAAAATGTGAAACAGAGATTCTTACACTCGAACACTATCTTGAATTAAAAGAAGAAGGATATGAGTTTGAAGGTCAGTCTTATTTGTTTTGGGAATACATGAGATTGCTTAATGAAGTTAAGCCAAAGTATTTTCTTCTTGAGAATGTAATGATGGGCAAGAAGTGGCAATCGATATTAACTAAAGCAATTGGTGTTGAGCCTATAGTAATTAATAGCTCTCTTGTTTCTGCTCAGAATCGCAAGAGATTGTATTGGACTAACATTCCGAACATCGAAGTTCCAAAAGGTGAGTTCGTTCATTGTTCTAACATCATTCCAAATGCTGTTGGTGGTTCAGGTAATCGTGGTAAGTTTAAGAACCCTGATGGAACTTGGTTCAGACAATGGACAACAAGAACCGATGGTCTTATCAATTGTTTAACCAAGTCGAGTGGATGTCGTTATGTAACACTAACTGACGGAACAAGAAGACCATTGACCATTGAGGAGTGTGAACAATTTCAAGGTGTCCCAATTGGATATACTCAAACCATTGGTGTAACCAAGAAGGATAGACACGACATGTTGGGTAATGGATGGACGATTGATGTTATCAAACACTTCTTCTCATTTATCCCCGAGTTAAAAAATATTTTGGTGAATCAGAAATAATTTATACATTTACATATGGACTATCAGAAAGTACTTAACGAACTAAGGAACAACCTCCACAAAGAGGTGGTTCAAGAGTCAACTTGTAAGATATATCAGCAGATGGACACCACCGATGGTGTCCTTTTGTTGCATAAGCCCGTCGTATTACACGTGGAGTTTTATCACCCTGAGTGGGATGACTACAGCGAGGAGGTTCGGATTACGGCTGTCGACTGTAATACAGGGGACTTAATTGGTGAGACTCTTAATGGGAATGAAAGAAACGTTCGTTACAGGGATCTAACAGCGGAGAAGCTGTTGGAGCTGTACCAAGCAATCAAAACCAACAAATATAAATTCACCCAATACGTATGACAAAGAACAAACCAGTGTGTGGATACTTCAAGGTCGAACAGTCTGACTCAGGGCTGTTTGATCTATACCAATCCAACGATAAGAAGCTATGGGAACCCATTCAGGTGGGTTTAACCCTACAGGAAGTTATGGAGCTACAGGTAAGAATCACCAACAGCAACATCTTAAACTACCTGAACTTCATTAGTATACTCAAGAATATTTAATTTTTACTTTTTAAACCACCATACCATGAGAAAGTTCCTCAAAGAGCTCGAGTGGAAGATCGACTACTACTTCGTCATCTTCCTGTACAATCCCAACAAATCCCACAGGTACCATAAGTACATGACCGACAAGTGGGGTTCCCGATATACAGGGACCCAATAAAACTGGAAAAATCCTACAGGATATCCTGAGGGATAGGTATGTCCAAATAAAACTGGAAATACTTCAGTCTACCTTAAATTGTACGAATAATACTGGAAAAAGATTTTCTGAAAAAGATTTGACGGGGATTTGGTATTGTCAATTATATTATGTATATTTTAATATAAAACATATATAACATGAAAAAAGCCAACAAACGTCAAACGGTTACCACTTATGTACCTGTTTCAGACAACATCTACCACGACGGGTCAAGTTACCGAGTTCGTGTAAGTATTAACGGAACGAAGTTCAGTAAGAACTTTTCTAACAAAAGAAAAGCAATCTCTTACAGAAACGAGTTAATGGGAAGTTAGTTCATCCCTCCGTATAGAGTATAATAAAGGATCAGACTTATAGTTTGGTCCTTTTTTGTTATCTCTATGTTTCACTTTACTATTGACAGTAAAGAGTAAACACACGTAAATCTAATTACGGGGTCCCGTTGGGACCCCTTCAGGGTAATCTAATTGTATTATTCTAAGTGTGTATGACAAAATCCCTAAGGGTTTTTTTAAAATTCATTGTACTATTCTAAGATAGGACCCTTGTATGACATGGTCCATGTATTACCTGAAGGGAGGAGACGAGAGTCTCCGACCGATTAGTCTAAAAACTTTTCCAGTTTTGTTTGTAATACTTTCTACCACTAATACCATTATACGGGACTCCCTTCGGTCGTCCCTTCAGGATTAAATAAAACTGGAAAATTGTGCCAGACAAATAGTGGTGTATGACATGGGACCATATTGTTTGGCAAGTATGTTCGGTCGGGAGACTTTCGTCTCCCTCCCTTCAGGGGGTCATGGGGGAATGTACCGAAGGTCATGACGAAGGAATGTATGACATATAAT
>ENA-OSIY01002206-OSIY01002206.1-marine-metagenome-genome-assembly--contig:-NODE-2206-length-10191-cov-6.064168_pt1 | contig 10191 bp, 13 predicted proteins | sample MGYA00237884_ERZ534233 | MGnify/ENA primary metagenome ERZ534233 (study PRJEB26412, sample SAMN06343840) | marine metagenome | isolation source: estuarine water | place: USA: Columbia River Estuary... | reverse complement strand
GTTGAACACCCCGCGCTCACCTGATCCACTCTCTGCTAGAGATGTCCACTCACGAAGGAATGATACAGCATCGGGCTTCTCTGTGTAAGCTACCGAGTTGTTAGCTAGGAAGCGGTGCTCAGGGAACTTACCTGTCTTAGCGTGGCGCATACGGTCATCACTCAGGTTAGACAAAGAGATCATAGCACTGCGACGAACACCACCTACGACTACAACCTCCCCGATCTTACACATGAGGTCATGGCACTCAAGGGAAGTTAGTCTACGTCCCTGCGCTTCCTTGAACACCTCTACTGTGAAGTTAAACAGGTCAACCAAGGGTGCAGGACCAGAGGCGCGGCCACCGAAAGTCTTGAGCTTTGCACCTGCTGGACGCACCTTGCTTACGTCCCATTTAGGAAGGACACCTAGGTATAGAGAGGTAACAAGGTTACGCATAGCCTTAGCCCACCCTTCCTTGCTGTCTCTCACTACTATTACTGTGTCTTCTTCGTTAATCTCAGGGACTTCAGGAAGTTTGGAAATATATTGGCGTTCAACACTGAAGCCTACCCCTGTTCCGCACAGCAGGATAAACATAGCCTCATCAAACGACTTGATGCTGTCAACGGGCAGGTAAGAACAGTTATACATACAAGTGTTATCACGGTCGGCAGCAGCACCAGCGGTCATAAGCGCACGCATAGAGGGCATGACACTAAACGACATAATGGCATCTTTGACCTTTTGGTAGGTGTCTGTGTTGTCACCTAGGCCTGATGATTTTGTAAACACACGTTCCATGTATCGGTCAATAGTTTCCTCAAGGGTCTCCCTACGCCCCTCCCCATCTACCCAGCGCGCATAGCGGCTAGTGTGGATGAACTTCTGGTAATCTGTAATATCCTTCATAGTCTTCTTACTCATAGTAAATCCTTCATGTATGGTGGTTTATAATTTGGCCCTTTAAGGACTTTTCCGTCATCTCGGTAAATTGGCTTGCCATCCTCCCCGAGTTTACTCATGTTACTCTCATGGACACGTCTGACAGCCTCATCTAAGTCCAGATCAAATGTCGCTGCATACCCATAGATAACATAAACAAGGTCTGCAAGCTCCTTAAGTAAGTTCTCTGCTGAGTCTGCTGTAAGAAGCTCAACGAACTCCTCATCAATAAGGTTCATCCTCATAAGTTCTGTGTTCGACGCAACATCAGTGTGCTGTCCATATGCAGGGTGGATCATGCCCAGAGGTTGACCCATAGCAACTGCAAACTCTTTAACCATCTCAAGTGGCGTCATGGTCCATACTCCTTTCGTAGAGCATCTAAGCTGACAAACTGAGGGTCATAAACCCCGTTGTCAATGTTACGTTTAATGATCACGCCTTTCCACCATTCCCCATTAGCCTGTCCTGCCCAATCCTCAGCAGCACCCTTGTAGCATCCAGCAACAAGACCAATGGCACCTTTAACACCAACATTGTCCTTGAAGTACATGTCACGCTTATGGCTGTGACCGACAGTGCATGACCTATAGCGCTTCTGGATCAATGCGTAGGCGTGGTGGATACCACTGATAGCTTTTCCGAAGTTACCCCCACCAATGAAGTGGGCATAGTCAACCCCGTCATAGTTCCCAATAGCTGGTGATCCGTGGGCATATTCGTGGTAATCATCAAACCATTGTCTTGTGTTCAAGTGGTTAAAGGAGATACCATATTTACTGCCCTCAAGTCTAGGGTCTTGCTGGATTGCCTTCTTGATCCTGTTCTCGTGGTTACCCTCAAAACCAAACCATGCAGGCCGCTTCTTCTTGTTAGTCTTGAATAGATGTCTCAGCCTCTCTTGAGCATCATTGTAAGAGTTAATATCACGCTCATACGACTGTGATACAATAGCCTCTGGTTTCTTAGTGTCGAAACTGTTGAGGCTTCTCATGTCTGCACCATCACCTAGGTCCACCACATAGTCAGGTTTAACATCATAGATCAGCTTACCTAGCCAATCAAACCTGTCGTTGGATGTTCCGGGGTCTGCATGGGCACAGCTAAATACAACTGCTGTCCTATTCATCATCAATCCAATCATCTAACTCAATAGGCCCATAGAGATCAACCATGTTCTCGAAGTTATAGGCAGAATTAAAGTCCTTAAATTCGATCTCCTCACAAACAAGCTCACCCCTACTATCATACACCATACACACAAGCCACCAACTAGACTCCTCATCCATATATGGGCCATTGATAACACTTTGAACCATCATTTTAACCACTCCTTTGGGATAACCCTGTCTGAGTAAAGGAACCCGTGCTTCTTACACCAAGCCCCATAAGTTGTCTTTGACCCCTTGTAGAGCCTATTACTAGAGTTGCTGAACACGAACCTGATGTCCTTGTCCGGATGCTGCTTCTTAATAGCTAGGTGCTTTGCCCTGTCACTGGCAGTGAACCTGCCCTTCGTCTCTATTATAACACCATTGTGCAAGATATGAAAGTCCGTAATATACTTCCTGTCCGGAGGAACCCAAGGTATCTTGAGCTTCTCATACTCAAACTTGATACCCAGTCCAGATAGGAACTTTGCAGTATCATGCTCTAACCCTGACCTGAAGCCTGCATCTAAGGCTGACTTTCTGAGTCTTTTTCTGGGGGGTGCCATACTTGACCAACCTCTCTGCGTAACCACAATAACCTTGCGTTCCTGATGACCTTCTCTGTGTCACCCTCGTAAGCCTCAACACATCGTCGGTATAACTCTTGTTCAGTGTCTGCACCATCCAAGATCTTACCTGCCTTGACTGGACCTACCCTGTGTAGGCCAATGACATTATCTGCCCGGTCCCCTGTCAGTACCTGTGTGTAGAAGAAAACTAAACCGTCCCATTCACTCACCGTAGTCCATGCATCCTTAACAGGGTTATAGTTCTTACCTGCTACTTGCAAGAAGTCCTTATCAACTGAGACAATGACTGCACCCGGAAATAGTTCAGTTGCCCTGATAGCAATTACATCATCAGCTTCTTCACCACTTGATACATCAGCATTGTAGTTATCAATCAGGTGCTGCCTGATAGCTTGTAGGTGGATAGGCTTCTCTACATCTTTCCTGTGTGCCTTATAAGTCTCATCAATGTCAAACCTGAAGTTCCCCTTGCCTGTTAGGAACACCTCATAAGATGCTTTGTTTGGGTTGAAGAACACATCAGATAGGATGTTCTCAATAATCTCATCTGTCTTGTCGATGGCATCTTCCTCTGTGCCATCATTGGTGCTGAATGCTGCCCTATAGGCTACAATGTCACCATCAATCAGTGCTGTTTGTTTTGTCACTAAAACCTCCATATAATCCCGGCATACACTGTGTTTGATCCGGGGTTCCTACTGCCTGTTAGATATGCGTGGCTCTTGTGTTCATACCCGATAAACCAACCCTGATCATCAGTCACTTGGTAGACAAGGTTAGCAGAGATACTAAACAAGAGGTCGCTATAATACACATTACTGCCACCAACTACATATGTCAGTCCGAACTCACTAGACAGGCTACACCTACCAGATAGTGGGTGTTCAACACGCCACCCTACAGTGAATGAGTCTAACCCAGTTGGTAGTTTATCATAGCTAAGGGTCAGGTTTCCAACACCAACCACCGGACCTATATAGGTAACACCATAGGAAAACCCACTGTAATTCTCCCTGAGGTAGCCATTACCACCAGATAGTTCAAATGAACCCTCACGGTCAATAGTCTCTGTAGGTTGTAAAGCCCCTGCAACTATTAGTAGTAAGGCTGGTATTGTAGTCATCTCACCAAAGCCTCCCAACTTACAGGGTATAGCTTGCCCATCATTTCACTAATTTGATTGGCAACAATCCTAGTCTCATACTGTGTGTCATCTTTACAGCGTAACTTACACATATCAGCAAATGCGTCAAGTGAACCTGACCAGTGCCACTCAGTCATTGTTGATTGTGGCAGCACCATACGGGCTTGTTCAGGGGCTACACCTACATCAAGCAGAAACTTGTAATTCGCCAGACACCGTTCATGTGCGTATGGGACATGCTCAAAATCTAAAGCCCCACTAGACCCCTGCTTCTTATCCTCACTGCGCCCTCTCCACACGTCAGGAACATAGAACTCAGGGTCGTCGTCCACATAGCGCCTACTGATCTCATTCCAACGAAGGAACTTGTGCTTCACCAGTTGCCTAGCCACAAAGATAGGAGCCTTGACATGGAAGGATGCAAAGCAGTGACCAAATGGACTGATGTGCTTGTGCTTTGCTAGGTAGTGGATGAGCTTGGTATCTTTACTAGATAACACCATGTCCATGTAGTCACCTTGCTCATCTACTTTAACATCACCTTGAACAAGTTTACTACTCTTGCCAAAGCTGACCCGTGCTGAGTTTACAACTGTTAGGTCAGACCCCATTGAGTCTATTAGTGTTGCTTTTATGTGGACCATCACACACCCTTTCCTGTTAGTGTGGCCCGGAGTGTGGGTGTGAACAGCAGATGACGTCGGTTTTCCCTGCAAATCTCCCGGTATAAATCCAAAGGCTTCACATACCACCAATAGAACAATTCCGCCCAAATAGGCATAACTCCGGTCCATTGGCTTGCAAAGCGCCCACAACCACTAAAGTTTCCATATGGCCCAAAGGAACCCCGACGAATATTTGGGTTTAGAATTGCAATGATAATATTGAAACACATTGCATAAAAAATGGCAGTCTTAATCTTTCCCATACCATTCATCCTTTCCTGTGTGACGCTTAAAAAATTGGTGGCCCCAGCAGGACTCGAACCTGCAACCCTCTGATTAGAAGTCAGATGCTCTGTCCAGTTGAGCTATGGAGCCTTACAGGTTAACCCCCGAAGGGGTCGTCCCATATCATGTTACCGTCTGGTGTCTCTGCTGCAAGACCAACAACATAAGGGAAGTCAATCTGGAGTGCAGACAACATCATTGCTAGGACTTGATCAAGAGACTCCATATCTTCAATGAAGTATGAGTGGCTCTCACCTTGGCCGCTGATGTCAATATGGATGTTCATATTAAAACTTATCCTTTCTCACATAAGGGACAAGTTCAGTGATACACACAGTTTCAAGCAAGGTAATCTTACCATCCCAGACATCAAACTTAACTTCTGCCTTGGTGCCGTTGCCAATCAGGCCATCAGTTTCCCAGTCCCAATCTGCATAACCATCCTCAGTCTCTTTAATCACCTTTGGTGGGCCAACAACAACACCGGGTGTGCCATCTGGGTCACGAAACTTAGGGTTAAAGTGACCACGTTTGGCCTTGTAATACATAGTCCCGTCTGGATACTCTTTGAACAACTGTGCTTGCAGACCCTTGCTAGGGATACCTTCAGCAATCATCTTATCCTTTGCGGCCTGATCAATCACGCAGTCAACAACGTATTGACCTTGAATTTCTTGTAGTTTGTTGGACACATCAGAACCATCATTCTTGCCCATGTCGCGGTCCCGCTCCTGTAGTTTTGCCCAGTTCAATGTGCACTCTACGAAAACTTTCTTACCCATTGTATTCTCCTGTGTTAATGGATCTCTGCATAGTTAGAACCGAATTGAACATCAATGTCAAGTTCTACGTTTAAGTTTAATTTCCTATTAGCAAGCGTCATAGCGCGCTTGAGAATGTCGTAGGTAATTTGTCCTTCTCCAAACTTAACAAGGCAGATAACCTCATCGTGGAATTGACCAATCACCTTTACCCCAGCAGCCTTGACATATGCTAACCACGTATCAAAGCAGAACACACCAGTCGATTGATTGATTGTTGACCATGTGTCCTTCTCATTTCTAAGATTGTGCCAGAACTTAGACACAGGGTTCTTGACCCAAGTCTCGTCCCCCATCTTCTTAGTACTCTGTTCCTCTGCTACCTCCTTAATAGCCCAATTACGTTCCCAGTAAGCATCAATCAAACCCTTAGCTTGCTTGGGGCTTAACCCTGTTGATCTAGCTAGTGATACAGCCCCCACCCCATAGACGCAAGAGTAGTTAGCAGCTTTATACTTCTTCCTCAAGCTACTCAAGTCCATTGTCCCAGCACCGTGCTTGACTGCATCCTCTCTTGAACACGCCCCTGCAAATACAGCAAGGTCAAGGTGTGGGTCAAAGCCCTCTTTAGACATCTCAGCTACATAGTCGGGGTCTTTAGGTTGCATATAGTGGCGCTTAGTAGTGTCCTCAAGGGATACCATATCAGACCCACATAACACATAACCGTATGGGGCAGTAAGGCAGGCTCGTATATCTTCACCGTAGTCCTTGTCCACACCGGGGATGTTTACCAGTGGGTTTCTGTGCTTAAACCTCAGAGTGTTCGTGAGTCCAGATGCACCAGCTACTAAATACCCGTCTTTATTGTTCGACAAGAAACCATTTACAATTGCCAGCCTGTGGGAAATAACAGTAAGCCCGTCTAGGATTGACACAGCAGGGTCTTTATCTGCTAAGTCTTTAACACTGTCACATAAGTCAGTGCCATCCCTTACTTGCTCAATTCTGTCCTCTGTCCCATCATCATTACGTCCCTTGTATTTGAAAGTACTTGGTTCCCACCCTAATGAGTATAGCCAGTCTTTTACCTGTGGCACAGAGTTTGGGTTGCCATCCTCATAACCATCAATGATTGTGACGGGTTGTGTTACAGTAGGTGGAAGCCCGAGATTGTCCAACGTCTCTAGCCAAGATTGACCAAGTGCGGATAGGCTACCATCTTTCTTATACATCACCCTTGGCATTGTCCTTACCTTGGTGATGGGCTTCTTAGGCATTGCCTTAGATAGTGCGATCTCCTTCTCACTCTTAAGTGCAGTCAAGGTTTCAGATAGTGCTGTGGCCTTCTCCACATCTAATCGCCACCCGTAATTCTCTTGATCACGCAGGCATGACATCTTGAAGTTGAGGTATTCAATCAGGCGTTTTGCGTTATCATCATCCTTGTAGTAAAGCCTTCCAAGTTTATGCTCTAAATCTTTCCACAACAAGGTGTTGATCTTAACATCTTCTTCGCACCTTACCTTGTATTCCCCAAGGCTAAGGCCTTCCCAATCGTCAATCTCTGGCTTAGGCACACCATAAAATTCACCATATGTAGCAAGGCCATGTCTGGCGTTGTTAAAGTTAAGATACCAAGATAGTGGTAACGTGTCGATAACCTTGGCTGTGATCTGGATATTGAGCAAACGCTCCAATACAGGGATGTCATAGCAGATGATGTTGTGCCCTATAAGAGTATCAGCGCCCAACGCAAACTTTCTAATATCACCGTAGTCAGACAGTGTGTGACAAATGCCAGCCTCATCCATATAGCTAAGACAGTGTATCTTTGTAGGCCTAAGACCGTCTGTTTCTATGTCAAATACTGGCATGGTATCCTACCCTCATAACTGCGTTGCCTGTAGAATAATGGCCAGTGGGATCATTGCCAGTAGCCATACGCCCAAGTCTCGGTCAGTCTTATCTCCGTATGATATGTACAAGATAAGAGCTACAATCCAGATTACAATGAACATACACTAATCCCGCATGATAGTTTCAGTTAGGTGGTGCAAAACATCGTCACCTGTTTTCTGCCAATACTTACGAACGATAGTCATAGCTGGCTTGGACCGTGCGTCATTAACAGCAACCATCATCTTAGCTTTCTGTTCGCCAGCCTTCTTACGCAGGTTATCAATGTCTAGTTGAAGTTGTTGGTCTAGGTGGTAGTAGGCAACACCCACTGCCTTTTCAAGATGTTTGACCACTTCATCTCGACGCGCTTCAATATGCTCTCCACCTTTGATAGGATCTGGTTTCCATTTTTCATTGTTTGTTGAGTCAGTCATTTAATAATTCTCCTACATTTCTGACATTGTGAAGCTGTCTAAGTCAAACAGCATCTCACCAGCAAAACCTTCAAGTGACGTCGGCCTGTTCTTCTCGATAAACAGCTTAGTCGTGTTACGTTCTAAGACATCCTCAGCTTCCTTGTTGCGTTGGATGTCGATGATTACACTAGCACGTTGACCCACCATCTTACAATACTTAACATCGCCATTCTCATTAGTGTGTGCAATGGTAACAATACCTACATTAAGGTCAGCAGCTAGTTTAGACAGCCTGATAGCCAGTTCAGCTAGGGCAGACTCCTTGCTTGATTCATCAGAGGTTGTCACGACATCCTGAATAGGTTCAAAGAACACAAACTTACATCCATACCCCTCACGCATTAACCTAATCTGATTGATCAGGTCATCAGCACCTTGATGCTCTTGAAGAAAGAATTGGTAGAAGTTCCCAGATCCTGCAATCTTAGCAATGGATGCTCTTACCTCCTCAACCTTCCCCTTTTCCTCAATCAAATCCTTGCGTGTCATATTATCCTTAAGGTCGTAGGACACAAGACCTAATATGGATCGTAGCTTAGTCTCCTCTAAATGCCATGTAGCAAACGGAACACCTTGCTCTAGCATGTTGTTTTCTAAGTATCGCATAAGCTCAGTCTTACCTATGCCAGTTGGTGCTTTCAGAACAGTGAAGTGACCCTGCATCAACCCCATAATCTTATCATCCAAGGCCTTGATACCCGTTGGCACGTAGGTATGGTCAGGTGTATGATCAAACAGTTCTAAGAAGTCATCTGCACTATGTAAGATGTTGTCAGGTACATATCGTTGTGCATTCCACCAAGCATTACTAAACTCCTGCTGCTTGCCTGCCATCAGGAAGTCATTAGCATCCTTGAACTTTGAGTGGTCAACACGATAGACCTTGCCGGGGAATAGGTTGTTAATCTTAGCAGCGACTTCACCGCCGGGGCCATCATTATCAACAGATAGGATAATCTTATCAAAACCATTGAGCCACTTGCTTACATTAGGCCACATCTTAGATGATACCGTAGCGCTTGGTAGTGACACAACAGGGTTAACAAACCGAGGGTTGGTGTTGACCATCTGGTACACAGACATAGCATCTAGTTCGCCCTCTGTGATCGTTACAGTCTTACTTGATCCAGATGTAAACAGGTTCATCCCCCATAGCTCATCTGTCCTGAAGCCTTGTGTTGTCTTGAAGCCTTTCTGGTCAAGCATCCGTGTCTTTACCCCACCCGATGGGTAGGTGTATGTTTGTGCCTTCCCTTGTGGGTCGGTATGAACACCAAAGATCTCCATAGTCTTTGCTGTGATACCCCTTAGAGGTGCGTAGTTCATCTTACTCCCGACCTCTTTATTGTTATTGAACACACCCAACTTTGTAGGGTATTTCTTGGTAAACTCTGGTGCATATGATACACCTTGCAGCGGATACCCATTGCCACAACTAAAACAATTACCGCCCTGCTCTTCGTCATTATACCCAAACGCATCGGAGCTAGAGCAGTCAGGATGGGGGCAGGGCTGATTATTGATCCACATTTATTTTGTCCTTTCTGCACTACTTAAGTTATTTCTTATGTTTTTCAACATCATAATGATATTAAAATCTTAGGAGAATAACTTAAGTAGTTACCTATAGTATACACAACATTTTGAAATTTGAAACCGTCTAGCCCGAAGATTTATGCGATTAGTCATCAATTTTCTGTTAGGTGTTGCCGAATTGTCGCAATAGCCCTTGCTTCTGTGCGCCCAACAGCTTGTGTTGTTGTGTGCATAATGATTGCCAGACCCTCTTTTGTCTTGATAGGGTCATCTAGGTAGAGTCCAAAGATAACCTTTTTCTGGTTGTCAGTCAGGGTCGCCAAGGCATCCTTAATTTTATCAAGATTGTTCTTAGCCTGTTCAGCAATAATCATGGAGCCTTCACCATCTGGATCACTTGATAGGATGGTGTCCATATCCTCACCATAGTCCACAACGCTGGTATCCCGGTAGCTATTCAGGATCTCATTACGAATTGAGGCGGTAGCAAATGCTTGGAAACTCCCTACTTGTGCAGAGTACGCCTTAGCGGCCTTCACAAGACCTACATAAGCTGTTGAGGTTACGTCCTCTAGGTCATCACCTTGGCGCTTCATCTTGCGTGCGAGGGATGCAGCTAGGGGCATCCAGTCTTTAACTTCAATGTTCATTTTATTTCCCATTTCTATAATGTGTTGCTGGTGATGATTGGACTATATTTTTACCCCATCAAGGTTAGTATTATACCTGTCTCTTATACACATCTGACGCTGCCGAC
>ENA-OSIY01002203-OSIY01002203.1-marine-metagenome-genome-assembly--contig:-NODE-2203-length-10194-cov-6.029950_pt1 | contig 10194 bp, 14 predicted proteins | sample MGYA00237884_ERZ534233 | MGnify/ENA primary metagenome ERZ534233 (study PRJEB26412, sample SAMN06343840) | marine metagenome | isolation source: estuarine water | place: USA: Columbia River Estuary... | reverse complement strand
GGCTTCATTACCACCTGCAGCAATTGATAATATCTCCTAGGAGATATTATCAATTGCTGCAGGTGGTAATGAAGCCGCACCAGAACCATTAGTCCAAACAAAAATTAATCTAAACGTAGTCCCGGCAAAACTTGGCGGAATAAAAGCGGTTTGTTTTGTGGTTCCTACCTGAGAAGTATGATTGAAAGCAATTAATGTAGCTCCAGGCCATACTGAAGAATTTAAAAATGGTGGTTTAACCATATTTGATATCGATGACACTTTGTTTAAAACAACAGCTCGTGTCACGGTTAAAAAAGGTAATAAGATTGTTAAAAAGCTTGACCCACATTCATATAGTACCTATGATTTAAATGATGGCGAAGAATTTGATTTCAAAGAATTTCGTGACGCTGAAAAGTTCTATAATGAATCTAAACCCATTAAAAGTATGATGGCAAAGGCCAAAGCAATTCTGAAGAACGCACTTAATACAGAATTAAGTCGTGTGATTATTGTAACAGCACGAGATGACTTTGATGACCGTGAAAAGTTTTTAGATACCTTTCGTAAATATGGTTTTGATATTGATAAAGTCCGTGTTGAAAGAGCTGGTAAGATTAGAGATATTCGTTCTACAGCTATTTCAAAAATGGTCATCATCCGTAACTATCTAAATACCAAGCAATTTGCAAGAGCTCGTCTATTTGATGATTCATTAGAAAATTTAAAAATGTTTCTTCATCTACAAAAAGAATTTGAAGAAATTAAATTTGAAGCATTCTTTGTTAAAGAAGATGGTTCAGTAAGGTTAGTAAAATAATGTTAAAACAAGTTAATGGAAAATGGGCATTAGTTTCAAAATCAACACAAAGACCATTGGCTTATTATAAAGGCGAAGGCAAACCATCACAAGAATGGGTGTCAAAGCAAGAAAGACGAATACAATATTTTAAAGATGGTATGGGTGAAGCTGTAAATATCAAAACTGATATTCTTTCTAAATCTGGTGCTGGGCAAGATGGCACCGACACATTAAAAAAGACTTATCAGAAAGATACACCTGGTCAATCTAAAATAATTCGATTTAAGGATTACAGCACGACTAAATAAAGTATATTATTGGAGTTTATTATGAAAGACATTGTGGTTGGTTGCATTACTGGTTATAATTTTGATAAGATTAAACCGTGGGTTAATTCATTAGATAGGTCTGGTTTCACCGGCACAAAAGCCATGATTTGTTATAATGTTGATTATGACACCGTTGATGAGCTTGTCAAACGAGAATACACAATTCTCGCCTTCAAAAAGAATGACCAAGAAAAACGATTTGAATATAAACCACAATTCTCAATTGTTGTGGAAAGATTCTATCATCTCTGGTACTTCCTCAAACAATTAAAAGGTCAATATCGCTACATCATTACTACCGATGTAAAAGATGTTATCTTCCAATCTAACCCATCAACTTGGTTAGAAAACAATATCAAAGACAAAAAGATTAATGTTGCCTGTGAATCTATTCGGTATAAAGATGAAGATTGGGGTAACAACAACCTTCTTAAATCCTTTGGTCAACTAATTCACGACCATAATAAAGACAACCTGATATACAATGCAGGAACAATCTCAGGCGAGTTTGATACAATGCTTGATGTGTTTCTTAACATATATTTGTTATGCAATGGATCGTCTCCATTTATCGATGGAGGTGGTGGTCCTGACCAAGCTGCATTGAATGTATTACTTAATATGGAAACATATAAGAATATCACAAACTTTGCCATGTCAGAAGATGGTTATGCCGCTCAATTAGGTACAACTGGCCCACAAATGCAAGGCAAATATACTGACAAACTGGTTGAAAAAACTCCAAAATTAGTGTATGATAATGTATGCACAAGTGATGGTATTCCTTTTGCTTTAGTTCACCAATATGACCGTGTTCCTGAATGGAACCAATTAATAGGAAAAAAATATGAATGATGAAACTTTTATAATAGATACAAATCAAGTTTTAAATCGCAATCCCAGCAGTAATTCAGATCCTTATCACAATTTACCTGCTGAGGCCTGGGTGCAAAAACAAATAGAATATGGCAACACAGCTTCTCCATCAGGCGAAGGTCTTATTGAACCAATTAATAAACTTAAAGGTAAATTGGTTGGTGTTGAAATTGGAGTTTGTTTAGCTAACACAACTGAAGCCTTTGTTAAAGGTATTAAGAATCTTAAAAAATTATATGCAATTGATAATTATCCAATTTTTGTTGATTTAGGTGGAGAAAATTTAAATGAAGAACGCCAAGATTTAATGAAGGCGGCGGCTAAAGAAAAATTAATTCCATATAAAGATAAAGTAGAATTTCTTAATGTAACAAGTGAGGAATTTGTAAAGACACTTAAAGATGAATCATTAGATTTTGTTTTTATTGATGGCGACCATTCATTTGAAGCTGCATTAAAAGACTTTCAAAATTATTATCCAAAGATTAAAAAAGGTGGTATTTTTGCTGGCCATGATATACAACTAGATTCTGTTCGTAATGCTTTAACCTACTTTTTAAAAGAAAGAACCAACGAAGTAACTGGTGTTACCAATTCAGCTTGGTACATTATTAAATGAAGCATGATAAAATTATTGTATGGGGTGCCAAGCCAGATACAGGGCATACTCACGCATTTGTCCATGATGCCTGTGTTCGTGCAGCCGAATATCTAGGTCATCCAACATATTGGTTAGATAACCGTGATAACTTACCTGATGAATTCTTTGACAATGCACTAATTATTTCAGAACAATGGTTGGTTTTTCAAAATGGCATTAGTAATCAATTGCCATTGCGACCAACATCCACATATATTATTCACTATCTTGGAAACAAAGGACCTGTTGAAGGAAATCCAGGTGCATCGATGTACCTTGGTAAAGTAGGCCGTTTAATTGACTTTCGTTTTGCATGTAATTGGGGTGTCGATGGAGTGGAAGATAAGAACTACGCATATCATTTTGAAAAAGAAAAATATACACCAATTAATGATGGCATCTCCTTTTTTGACCGTGGTGATGATTATGATATTTTCTATTCTATTTGGGCTACAGATTTATTACCAAATGAAATAGATTTTGAGAATCGTTTGCGACCATTCAAAGAATCCAAGTATGCATCTTTTGGTGGGTCAATCACACAAGGTTGGCAAAATAAAGATGATGGTAATTATGATTATGTAGTCAAGTTTGCAGCTGAATGTCAAAAGAATGGCATTCCATTTATTCATAATGACCCACACAAGAATCCATTAACGACTGCATCACTTAAAGAATTTGTTTTAGAATCTTATCTTCCGTTTGAGGTTCGGCCAAATAATCACCTTGCAAATGGTTACATGTCTTGCCGTTCAATTAAGAATATAAGTTATGGTTGTCTTGGTATTACAAATTCTAAAACTGCATATGATTTTTTTGACCAAGAGATTGCTTATTCAGCAGATACTTCGGAGTTGTTTTATATTGCAAAAAAAATGCAAGATGATCCAAAAACAAAAGATTTGATTTTAAATCAAATGAAGAAAGTAAAAGAAAAACACACTTATATTAATCGTTTAAATGACATGATTGAAGCAACGGAGATGGCATGGCAAAAATAGCTTTTATTACAGGTATTACAGGCATGGTTGGTTCACATTTAGCTGACTTTCTCATTGAAAATACTGATTGGGACATTGTAGGTCTTATTCGTTGGAGAAGTCCACTTGATAACATTCGTGGTCTCATTGAAAACATCAATACAAAACATCGTATTAAATTGGTGTATGGTGATTTAAATGATGGCATTTCAATTGATACAGCTATTAAAGAAACACAACCAGATTATGTTTTTCATTTGGCAGCACAGAGTTTTCCCAAAACAAGTTTTACTGCCCCACTTGATACCATGAATACTAATATTCAAGGCACCACTCGTTTATTAGAATCACTTAAAAATTATAAGCATGATGCTATCATTCATGTATGTTCTTCTTCTGAAGTTTTTGGCCGTGTACCAAGAGAAAAATTGCCTATTGATGAGGATTGTTTATTCCATCCAGCATCTCCATATGCTATCTCAAAAGTAGGAACAGATTTAGTTGGTCGTTTCTATGCAGAGGCTTATGGCATGACGATTATGACAACAAGAATGTTCACTCATACTGGTCCAAGACGAGGTGATGTATTTGCTGAATCAACATTTGCTAAACAGATTGCGATGATTGAAGCTGGTTATATTGAGCCAGTAGTTAAAGTTGGTAATCTAAAAAGTTTAAGAACGATAGCTGATGTGCGTGATGCTGTTCGTGCTTACTATATGTTACTTACGGTTAATCCAACTCCTGGTGAATACTATAATATTGGCGGAACATATACCTGTGAGATTTCAGATGTGCTTAATGCCCTACTATCATTATCACCAATGCGTGAGAAGATTCGTATTGAAGTGGATCCCGAAAGATTAAGACCTATTGATGCTGACTTACAAGTTCCTAATACCGAGAAATTCTACAAACATACGGGTTGGAAAACAGAGATTCCATTTCATCAAACAATGAAAGATTTATTAAATTACTGGCGTGAAAATGTTGCTGAACATAAAGGAAAGTTTATTATACGATGATTATCATTAGAACACCTTTTCGTATTTCATTTTTTGGTGGCGGTACAGATTATCCTGCCTGGTATCAAGAAAATGGTGGCTCTGTTATTTCAACGACCATCAACAAATATTCATTTCTTGTATTAAGAAAATTACCAAATATTTTTGATTACAAATATCGTATTCGTTATTATGAAAAAGAAGAAACCAATTTAGTTGATGATATTAAAGTTCCTGTGATTCGTGAAGCTATTAAATATATGAATATTCCTTATGGCCTTGATATTACACATCATGGTGATTTACCAAATAGAACAGGCATTGGTTCAAGTTCAAGCTTTGCTGTTGGATTAATTCATGGATTATCAGTTCTTGAAGGGAAAAATTTTACCAAAAGAGATTTAGCATCCAAATCTATACATTTAGAACAAAACATTTTAAAAGAATCCGTTGGGTCACAAGACCAAGTTGCAGCTGCATTTGGTGGGATAAATCGTATTGATTTTGGTGGGTCATGGAATTTTACAACATGCCCATTACATTTAAAAAAAGATAAAATGAAAGAATTAGAATCTTGGGTTCAGTTATTCTTTACAGCTAAATTAAGAAATGCCCATGATATTGCTGAAAAGAAAATAAGTAATATTACCAATAAAAAAGTTGACTTGAATGAGATAGCACAAATCACCAAAGAAGCCGAGAGCATTTTATTTTCAGATTCACCCACAAAAATGAATGACCTTGGTGTATTAATGAAAAATCAATGGGAATTAAAGAAACAAATAGAAGTAACAATTACAAATTCTGAAATAGATGGAATGTATGATACAGGTATTAAAGCCGGTGCTATTGGTGGTAAATTACTTGGTGCTGGTGGCGGTGGGTTTATGATGTTTTTAACTCCACCACATTTACAAAAACAGGTAGCCGAAGCACTTAAACTAAAAGAAGTGCCTGTTGATTTCGAACATTTGGGTAGTCAATTGATTTACCATGATTACCAAGACCTAGAGGTATAAGATGAAAATATATGTAGCGGGACATAAAGGTTTAGTTGGGTCAACAATCATCAAACAATTAATATTAAATGGAGTTGATCCAAGTTTTATTATTGTTAGGACACATAAAGAGCTTGATTTAACGAATCAGCAAGCTACAAATGAATTCTTTAAAAAAGAAAAACCAGACCAAGTATATTTTGCAGCCGCTAAAGTTGGTGGTGTTCATTCAAACAATGAATATCCTGCCGAATTCATTTATAAGAATCTTATGATTCAAACAAATACAATTAATGCAGCCTATAAAAATGGAGTCAATAAATTATTGATGATTGGTTCAACTTGTGTGTATCCTAAATTTGCATCAAATCCAATTACCGAAGATATGATTATGACTGGTGCATTAGAACCAACAAATGAACCTTATGCAATAGCAAAAATAGCAGCCATCAAAATGTGTGAAAGTTATAATCGCCAATATGGTACAGATTATCGCACAGTATTACCATGTAATTTATTTGGACCTGGAGATAATTATCATCCAGAAAATGGTCATGTTACAGCTGGTATTATTAACACACTTCATCAAGCCAAACTAAAAGATGCTGATTCTGCTAAAATTTGGGGAACAGGTACTCCAAGGAGAGAATTTTTATATTCAGATGATATGGCTGATGGGTGTATTCATGTAATGAATGTTACAAAAGAGCAATATGATTCAGTAACATCACCAATGCAAAGTTATGTTAATCTGACAGCAGGTTATGATATGCCTATTCGTGAATGGGCTGAAATGATTAAAGAAGTTGTTGGTTTTCAAGGTGAATTAGAATTTAATGCAAGTCGTCCAGATGGCGCTCTAAATAAATTAACAGATAACTCAAAAGTTACATCCTTAGGATGGAAACCAAAAGTTGATTTAAAGGTTGGTTTAAAAAGAGCCTATGAATGGTACATTTATAATTGCAATAGATAGGAAATAAAATGAATGTGAATGAAAGATTATTAGATTATGCAGAAAGGTTATCAATTGCCTTACAGACAGTTGATCCTCAGCAATTATCTGAAGCTTATGATAAATTAAAAAGTGCTTACCTTTCCCGTAGAGATGTCTATGTATGTGGTAATGGTGGTTCACTTACAATGAGTGACCATTTTGTGTGTGACCATGGTAAAGGAACTCATTATGATGCTGACTTTCATCCAAAAATCCAAGCACTCACTTCAGGTGCAACAATTACTGCCATAGCCAATGATATTGGTTATGATGATGTTTTTTCAGTTCAGGTTGATATGAAAGGTTCTCAGGATGATATTCTTGTTGCCATTTCAGCTTCAGGTAATTCACCAAATATAATTAAAGCATTAACAAAAGCCAAAGAAAAAGGATTAATTACAATTGCATTTGTTGGGTTTGATGGTGGTAAAGCAAAAGAAATTGCTGATGTTGTTATTCATGTGGCCGAAAATAATTATGGAATTATTGAAGATGCACACCAATCAATTATGCACATTTTAGCACAAGGTATGCGTGAAGAACACCATTCAGGAAAAAAAGAACTTAAACTATGAAAAATGTTGTTTTAGTATCTGGTGGGTTTGACCCATTACACTCTGGTCATATTGCATATATTAATGCAGCCAGAAAACTAGGTGATGTATTAGTTGTAGGCCTTAATTCAGATGCTTGGTTAATTCGAAAGAAAGGTAAATGCTTTTTACCATATTTGGAAAGAGAATGTATCATTGAAAATTTAAGGGCTGTTAATTTTGTGGTCCAATTTAATGATGATGATGGAACTGCAAGTGATTTAATTACTTGTGCTCGTGAAATGTTCCCCGATGACCATTTAATTATGGCCAATGGTGGTGATAGAACTTCAGATAATATTCCAGAAATGGGATATGAAGATAATAATTTAGAATTTATGTTTGGTGTTGGTGGCGAAGACAAAAAGAATTCTTCATCTTGGATATTAAAAAAATGGAGTTAAAAAAATGAAATGTTTAATTACAGGCGGATCTGGTTTTATTGGATCCCATATCGTTGATGCACTAATTAAAAAAAACCACGAAGTGGTTGTTATTGATAATGAATCTTCAGAAGTTCATGCTCATTTTTATTTTAATGAAAAGGCAACTTATCACAAATTAGATATTGCTGATTATCAAACCACTAGAAGCATTTATGATGGTATTGATTATGTTTTCCATTGTGCAGCTGAATCTCGTATTGAACCATGCAATTTAAATCCAATATTGGCATTTAAGACCAATACATTAGGTACGGCAACAGTTCTTCAATGTGCTCGTGAAGCTGGCGTAAAAAAAGTTATGTATTCTTCAACATCTTCGGGTTATGGATTAGTGAATGAACCTCCTTTAGAAGAAACAATGCCAGATGATTGCTTAAATCCATATTCTGTATCAAAGGTATCTGGTGAAAAAATATGTAGGATGTATACCAAATTATTTGGTGTCAAGTCTGTTGTCTTCCGATACTTCAATGTTTATGGTCCCCGTGAACCATTAAAAGGGCCCTATGCACCACTTATTGGGTTATTCTTACGGCAGTATCGTGCAAAACAACCATTGACAATTGTTCCAGATGGTACACAAAGACGAGATTTTATTCATGTTGATGATGTAGTGAATGCCAATATACTTGCGATGGAAGTTGACCATGACCATTATGGTGAGGTGTTTAATGTTGGTTCAGGAACAAATCATTCAGTATTAGAATTAGCTGCTATGATTTCCAATAATACGGTAGAAACTGGTCCAAGAAAAGGCGAAGCCTATATTACATTGGCAAACAATCAAAAGATTCGTAATATTTTAGGTTGGGCACCAAAAAGAAATGTGATTGATTATGTTAAGGACGAATTAAATATAAAATGAAAAATTTAAAAATTAAAAGAGAATGGGGGTATTATTGTGTGTTATACGAAACCGCCAATGTTAAAGTAAAAGAACTTGTGGTTGATCCTGGCAAATCATTAAGTATGCAAAGGCACCAATACCGTAATGAGTATTGGCATATTTCTGAAGGTGTTGCTTCCGTATTAACTAAAATACCTACAAATCCTGGTTCTGAGGATAAAATTGAAAGAAATACACTATTTTTAAATCATACAATAAGTATTCCTATAGGCCGTTGGCATCAATTATCTAATCAAACTGATAAACCACTAAAGATTGTTGAAATACAATATGGTGTTAAGTGTGAAGAAGAAGACATTGAAAGACAATGATAAGAATTGCTCATAGAGGATTGACCAATGGTCCAAATAAACAATTTGAGAATCAACCAAACACAATACGCTCTTCTTTAGCAAAAGGTTTTGATGCTGAAATTGATTTGTGGGCAGTTGGTAATAAGTTATATCTTGGACATGATGAACCTCAATATCAAGTAACTGAAGATTTTATTAAAATTAAAGGGCTTTGGATACATGCTAAGAGTTTAGGTGCATTTCATTGGTTAGTTAATTCAAACTTAAATTTAAATTATTTTTGGCATGAAAAGGATAGTTATGCTTTAACAAGTAAAGGTTTTATTTGGGCTTATCCAGGTAAAACTTTAACTTCACATTGTGTAATGGTAATGCCAGAATCTGTGGATATAACTTTGTCCAATACTATTGGTGTTAATTGTTATGCAATTTGTAGTGATTATGTGGAAAGAATAAAATGAATATAACATTTGGAATTACCACGGATTACTCATCTATAGAAAGACTTGATAGCATAATTAATTCTATAAATCTTTTGAATATACCAAAATATGAAATATTGATTATTGGTAATAAAAAAATTGATAGTCATGGAGTTGTTAATTATATAGAATTTGATGAGTCAATTAAACCTCTTTGGATAACAAAGAAAAAGAATATAATGATTCAAGAAGCAAAATATGATAATGTGGTTTTATTCCATGATTATTTTCTTTTTGATCCAATGTGGTATCAAAATTATCTTAAATTTGGAGATGATTGGGACCTTTGTTCTAATGAAATATTATTAATGAATGGTAGAAGATGGGGTGGAGATTGGATGACTTGGGACGATCCTTTGTATGAAAAATATGCTCCTTTACATTATGATGATTGGACAAGAACCGAATATATGTTTGTAGCTGGTTCATATTTTATTGTGAAAAAAGAATTAGGATTAAGAGAGCCTCTGAATGAGAATTTAGGATGGGGAGATTCAGAAGATGTTGAATGGTCACTTCGTATTAGAAATAAATGTATTATGAAATGTAATGGAAAAAGTAGTGTTAAACATAATAAAATTCACAGAGATATTAATCATGGATATGATTTGTGTATATCTAACCCACAACTATGAATAAACTTATAATATTTGATTTAGATGGAGTTTTGATTGATTCAAGAGAACTTCATTATGAATCTTTAAATCAAGCATTAAACAATGTTGATAACCAATACATTATTTCCCGTGAAGAACACTTATCAATTTATGATGGTTTAAACACCACAAAAAAATTGGAATTATTGGCCAAAAACAAAAATTTACCAAGAAATGTTTTTAATCCTGTCTCTTATACACATCTCCGA
>ENA-OSIY01002202-OSIY01002202.1-marine-metagenome-genome-assembly--contig:-NODE-2202-length-10197-cov-4.685277_pt1 | contig 10197 bp, 8 predicted proteins | sample MGYA00237884_ERZ534233 | MGnify/ENA primary metagenome ERZ534233 (study PRJEB26412, sample SAMN06343840) | marine metagenome | isolation source: estuarine water | place: USA: Columbia River Estuary... | reverse complement strand
AGCCTTTAGGCACTAATTAAAGAGGCACTATTATGTTATATTCAATGACAGGGTATGGAAGGGCAGAGGCTATTTTAAAGGACAAAACATGCTTAATTGAAGTGAAATCCTTGAACGGTAAACAATTCGATGTTCGTTTAAATTGCCCCTCTTTGTTAAAACCTTACGAAGTTGAAATCAGAAACAAATTAAATGAGACTTTATTTAGAGGAAGTGTAGAATGTTCAATTTCTGTAAAATCAAATGGCGTATCTAAGCCGGTTAGCATTAATACGGCTTTAGCGAAATCATACTACCAACCCATTATTGAATTGGCAAATGAATTAGGGATTGAGAAAGAAAATTTATTAAGCACTTTATTAAAAATGCCGGATGTTGTTTCTTCAACAAATGAAATTATTTCGGAAGAAGAGTGGAAAGCCATTTCAAATTTATTGCAGTCGGCAATCAATCAGTTAATTCAACACAGAAGAGACGAAGGGAAATCAATTGAAAAAGATTTATTAGAAAGAGTAGCAGCTATTGAAGAACAACAAGCCAATATTGCGGTTCATGAACCCAATAGACGCATTAAAATTAAAGACGGCTTGGTAAAATTATTAGAACAACACGTTGGTGTTGATAAGTATGATACCAGCCGCTTAGAGCAAGAGCTTATATATTATATTGAGAAGATTGATATTTCCGAAGAAAAGGTAAGACTTACCAATCACTGTGGTTATTTTAAGGAAGTACTAAAAGAAGCAGATGCTTCAAAAGGGAAAAAATTATCTTTTATTTTACAAGAAATGGGAAGAGAAATAAATACCACTGGCTCCAAGGCAAACGATATTGAAATTCAAAAGGCGGTAATTCTAATGAAAGACGAGTTAGAAAAAGCAAAAGAGCAAATTTTAAATGTTTTATAAGATGTTGGGAAACAAATTCATTGCTTCTGTATGTATTGTTTTTGTATTGACATTTATAAGTGCTTGTCAAACTAAACAGTTGTATGAACAAAATACAATTTATCCAAATCACAGTTGGGCTTCCAAGCAGGTAAATGAGTATTCTTTTACTATTACTGACACCTCAGCTGCTTATAATGTGTTTTTTGTAATTAGGCATCATAATGCTTATCATTATAAAAATATTTTTATACAGTTGAATACGACATCCCCTGACAATACCATTTCAAAACAATCTGCAGATTTAAATTTAGCCGATGATGCTAAAGGATGGCTGGGGGTTGGCATGGATGATATATATGATCAACGTATTCCAGTGAATACGACGCCGGTCCGATTCAAAAAGGGATTGTATAAGTTTGCGCTTTCTCATACCATGAGAGAGGATCCCCTTGAAAATGTTTTATCAACAGGCATACGGGTTGAAAAAGTGAAACCATGATAAACATTTTTAAGAATATAAATAAGCTTCAATTGGTTAGGGTTGTTTATTGGTTGTTCCTTACCTATATGGTGGCGGCTTTTATTTGGTGGTATGTTGCCTTAGTAAATCAGAATGAACAAATTGCCAAGGTGCAATATGGAGTAATGCAAACCAGCGACCCCAACCTAGCTCAAAAAGTGCATGCGATTGAGGATTTTCAACTTAGAAAAAACAAACAATATTTAGGAGAAGGGGTGACTATTTTATTTTTATTTCTATGTGGTGCTATCTATGTATATCGCTCTCTTATAAAGCAGATACGCTATACCAATCAGCAGCAAAATTTCATGATGGCAGTAACCCATGAATTAAAAACACCTATTGCAATTACACAGTTGAATGTGGAAACACTCCTCAAGCGAAACCTGGATCCAGAACAGCAAAAAAAATTGCTGGAAGTTTCTCTGGTGGAAACCCAAAGACTAGATAATTTATGTAATAATATTTTGTTGGCCTCGCAATTGGATATGGGGGCGTACCAAGCCAATACTCAAGAAGTAGACTTCTCCTATATTGTTGAGCAAACAGTGCAAGTTTTTAAAAATCGTTTTCAGGAAAGAAATTTTAAAAGTTTAGTACAAGCTGGAATTTTAATTAAAGGAGAATCGGTCTTATTGCAATTATTAATAAATAATTTAATTGATAATGCTATTAAATATTCACCTAATATGGAGCTTATTGAAATTGAGTTATCGCAATTAAATGACACCACTAAATTATTAATAAAAGACAATGGTGTCGGCGTGCATATAAATGACAAGGAAAAAATATTTGAAAAATTTTATAGAGCCGGCGCAGAGCATACTCGATCTACAAAGGGTACTGGGCTTGGGTTGTATTTGTGTAAGCGCATTGCTATATTTCATAATGCGAAAATCATGGTAACGCCTAATAGCCCCAAAGGAAGTATCTTTACATTTATATTCAGATCTAGTTAACATGGCCAATCATTCAATTTTATTGGTGGAAGATGAAGTGCATTTACATGATGCATTAAAATTAAACTTAAGTTTAGAAGGCTATGAAGTTACTTCTGCCTTTGATGGTCCAGAAGCCTTAAAACAAATTGAAAATGCTGCTTTTGATTTAATTATTTTGGATGTGATGCTTCCGGGTATTGACGGGTTTGCTATTACTGAAATTATTCGCTTAAAGAATAATCAAACGCCCATTCTTATTTTAAGTGCAAAAAATACAAGTGCCAATAAAGTACAGGGATTAAAAATTGGAGCGGATGATTATATGACTAAACCTTTTAACCTGGAAGAACTCTTATTAAGGGTGGCTAAATTGATACAAAAAACAAATAAGTTGGTGCAGTTTCCGAATATAGAAACGCATACCTTTTCTGGCAATCGTTTCGATTTTGAATCTTCAGAAGCCATCAGTTTTTCAGGTGAAAAAATACTGTTGACTAAAAAAGAAGCCATGTTGCTAAAATTATTGATAGATAACAAAAATAAAGTAGTTTCCAGGGAGCATATTTTACAAACTGTATGGGGCTACAATGTATTTCCCAATACCCGAACCATTGACAATTTTATCCTCAACTTTAGGAAGTATTTTGAAAAAGATGCTCGACAACCTGCCCATTTTATATCCATTCGAGGGGTTGGGTATAAATTCCAAGATTAGTGGCCATTTAGGCAATCTTTTATTAGATTTTACGTTTAAAGTGATAGTTAATTTAAGTAAATGTCATTGTCTTCCATTCAGGATTTTGTTGAACCCGTTAATTTGGACCTTCTTTCCAAGGATGAAGGCTATAGAGATACCCAGTTAGGTAAGCATATATTAGTGAATCAGGGCAGTTTACCTGATATTACCCATGCCGACATCGTTATTATTGGAGCGGGTGAATGCAGGGGCGCCGGCTTTGCATTAAATGGTCATGAGGCCGCGGATGCCATTAGGGCCGCTTTTTATAATCTATACTATTGGCATGCACAGGTAACGATTGCGGACATTGGGAATGTAAAATTAGGACAAACCATTTCGGATAGTTATGCTGCCTTAAGAACGGTCATTTCCGAGTTAATGCTCCAAAATAAGAAAGTTGTTATTATTGGTGGATCCCATGATTTAACCTTGGCACAATACCATGCATATACTTCTATCCCAACACTTGTAAATGCAGTGGTTGTGGATGCTAAAATTGATTTGGATTTGGAAGCGAGGCTTCCGTCGGATCATTTCTTGGAAGAATTGTTTACAGGGTTACCCAATCACTTGAATCATTATGCGCATATTGGGTTTCAAAGTTATTTTATGCATCCGCATATGTTGGAAACCATTGATAAATTAAGATTTGATTGTTTTAGATTAGGTAAAGTAAGAGAGAATATTGAGGAAATGGAACCTACCATAAGAGATAGTCATTTAATGAGCTTTGATATTAGTGCCATTCAAAATGCACATGCGCCGGCCAATTTAATTACCACTAACGGATTTAATGGGGAAGAGGCTTGTGTATTAATGCAATATGCTGGAATGAGCTGGAAAACAAGTAGTATAGGACTTTTTGGATATCAGACAGCGCAGGATCAAAATGGATTAACGGCTATACAAATGGCACAGATGATTTGGTATATTGTAGACGGGGTGCATAAGGGTAAAAAAGAATCGCCATTAACTGATTTAGAAAGATTTAAGGAATTTCATATTGCTTTTACGGATATTGACACTAAGTTTTTACAAAGTAAAAGTACGGGTCGTTGGTGGATGCAATTACATAATGAGCAGTGGTGCCCTTGTAGTTATAAAGATTATTTAGTAGCTTCCAATAACGAAATTCCCGAAAGATGGTTAAGAGCATTGGAAAGAGAGTAATCAATCCCCTACAATTTATTTTAATTGCAGCATTATTTTTATTGTCTGCATGTAGCGTTCAAAAAGCGCAAAAAACTTTATTAAAATCGGCCAGTTTAAAAGGAGCGCATATAGGAATTGCGGTATATAATCAAACTACGCAAAAGTGGGTGGCCAAGCATAAGAGTAGAGATTATTACACACCTGCTAGCAATACCAAAATTCAGTCTTGTTATTTAGGAATGAAATATTTAAAGGATTCCATTCCTGGTTGGCAGTTTGCAGAAAATAAAGATTCCATTTTTTTAATGCCTTTGGGTGATCCCACTTTTTTACATCCAGACTTCGCGTATCAGCCGATTGCCGAATTAATAAAAACAACTAAAAAGCAAGTTGTTTTATGTTTACCAGCAAATGCCGATAACTTCTCTATGTATGGGTCAGGTTGGTCATGGGAAGACTATGACCAGGATTATCAGCCGGAAAGAAATAGATTAAATATTTATGGCAATGTGGTAACCGTGTATAAAAAAAATGGGGGTGTTGAATTAAAGCCCAATTATTTTACAAAAAATGTAAATCTTCCAAAACAATATACCGTTTGGTCTCGTGAAAAAGTAAGTAATCAATTTATTGCAAAATCAGATGCGATTAAAAACCCTGAGCAACAAATACCATTTATTACCGGTACAAATTATACATTGGCAAAATCGTTGATTGAGGACACTTTACATCCTGCTTATCCTATCGTTATCCAAAAAGGTTGGAATCAATCTACTGCAACCATTATTAAAACTGTTCCAACAGATAGTTTATTAAAAATAATGATGTACCGCAGTGACAATTTTTTTGCTGAACAGGTTTTATTAATGACGAGTCAGCAATTACTAGGAAGGATGGATGACGCTGCTATTATTGATACTATCTTAAAAACAGATTTTGCTGATTTTCCTCAGCAACCGAAGTGGGTGGATGGCAGCGGCTTAAGTCGTTTTAATTTAACAACGCCCGAAAATTATATTAGCCTATTGCAAAAGATGGAAGCCGAATTCCCAATGGAAAGAATAAAAGCAATTTTTGCGGAGGGTGGAAAAGGAACATTGTCTTCTTACTATAAAAATATTCCTGGACAATTGTATGCAAAAACCGGTTCTCTTGCGAATCAAATCGCCTTAAGTGGATATATCTTTACCAATAATGGGTCTAAGTTATTATTCTCAGTATTGGTTGCAAATCATATAAGTCCTACTTCTTATGCAGTAAGACACGCGGTAGAAGAATATTTGACCGCTATCATGAAAGAATATTAGTTCAATTGAATGATTACTTGCTAAATAGCCCGTCTAAATACCCTTCTTTAAAATCAATATAAGTAGGCGCGCCGCTTGCGCTTATATTAGGGGATTCACAATTAAACAGAGAGTCTATCAATCCATGCATTTCTTTTTGAGAAAGGGATTGACCTGCTTTAATCGCCGATTGTCTTGCCATACATCGAATAAGCTTCTCTCTTTTGCTAAATTTCATATCCCCGCTAAAATGTTTGAATTGTTCTAATAATAATTCAATTGCATTTTTTTCATTTCCAGAAATCACATCCGCCGGAATGCCCTGAATAATAAAACTGTTTTGTCCAAAAGGCTCTATTTCATAACCAATGATAGCTAAGTCCTCCATCATATCTTCCAATAAAATAGCATCTGGCACGCTTAGCTCTAATACTACAGGAAATAAACTTTTTTGCGTTGCATGAGCTTGTACACTCGCTTTTTGATATTTTTCGTACAATACCCTTTCATGTGCTAACTGTTGGTGCACCATAATAAATCCTGCACCAACGGGGGCAAGGATATAGGTATTGTTAATTTGTAGTAAGGTAGCACCCTCGTCTATCAAAACAACTTCTGAATCCTTATACAGTCCCATAGAAGAGGACTTTACAATATACGATTCGTTACTATTTTCAATTCCTTCTTGATCTGCCGTGGTGGGCAGCGCACTAAAAAAGCTTTTCCATGCTGTTTTTTCCGTTTCACTAACTCTTGGAATAAAGTGGGCTTGATTTTTTTGTGTGAAGCCTGCATACAAGGAGCTACTTGATGCACTATTTCTTTGTTCCTCGCTTACTGGTTTTTGAATGGCATCCAATTGTTGAATATCGGCAGCTAAGGAAAAATCTAAAGAAGGGGCAATACTAAATTGTGCCAATGCATGTCTTACTGCTGCTTGCACAAATGCATAAATAATTTTGTCATCCTCAAATTTAATTTCCTGTTTGGTAGGGTGCACGTTAATATCCACTTGTGCAGGATCCACATCTATGTATAATATATAACTAGGGAAACTTTCCTTTGGTATTAAGCCATCAAATGCATTGGCAATGGCATGATGTAAATAAGCACTCTTAATATAACGGCGGTTCACAAAAAAGTATTGGTCGCTTCTGGTTTTTTTAGCTGTATCTGGTTTGCCAACAAAGCCGGATATAGTTAGGTAGTCTGTTTTTTCACCTACTGCTACTAGTTTGGTTTGATAGCTATTGCCCAACACATGTATCGCTCTTTGTTTAAAACTTCCTGCCTCCCAATGAAAAACATCCTGACCATTATTTGTGAAACTAAAATAAATTTCAGGGAATGCTAATGCCACTCTTGTAAACTCTTCTATAATATGTTTTAATTCGGCTGAATTGCTTTTTAAAAAATTTCTTCTTGCAGGCACATTGAAAAATAAATTTTTCATACTTATATTTGTACCTACTGGGCAGGCTACCGGACTGGTTTCACTTACCTGGCTGTTTTCAATTTCAACGTTGGTCCCCAATTCATCTTCGGCTTGTCTTGTTTTTAAATTGACTTGTGCCACTGCAGCAATGGAAGCCAAGGCTTCTCCTCTAAATCCCATGGTTCTAATTTGAAACAAATCCTCAATAGAACTTATTTTACTGGTGGCATGACGGGCAAAGGCATTTTGCGCATCAATGGGGTTCATCCCTTTCCCATTATCAATCACCTGAATTAAAGCCTTGCCTGCATCATTGATAATTAATTTAATTTCTGTAGCCCCTGCATCTACCGCATTTTCCAATAATTCCTTAACGGCGCTGGCGGGTCTTTGAATAACCTCACCTGCCGCAATTTGATTGGCAATATGATCCGGTAATAAATGAATGCTGTTGGCCACTATTAAATCTTTTAAAGTGTGTAAAAGTAGTAAATTTGCCACTTAAAATCTCAACTTATGCTTAGAACAGCAGACATCAAAAAAACACCTCATCATTACCTTCCTGGGGACTTTATTTTAAAGGATTGGGCCGGTTTGGAACCCTTTTTTAAGGAGTTAACCGACAGGGCTATCAACAGTAAGGCGGAACTTGAAAAATGGTTAAAGGACTTGAGTGAATTAGAGGCGTTTATAAGTGAGGATGCTTGCTGGAGACAAATAAAAATGACTTGTGATACCACGGATAAATCCTTGGAAGATGCGTTTACGTATTTCTGCATGGAGATTCAACCACAAATGCAACCTTATGCCGATGCTTTAAATAAAAAATTAATAGCATCTCCTTTTACCACCGAGTTAAACAAAGCGGAATATTTTACTTATTTGCGTTCTGTAAAAAAGAGCATTGAATTATTTAGAACGGAGAATATTCCTTTGCAAGCAGAATTAAGTGTTTTACAACAACAATATGGTACCATTGCTGGGAAGATGACTATTGACATGAATGGGCAAGAATATACTTTACAACAAGCTTCTCAGTTTTTAGAAAACGAAGACAGATTGATTAGAGAAGAAGCCTATAAAAAAATACAAGAACGTCGTTTGCAGGATCAGGATACCCTGCATGAATTATTTACCACCCTTATTCAAAAAAGACATCAGGTAGCAGTGAATGCTGGCTTTGCTAATTATAGAGATTATAAGTTTGCGGAGCTGGGTCGCTTTGATTATTCCAAGGAAGATTGTTTTCAATTCCATGAAGCCATAAAATTACATGTGCTTCCTTCGGTTGATAAAATTTATAATCGCAAAAAACAAAAACTAGGATTGGCTATTTTAAAGCCTTGGGATACCGAAGCGGAACCCTCTGGTACCAAACCTTTGAGACCATTTACCGACGGCAAGGATTTGTATGAAAAATCGGTGGCTTGTTTTGAAAAATTAAACCCTTTTTTCGCGGATTGTTTGCGAAAGATGAACGAGTTAAAACATTTTGATTTAGAAAGTAGAAAAGGAAAAGCTCCTGGTGGATACAATTGTCCTTTAGCAGAATCAGGTGCGCCATTTATTTTTATGAATGCAGCTAGCCAAATGAGTGATGTAACTACCATGGTACATGAAGGTGGACACGCCATTCATTCTTTTTTAGCACACCCACTTTCTTTAAGTGCTTTTAAAGAATATCCCATGGAAATTGCCGAAGTGGCAAGTATGTCTATGGAATTATTTACCATGAATCATTGGCAGTCTTTTTTTGATAACGACTCTGATTTAAATCGTGCAAAAGAACATCAGCTAGAACGCACTATTACTATTTTCCCATGGATAGCGATTATTGATAAATTTCAACATTGGGTATACGAAAATCCAAATCATACCATTGAAGAAAGAACCAGTAATTGGACTTCTATTTTAAAAGAATTTTCTACCGAAAGTATCGATTATACAGGGCTTGATATGTATCGTGCCATTGGGTGGCAAAGACAGTTGCATTTATTTGAAGTGCCTTTCTACTATATTGAATATGGGATTGCGCAATTAGGCGCTATTGGTATGTGGATGCAATATCAAAAAAATCCTACACAGGCCTTAGAAAACTACATGAATGCTTTGGCATTAGGAGGGACCAAAACCTTACCAGAATTGTATAAAACCGCTGGTTTGGAATTTAATTTTTCTCCTAATTATGTAAAAACCTTAATGGATTTTACCAATGAGGAGTTGGAAAAATTATTTCACTAATCCTTTAATAAGGTAATTAGGTATGTAAACTAGTTGTGTAGCAATAAAAAAAACAGCCCTTTTAATGAGGGCTGTTTTTTTTATTTATATTTTAAATGAATTAAGATTGAGCAGGACCAGGACTGCCGCCTTCTGGTGGTCTGTTGCCTGGTCTTGGACCGTTGTTATTTCTCGGACCATTATTATTACGAGGTCCATTAAAGTTTCTTGGCCCGTCATTGGGTCCATTGCTAGGTCCACGACTGTCTCTGCCAGGCCCGCCGTTTCTATCATTATTATAATTGCCATTGCCAGGACCTCTTTGTTGGTCTCTGCGACGACGATCATTTTTCTCAAGTGTTTTAAGACTTATTTGACCAACTAATTCTACAAAGGAAGACTCCACTTCCTTAGCTTTACCACTGATTACTTCTACTGCTTGCAATTCGTCTACCACGATACCTTGTTGGTTTAATTTTTTAATCTCAACAACACGATCAATGGTTAAAGGAAAATGCTTTGTATTATTAGGTAGGGTGTACCACATTAGATTCTTGAAAATATCTTTCTTTATAAGGAATGCCTGACCCATGGCAGTTTGCAAAGTATCTGCATAGTCTGGGAATCCTTGTAAAGCGTCTAGGTAAGTATCCAATTCAAAATTCAAACAACATTTTAAACGACCGCATTGTCCGCTTAATTTAGTTTGATTAATAGATAAATTTTGATAGCGCGCTGCAGTGGTGTTTACACTTTTAAAATCGTGTAACCAGGTACTACAACATAATTCACGTCCACAACTTCCAATACCCCCTAATTTAGCTGCTTCCTGGCGTATTCCAATTTGACGCATTTCCACTTTTAGTTTAAACTCGCCAGCAAATATGCGGATGAGTTCTCTAAAGTCAATACGGTCATCGGCAGTATAAAAGAAGGTCGCTTTTTTACCATCGGCCTGTACTTCTACTTCACTTAACTTCATTGCCAACTTAAAATAAGAAGCATGTGTACGAC
>ENA-OSIY01002201-OSIY01002201.1-marine-metagenome-genome-assembly--contig:-NODE-2201-length-10198-cov-5.460528_pt1 | contig 10198 bp, 9 predicted proteins | sample MGYA00237884_ERZ534233 | MGnify/ENA primary metagenome ERZ534233 (study PRJEB26412, sample SAMN06343840) | marine metagenome | isolation source: estuarine water | place: USA: Columbia River Estuary... | reverse complement strand
AGATTATTCCTATTGTGAATAAAGTTAGCCCGACATTTTGTTTGGCCAAATGGCACCACACAACTTTATATCTACAAACGGGTGAGACACACAGTTGTTATCATCCTCCTACACATCCTATTGACTTAAAAGAAATTAAGAACAACCCCAGTGCTTTACATAATACTCGTATTAAAAAACAAGAGCGCAAAGAGATGTTGGCAGGTATCCAAACAGAAGGTTGTAAGTACTGCTGGAACATTGAGAACATGGGCGATGATTACATCAGCGATCGTCACATCAAGACATCTAGCATTTATACAGAAGCCCGCTTCAAGCAGGCCAGTAGAGGTCCTTGGGATCAAAACATCAATCCAGAATATGTAGAAGTTAACTTTGGTAACGAGTGTAACTTTAAATGCGGTTACTGTCATCCCAAGTACAGCAGTAGATTCTACAATGAAATCAAACAACACGGTCCCGTTGACACAGTAAAGAATCATAGATGTGATGTTGACTGGCTAAAGATCTACGAACGTGAAGAAGAGAATCCCTATGTAGATGCGTTTTTTAAATGGTGGCCGGAACTTAGCAAGACATTAAGTATCTTGCGTGTTACAGGAGGCGAGCCACTGATGCACGTCAGCACATGGAAACTTCTTAATACCATTAAAGAAACTCCCATGCCCGACCTAGAGTTAAACATCAACAGCAACATGGGCATTAAGACAGCACTAGTTGATAAGATGGTTGAGCATGTTAATCACTTAACTGAAAATAAAAAGATTAAAATCTTTAAATTGTTTACCAGTGTTGATACATGGGGACCACGTGCTGAATACATTCGTACAGGCTTAGACTTAGAGCTGTGGGAACGTAACTTAGATACATATCTTAAAAGCACAGGACAACCTATTAGCTTTATGATTACCTTTAATATTCTAGCTGTACCAACGTTTAAGAGTTTGTTGGTAAAGATTTTAGAATGGCGTAGAGAATACAATCAATACAATAAAACAGATCAACCACAAATGGTCCGCTTTGACACTCCATATTTGAAAGAGCCCTTACAGTACGACATGAACATTCTACCCAAAGAAGAGTTTATGCCTTATATGTACGACCATTTAAAGTTTATTGAAGACAACATGGATGACCGTGATCCCACTAAGTTCTCTAGTGTAGAGTACGAGAAGTTTAGACGAGTAGTTGACTATATGGCTTCTACAACCTATAGCGAAGAAAAGATCTTAGAAGGTAAGAAAGACTTTTATAATTGGTTTAATGCGCTTGATCAGCGTAGGGGTACTAACTTAATTGAAACATTCCCTGAGTTTTCTGCTTTTTACAATGAATGCGAATTATTAAATGGCTGATTTAAAAGAACTAAAACAAAACGGAGCATTCTGTATGCTACCGTGGATACACATATATACGACTCCTATCGGAGTTGGTGGACCTTGCTGTATTTCTCATCCCAACATCAATGCGGGTAACAGTCGCACTGACTCTCTTATCCAAATGGTTAACTCACCTAACATGAACCAGCTAAGGTTAGATATGTTAAACGGTGTTAAGAATCCTATGTGTGCTACCTGTCACAATCACGAAGAACACAACATTAGAAGTTTTAGGGACAGCGTTAACTTTGAATATGGTAGACACTTTGACGAAGCAATGGTCGCAACCAATGAAGATGGTACACTAAATGACTTTAAGATGCGATACTTTGATATCCGTTTTAATAACATCTGTAACTTCAAATGCCGTACTTGTAATCAAGACTACAGTAGTCAGTGGGAAATGGAAAATAAACGTATGAAAGTTTATTTTCCTCCTGTGTTTAAAAATGATTCAAAGACTTTCCTTGACGAAGTATTAAGTCATATTCCCACAATTGAAGTAGCTTACTTCGCAGGTGGAGAGCCACTGATCACAGAAGAGCATTATGTCATGCTTGAGGAAATGATTCGTACAGGTCGTACAGACATTAGCCTTAGATACAATACAAATATAAGTAACTTGAAGTACAAAGACAAAGACTTGCTACAGTTGTGGAAACACTTTGACAAGAAGGTACAGATATCTGCCAGCATAGATCACTTTGGTAAACGTGCTGAATACATTAGACACGGCACCGATTGGGGCAAGGTAGAAAGTAACTTTAAATTATTACAGACTATTGACAACATTGATCTACAAATGAATACTGTACTCAGTGTTTATAACTTCCTTACATTGGATACGTTTTATCAGTATCTAATCGATAACAACATGTATGTCCCTAAACAGTATAATACATTTAGTATCTACAAGATGGACAGCCCTAGTTGGTTAAGTTGTTTTATGTTACCTGAGAAACACAAACAACAAGGTTTAGATCGCATAGAGAAACTAGCCCAGACAATGAAACGTATGGGCTTTACTCCACACTGTATTAGTGAAGTTCGTTCTATCATTCCTTGGGCACAGTCTAAAAATATTTGGGAAGAACAAAAGGCCATGTTCAAGAAAGAAACAATTAGAATTGATGAACTTAGAGATGAAAAGTTCGTACAAACATTTCCAGAACTAGCGGATCTACTGTTCATATGAAAAAGACAATACCTATTCACAACAAAGACTTTCTGCTAAATGAAAGCAAAGTCTTTTGTATGTTTCCTTGGATGCACTTAAATGTAACGCCCAAGGGAGATATCTATCCTTGTTGTAGTAATAACTATTCTACTCCTTATGGTAACACCAAAGAGATTAGTTTAGAAACAGCATTTAACCTTGACGAAATGAAACAGTTAAGATTGAATATGTTAAACAACGAACCTAGTAAGATCTGCGAGTTCTGTTACAAACACGAAGAAGCAGGACCACACAGCTTCCGCAACTACAGCAAAGACAATTGGGCTACTCGATTTGATGAGCTAGTTCCTAACACACTAGAAGACGGTACAGTTGAAGACTTTAAAATGCGATACTTTGATATCCGATTTAGTAATATCTGTAACTTTAAATGTCGTACCTGTGGCGCAGAGTTTAGTAGTCAATGGGCCGCTGAAAACAGACACCATGATAAGACATTGCCTATTATCATGCACGCCGATGACGGCAAGGGCAAGTTGTTGGAAGAAGTGCTGACACACATTGACCATATCGACTTGGCTTACTTTGCCGGTGGCGAACCATTGATCACCGAAGAGCATTATGTTATGCTTGAGGAAATGATTCGCAAAGGTCGTACAGATATTACACTACGTTATAATACCAACGCTAGTAATATCAAATATAAGAATCATGATTTGTTGTCTCTTTGGAAAAACTTTAAACGGGTAGAACTAAGTTGCTCTGTTGATCATTATGGTGAACGAGCAGAATGGATTAGACACGGAACAGATTGGGGACAAGTGGAAAGTAATTTAATTACACTACGAAATCTAGATTATGTAGTATTCCAAATAAACACTGTGTTTAGTATCTTTAATTACAGTACAATTGGAGAGTTTTATAACTATCTAAAAGAAAAGAATCTAGTACAAACCAATGATTGGTATCACAGTTTGTATCTAGCAGTTCATCCTAGTTATTATAGTGCTAAGAGCTTGCCAAGAGAATTAAAAGACATTGCTAGAGTAAAGGCACAACAGTTCTGTGAAAGCAATGGGGATCAGTATCAAGGTGTTACTCGATTAGTCACAGATGCTATAAACTTTGCCGACAATGGCGATACATGGGAAGAAAATAAGAAAATGTTCTTTAAGCATACATTATATCATGATGCTCTACGCAAAGAAGACTTTGCCAAAACATTTCCAGAACTAGCAATATTACAAGATTTAAAGGATTAAAATGTCAGACGTAAAACAATTAATCAAAGAAGGCAAACACTTTTGCGTATTACCTTGGGTACACTTCCACTCGTGGCCCAACGGCAATGTCATGCCCTGCTGTATCGCAGACAGTGACAAGCCTGTGGGCAAGATCAAGTCAGATGAATCTATCATTCAAATGATGAACAGTGAAGACTTCAAAGCTCTACGACGCAACATGCTCAAGGATGAGCCCAGTGATGTGTGTAAACGATGCTACGACTTAGAGTTGTTAGGTACATGGACTATGCGTCAGAGTCATAACAAACGCAAGGGCTTCGAGTATATAGACATGATCGAAGCTACCAACGAAGATGGCAGTATCAATAATTTCCAAATGAAGTATATGGACATTCGATTCAGTAATCTGTGTAACATGAAATGCCGTAGTTGTGGCCCTGGCTGCTCTAGTCAGTGGGCTGAGGAATACGTTAAGAAGAAGTGGGGCATGGATCAACTAGAGAAACACTTTGGTATGAAGTCTATTGTTGTTAACTCCAACGAAGACCAAGTGTTCATGACTAAGTTAAAACCTTACCTAAAGGATGTAACAGAAGTTTACTTTGCCGGGGGCGAAGTTATCATTACTCCAGAACACTATGAGTGTTTAGAGTATTGGATTGAAAATGATCTAACAGACCAAGTAGAACTAACCTATACAACAAACCTAAGTGTGTTAAAGTACAAGAACAAAGACTTGGTTAAGTTGTGGAAGAAGTTCTCTAAGGTTAAGATCTGGGCCAGCTTGGACGCAGAAGGTGTTGGTGCTGAAATTATTCGCAAAGGTACAGACTGGGATAAAATTGTCAAGAACATGCGTAAGATTCGTACAGAAGTTCCGCACGTTGAATTCCAGATTACTCCCACAATCAGTATCTGGAATGTGTTTACATTTCCGGACTTCTTTGATAAGTTAGTTGACGAAGGCTTCTTAGACTTTAGCAATCCACGTTGGTATTCTAATGCTAGATTTAACTTGCTAACTAATCCGTGGTATGCTAATATTATGATCTTACCACAGCATATTAAAGATCGATTAACAGAAAGATATAAAAAGTCTATTGAACGTTATTCGTATAATAAAGATCTTGCCAACGGCTTTAAGATGATTGTATATACAATTCAAAGCGGTGCTCCCAACAAAGGTGGCCTTCAAGAGTTTATCAAGTATAACGATGAAGTTGACTCGCACAGAAACGAAAAATTGCTAGAAGCAATTCCAGAATTAAAAGAGGTATACGAATGGGCAAACAGCTAATAGCCATTACATCTAAACAAAAGTATCTAGCTGTCACTTGGCAAGTGAACAATTTCTGTAACTTTAAATGTAGTTACTGTAATCCGGGTAACTGGGCAGGCACTGAAACTAACAACGGCAACTTAGGTATGTATCTATCTAACTTAGATACTATCATTAGTCGTTACAAGGAAGATGGTTACAAACATTTTAAGTTTTTCTTCTCAGGTGGAGAACCTACAGCATGGAAGAATTTTATTCCTGTCTGTGAGTGGCTTAAGAAAGAGTTGCCAGACTCTACTATCGCAGTTAACACTAACCTAAGTCGTCCACTAGAGTGGTGGAAGAAGCACCATCATTTGTTTGATGATGTAGTTGCCAGCTTCCACGTTGAGTTTTCTGACAAAGACAAGTATGAACAAAACAGTATCTTCCTCTGCGACAAAGTTAATTACCTTGCTACTAAGATGTTGATGCACGAAGAACGTTTCTGGGAAGTTGCTGAATACGGTGAACACTTGAAAACTGTAATGCCTAACTACTTCTTAGAGTGGACACCGCTGTTTGATGAAATGACAGTTAACGCAGGTCCTTGGCAATACAAAGATGATGCTAAAACTAAATTCCTCAGCGAACATAATGTAGATATGAAGTTTACTGTGCCCAAGCCCAGTAAGAAAAACTTCTGTGTTAGTTACAATCAGTATGACGATAACTCTACAGTGTTTACCAACAGCAACGACATTATCATTAATAGACAAAACTATTTTAGTGGATGGAAATGTAATGTTGGAGACAGTATCTTTATTAATCCAGCCGGAGCAGTTAGCCTAGCCAGTTGCGGGCAAGGTGGATATGTTGGCAACATTCTAGAAGATATTGAAGGTATTGGACCTAAGCAAGTAATATGTCACAAAGAGCACTGCCATTGCGGCACTGATATTATTATTCCTAAGACATCAATTAAGTAATGACAATTTTAAATAAAACTAACTATCCCTATATCTATCCTAACAGTATAGATATGCGGTCAGATACTATGGTTCATCAGATAAGGAATTGGAACGATGCCAACTACTGGTATTGTGAATTTCTACTAGGGGAAGGATTTAATACCTTTAAGATTGATTCTTTAGTTCCCAGTGATATATTAGATAAAATTAAAACAGACGACAATACATTTCTAGTATTATGTAATTGTCACGAAGCATTTCATTCAATTGTAGATCCTATATATAAATTTGTTATAGAATACGCCAACATTCCTCCTAACAAAGTTATCGTTCTTACTGAAAGCGCTGATTTACATAATGTTGTTTTAGATTATACTGTTAAAAATAATGTAAAACCTTTTAATGTTGAATGGATAAGATCTTTCCAGTCGGGAGTAAAAGGACAACGGCATCGTCAATTACGCAATCCAGAATATATTGAGCCTAATATCCTTGCTTTGAAACCTTATCCTAAGAGGTATCTTAACTTTAACAGACGTTGGCGCTTACATAGGCCTGCGTTAGTTTCTTTGTTAATCGCTAAGAATCTTTTAGATAAAGGATATGTTAGTTTAGGTAAAAGTGATTGCGGAACAAGATGGAACTCAGTGTTTGGATGGATCGAAGGTAGATTAAATCAGGATCCTGAATTAAAAGATTTATTACAATCTAACAAAGACCGTATCATAAACACTCCCGATTTATATCTAGACAACACTGATTTAATGACTAATAAAGCAGACCTAACAGTTGATACTGATAGTTTATATGCTGAGACATTGGTAAGTATTGCTTCCGAAACTAACTTCTTTCCCGAGTTTGAAACAGGCAGATTCTTAAGTGAAAAGACATGGAAGCCTATGGCATATCGCCATCCATTTATAGTTGTTACTGTACCTAGAACTTTAGAATTATTAAGATCTATGGGATATAAAACATTCCATCCGTTTATTGACGAGACCTATGACACTGAAGAAGATCCTGTCCGTAGATTAAAACTTATTGTCAACGAGATAGAACGCATTTCTAATTTAACTGATGAAGAAGTTAATCATTTTATATCAAACATAGTTAACATAACAGAACACAATTACAATCGTTTAATGAATAATACTAAATTTGTTACAAAAACATTATGATCAATGACTTTAAAAATATAAACTTTGCCAAGTACAACCGTGTATTTGCGTTTGGATGTAGTTTTACATCGTATCGCTGGCCTACATGGGCAGACATTATAGGGAGAACTCAGTGTACCGACGCAGAGTTTATTAACCTAGGCAGAGCCGGAGCTGGTAATCAATATATTACAACACAACTCGTACAGGCTAATTTAAAATATAAGTTTAGTGCCGACGATTTGATTATGGTTATGTTCACGGGCTATACTCGAGAAGACAAGTATATTAATAATCAATGGGTAACTCCCGGCAACATTTATACACAGGGGTTTTATCCCAATGACTATGTAGAGAAGTATGCTGATGTAAAAGGTTTTGCCATTCGTGATCTAGCACTTGCTGAATTTGCCCATGCCTATTTAGAAAATAGCCCCAGTGATGCTATTGTACTACAATCAGTTCCGGGCAACTTTGCCGGTAAAGATTATACTGATGTATTAGAATTACACAAAGAATTATTAACAGAAAAAATGCCAGTTTCATTATATGAATCTGTGATATACAATCCTAGAAAACCGGGTTATTGGGAATGTGGAGCATATTACTATGATCCTGGACAAGCACACCTAAAAGAGAAGTACGGAGACTATCATCCTAGTCCTTTAAAATACCATCAGTACTTGACCAATATAGGAATACCCTTAGATGACCGAGCATTACAATATGCCCAAGACTCGGCTACAAAATTAGCCGCCTGCGAAACGCTAGATCAAGTACAACAAACTTGGATCGGTTATGAGAATTTTTCTCGCCACATTATCTGAGTATATAAATATTATTAAACTTATTTGAGGATTAAATGAAAACAGTAGCAATGATCGGTTGTGGTAAATTGGGCAAAGACTGCGCCGAAGTAATGGCCTTACACTACGATGTTGTAGGATATGATGTAGTTCCAGTCAAGGCAGACTTTCCTGTACTACCTACAATTGAAGAAGCAGTTAAGGGCAGAGATTTTATTTTTATTGCCGCACCTACACCACATGATCCAATGTATGGCGGAGAAGCACCGACAAGCCATTTACCTAACAAAGACTTCGATTATACCATTGTCACAGACATTCTTAACGAAGTTAACAAGCATGTAACACAGAACCAATTAGTTGTTCTTATCAGTACTGTGCTTCCGGGTACAGTTCGTAAACATCTACGTCCTTGTATTACTAACGCACGATTCATTTACAATCCTTACTTGATTGCCATGGGCACTGTTAAGTGGGATATGGTTAATCCAGAAATGATTATCATCGGTACAGAAGATGGCACAGTTACTGGCGATGCTAAAGAACTAACTGACTTCTATAAAGTGTTCATGGAAAATAATCCACGTTATGAAATTGGTACATGGGATGAAGCAGAAGCCATTAAGATCTTCTATAACACATTCATCAGTACTAAGATTGCCCTAGTAAACATGATTCAAGACGTGGCAGAAGTAAACGGTAATATGGATGTTGATGTTGTTACCACTGCTCTAGCTAAGAGTACACATCGAATCACAGGTCCTGCTTACATGAAAGCAGGCCTAGGTGACGCTGGCGCTTGCCACCCACGTGACAACATTGCCCTACGTTGGTTAGCTGAGGAGTACGATCTAGGCTATGACTTGTTTGATGCTATCATGCTAGCCCGTGAAGTACAAGCAGAGCGTATGGCAAAACGTTGTTTAACATACGGCAATGAGATTGTTATTATAGGTAAAGCATACAAGCCCGGAGTACCTTACACCAACGGTAGTGCCAGTATGCTAGTAGGCCACTATATAGAAAAACACGGTGGCATAGTTCATTATCACGACCATAACACACATGACACTATCAACCTTGACAAACATAGAGTATTCTTAATCGGCTATTGGGAAAAGTGGGTAGAGGAACTATCTTTCCCAATTGAAGCAGTAATAATTGACCCATGGAGGAAAATTACTAGCTCTCAGCATAACGGTGAAATTCTTCACTACGGTAACACCAAAAAAAAAGTTTAAGATATCTTCACCCTAAAGAATTTGAAAAGTTTTTCTATTTAAATTTTCCAAATCTTCTCAAAGATAAAGATACAATTCATGTTAGTTGGGCTGGTACTTCTCATGCTCCATTTCCACAAAGGAGCATTTGGGATATTATTGACGAAATTAATGAAGCTCGAGCATTGGGAAAAACTAAATTTATCTTTGCTAATTTATCTGAAACTATTATGGTTCCTATGATAACAAAGTTACATAGAGTTGTAGATCACTTAACTGACATTGATAGTAAAAACATTATATTAGCTCAAGGATCTCTTAATAGTCAAGCTGCCTACAATGCCTATGCTGATAAAATAAATCGAGTTAGAAGAATTGGTATATTGAGTGCTCATGTACAAGAATGTGCTGTTAAACATTCTTCAAATGATGTAGTTAATCTACCATCATTAAATCTGTCTTCAATTTGTTTTTGCAAAGTTTGAATGTATTGTTCTTTGCGTTCTTGTGGTGTTAATGTTTCCATAGTTTTAAAATTTATTAATTAAACAATCTAAGTATAAAATATCCTAAGTTTCTTTCATCATCAGTAAGCTCCTCATTATATAGCTCTAAAAATTCATCTAAGCTACATTCTTTGTGGGCGAACTGGTTCATAAATAGTAATGCTAGTTCGTGAAGTTGTTCTTCTTTCATAATAATTAATCGTTTAGTGTCATTAAAAAATTTGCTCCGTTTTCTTCAAATGTTAATAGGTTCTCATAGTATTCTTCAAACTCTAATAAGGTAGATTCCTTGATATAGTTATAGTGATCTCCCATATACTCAACCCAATCTAAAAAATTATCTTCTTCTTCTATCTTCATCATATCTATCTCATCAAAGAAATCATTTATCTCACTTTTTAGTTCCATAAATTCATCCCTGCACACACTTGATGCTAATAGAGATGCAAGTACTTCACTACTGATACTTGATAATGAAAA
>ENA-OSIY01002200-OSIY01002200.1-marine-metagenome-genome-assembly--contig:-NODE-2200-length-10204-cov-5.678780_pt1 | contig 10204 bp, 17 predicted proteins | sample MGYA00237884_ERZ534233 | MGnify/ENA primary metagenome ERZ534233 (study PRJEB26412, sample SAMN06343840) | marine metagenome | isolation source: estuarine water | place: USA: Columbia River Estuary... | reverse complement strand
TTTTCAAGCAGAAGACGGCATACGAGATTTCTGCCTGTCTCGTGGGCTCGGAGATGTGTATAAGAGACAGATACAGATCATTATGTGAAGAACGTATAAGCGAACCAACTGAAAAATACATGATTAATACCACGCTTGAAAGATACTGGAAAATGATACGATTAGAAGAAGATGGCCCTGGAGTAAAAATAGTAATAAACAACATTGTTGACCAAGCTATTGAGCAAATTTTTATAGATTGTCATACAAAATGTTATACAGTTAGCGGCGACATAAGCCCAATGCAAACAGTATTATTAGACGGAATAATAAACAATTTAAAAGCATTAATATACGAACAAGTAACACAAAATCTATAACAATGATAAGAACAAATGTGATTAAAGTCTTGGCATTATATAATATGTCAGCAAAAGAATTGAAGTTGGGTATGAAACAAGGAGCATACACTCCGAACATTATCAAAGACGCTCACTTTTTGGAAACAGTACTAAGCGCACAAGTGTGGCTCGGAGAACGTAAAATCTATAAAAAAGTACAATGATGAACAAATTAGAAAAGACTATTTTTATAATAGCAGAACAGTTGTGGGCAAATGACTACGCATTCACAATTAAACATGACAACTCAGAGACTCCAGCAATAATACTCGAGACAAAAGGCTGGTATACAATCGAAACATGCCCTGATGAAAAGCTAATGTTATCACGATTTAATAACCCAATATACATTGGGAAAAGTACAGATACTATAGTTGAGATGCTTTACTACTTACTTGAAGCAGAAAAAGCCAAATACTACGAGGAAAGAAAAGACGATTAACATACAAATGCCACACATCATAAATTAAGTTGGTGTGTGGCTTTTTATTTGGAGCGGACCCGGAAACTCGGTCTTAAAGAGCGAGGCATACTGTCTTAGGCTTAAAAAGCCGCACACGGTCGTAGAAGCAAAGAGCTACACGACACCAACCAACTTAAAATAAAAAACCCACAATACTTTTTATGGCGGCTTGGTACAATGTACACTTGGCGACTTAAGTTTGTGGGTTCTATATTGTGCTCAGAGAGCGGTCAGCTTTTGTCTCAATAACCACTCAATGAGTGGAAGCAGATTAAACTGTAGCCGCTTTTGGCGCTAGGCTAACCAAATTACCTTCTTTAACAACTGTCCATACGTCTTTGTATTGAACATTGTAAGAAAGTGCAGTAGCATTGTTTGAATCAGAAACAGCAGCCGCAATTTGATTTTTACATTTTTCGTTGATTTCAGCAAAGATTGTAAGGTCTTCAACATTCTCAAGGTCAAAGTCCGGCTTAGCAGGGTCAATTGCTTGAGCTTCTTTTCTTTGCTCAACTGCAATATCATAAGACATGATAGCATTGATTTGAGTTCTTGTTTTACCTTTTGTAGGAACTCCATTCTCATCAAGCAAGATTCCAACGAATCTGTCTAAATAAGTAGTCTTTCCACTTGCTCCACGACCTTTTACAGTGTTTGAAGTTGTGATTGCCATCAATTTTGCCATTAAGGCGTCTTTCTGATTTGAATTCTCTTTTGACATAACGTTTAAGATTGTGTTCCGCTCCTGTGTTATACAGTTTTAATGAGTTTCACGATTAATAATAATCAAAGATAGTGAAATAGAATCTTATATAGTGCTAAAGAAAAGTTAAAATTTTGCTAAAGTTTTAAAGTCGTTTTTCTAACTTATAAATATATATTAAAACACTCCAGATGGAGTTTTAGATACCCGATTTTTGACCGTTATATACTTTTAATATTATACTACTAAAAAATTTTTTAACTCCTTAAATGAGCTTATTTTAGCCCGGGAAAATGTACGGAAAAAAATACAGGAAATAAAAAAGCCGCAATGGTTAGATTGCGGCTTGGTGACTAAGAAAGGAAGAGCTTTTGTGTTAGTTTAGGGTGGTATTTAATGGGAGTTTTAAAAAGCAAACATGTGCAAATTCAAATCCTACAGCATACTTTCTAGTACATTCTTCAATTATATTTGCTTCAATAAGAGCTTCATACATGCCTTTGTTTTCAGCATATGATTTTACTATTATTAAATGGTCAATATGTGGAATGTCATCTATATCTAAAGTTACTCTTGCAACTTGTTGTCCATCTTTTAAATCGTGAAGAGTCATGTATATTCTTCCACTATTATAAGGTCTAACTTTAATAAAACATTCGTATCCATTTAGAAGTACTATTTTTCCGTCTAATGCTATTCTAAGTAATTGGAAGTTTTGACTACTCATTATCTTCTGATTTAAATTTTCTTACTGATTTGTCTTTAATTTTTTTAATAGCTCTATTAAATGCCCAATTGTTAAATCTAGCAAGCCCGCTTCTTGAACGAACATCCGCTATTGCATCTTCTTCCTTTTCTAAATAAGAAATAATTCCAGGCGCCGTGTTACCTGTTTTCATATCAAACGGCTTAATTAAGTAACTCATAATTATATTAGTATTATTTTATTTTTTTTCAAGTATAAAAAACAGTCCATTGTTGCTTTAACATCAGCTAAAGAATCGTGAGCTCCATCAAATTCTACTCCAAAACATTTTTTATGAAGTTCTTGTAGGTTTGGCCATTTACCAGGCTTACCCCATTTATTAATTGCTCCAACATATTCAACAGTATTAAGCATTGTACAAAAAGATTTTTTATACTTAAACAAAGCTGGTTCAATACCTGCAAAAGCAATTTCATTTGCAACAATTTGATTGTCAAAAGTATGATTGTGAGCTATTTTATATTTACATTGTTTTAATGCTTCTTGGAACTCTCTTAATATTTCAAAAACTGGTATGCCTAATTCTTCATTACGCTCTGTTGACATTCCGTTTTCTATAAAGAATTTCTCTTTTGGTATTTCCCAACCATCAGGCTTGCAAAATGCTTGATAAGTTTTTACTATCTCACCTGTCTCTGTAAATAAACAAAAAGATAATTGTGTCATTCTTGCTTTTGGTGGAAACCCATTTGTTTCCGTATCATATACTAAATACATAATTTTATTTTTTATTATTGTTTTTAAATTTCCATTGGTATCCTGCATAGAATTTTCTTTTTCCATAACAAGCATCACTAATATGTCTATATTCGCCGCCTACAGCTTTAGCCGCAGCGGCAAAAGACTTAAAGACTCCTATAATTTTACCGTCTTCAAATTGCTCAACAGCATATCCAGATGCTCCATTTCTATTAATAGGCTTCATAAACACTATCTTTTCTTTTGGCTTAACTTTTATAATTATAGGTGTTTGTCTGCCAAAAATGTTATTAATCATTTTTGTTATATTAACTTTTCTATTTTTAAAGTTTTCGTCTCTGATTATAGCATATATTGTTTTACCTTTAGTAAAAGTTTCAGGACATTGCTGAGGTAATGTTCTAATAATGTTTTTATACATTATTACTCTGTCAAGTGCTTTTATTTTGCCTACAATATTAATTTCATATAAAGTTTCATACTTAGGCATAGGTCTATAGTCTTTTAATGAACTAGACATTTAAAACAGCTTCTATATATAATCCTGATTTGTAAGGACTTAATACTCTATTATCATATAATAAACCTGGTAATTTATACATTGGCTCATCAAGATATACTTTTGCTGGTATTACATTATTAGAATATATGTGAGCATTGTTTAAGTTCATTTTTAACTTACCAACATTTAGTTCGCAAAAATCAGCTGTATCATGCAGTAGTAAAGCTCCAAATATAATATCATATGGTAATCCAAGAAATATGTCTGAAGAGCGAAAATCAATATTCATGTTTAATTCATTTCCAATTCTAACAAAAGTAATTCCTGTATAACAACAAGGCAATACTTGTTCTTGTAAGTCCGATGGATTCCACATTGTAATATGAGCTCTGCGACTATTATTTTTAATCTGATTAATAGCGTACATTAATTGGTCTTCTTTTCCATTAAAATTACGTAGTTGATAACCGTAAGTTTTACCTAAACTACCGTTTAAATCAGCATATGAATCCCACCATTTTATATTGTGTAAATTAAGATATTTTATTGTTGTTCCGCCATCTTTAATCCACAAATATTCGTGAAGAGCTTTATCAAAAAATACTTTCTTAGCAGTAACTATTGGAAAACCTTTTGTTAAGTCAATAGTAAGTTGTTCGCCAAAAGAAGTAATTGTATTTACTCCTGTTCTATTTTTTGTTACAGTACCATGTGTTAATACACGTCTTATTAATTTCTTGTAATCTGATTCAAACTTACTCATTACTATTTATATAATTTGGATCGTTATTAGTAACATAAGTAATTTTTACATTTAACTTTGGTTTTGAATCTTGCAAAGATTTATGCAATGCACCAGTGTAAGCAAACAAATCTAAAAAAGTATCATCTTTCATACTATACTTAAGCCTAGCAAGTTTTAAAGCCATCATACATTTAAAGAAGTCTTCAGTTGTAATGTTTTTGCCAGTTAATTCTGTTGCTATAACTGCAGCAGAAGCCATCGATTCTGTGAAAGGACCATATTCTTTAGTCTTTTCAGTTTCGCGAGTGTAAATTACATCAATCGCGTCTTTAAGTAGGTTATCAGCCTTTTTGTTTTTCATAATTTTGTTTTTCTTGTTTGTTAATAAATTGTAAATATAATTCTAAATCTAATTCAATTTGTTCTGCCTTTTTTAATTGCTCAGGCAATTTTAAATATTCTTGAGTGTATAAACCTTCAACAATCTTCCACCAACCAACTTCATTTTTACTAAGTTTTATTCCTTGATTTTTATAAACTTTGTCACCAATTTTAATTTCTCCATTATCATCTTTTATTATTTTGCCTGAAAAGTTATCAATAGCAACATAATATATTTTAATATTGTTTCTTAAACACATTTGCATATGTATTGGCTCATAAGGAACTTTAGAAACTATTTTCTTTATTTTTTCCAAGGATTTCTGCTTCATAAGATACTCCTTCTGTAATTGCTGTGCTCTGTTGTTTCTCATCTTCTATTTTTAAGTTATAATACTTGTTTGGAAATATAAATGGTGTTCCGCTTACTTTAGATATATGTACTGAGTTATTTTCTTCTAGTGGAACAAATCTTTGCATTTTGCCTATTTCAAGTTTTAATTCATTTCTTAATGTTTTGTTTATAAAATTTATTTCATACTTTTCAGTTCTTGTAAAAAATCTTTCTTTTATATGCTTAGCAATAAACTTAAATTCTTTTACACTTGTGTTTTCAAGAGCAAAATCGTTTAAATGTATTTCAAGGTCTTTACATAATCCAGTTCTAGATTCTTTTTTAACAGTTTCTAATTCTTTTGTTTTAATTTCTGCTGCATCAAAAACCATTCTAGACTTAGAAGTATCTATATTAGGCAATGAGTTTAAATAATATAAGAACTGTGGTATTTCGCGTTTTAAATCTTTTAATATATTATGATTTGCTTTGCCTTGTAATGATGGTATTTTTCTAACCCAGTATCTAATCTCAGGAGATTCAACTGAACTAAATTTAGTTTCATCATTTGAAGTTATTATTAACTTGCCATAGAATGGAATACTGTATTGACGAATGTTTTTACTATTCACAAGTATTTCTTTTTGTGTTGCTAAGTTTTTTAATTTTTCAGTAGATTGCACACTTTCAAATCTTGATTCTTCAATTGCAATTATATTTTTATCAGCATAAGAACCATTAAATTGATTTGTTATATCCTGAGGGTTAATTAAAACCATATTTGCTCCAAATAATATATTTAAAAAGTCTACAAATGTTGTCTTACCTGTTGAACGTTCTTCACTTATTAATACAAGTATTGGTAAAGATTGTTTTGGTAAATCATATAATACTTTTAAATATGTTATACCTAATTCATATTGGTCTCCAAATATATGCTCAATTAAAGTTTTAATCCAATACCAATTAAGTTCATCATAATTTTCTTCACTACATATTTCATGTTCAAATGGCGAATATAAATTATAGTTATTATTTATAACTGGACTATGTGACTTATTGTCTGGATTAATTGTAAAGTCATCATATTTTTGTATAACTTCAAACACACTTTTTGGATAGTCTTCAGCAATTGTTAACTTATCCCAGTATACTAACTCTGTTCTATTAATACCATATCTATCTATTTTAGATATAGTCTTAAAGTATTTAGTACCAATTCTAACAAATGGATATTCATTGTGCATCAAATCATTTTCAACATATGATTTTGCATGCATAAAAGAATCTTTGAATTTGAATTTTTGTAATATCATGAATGGTGAATATACTTTGTCAACTTCTAAGTTGAGAGCATTTTTCATTTTCACAACAAAATTACCATTTTCAAGCACAATCATACGTTTTTCATTATCACCTTTATTAACATATACAGTTAATGCATCAATGCTAACAGCCTTGACGCCTTTTACTTTAAGCATAATTTCAAATGCCTCTTGTATGTGTTTTTGATTGTAATAATCAACAGGATTAATCTCTGTTACTGATATTGGAATTAAGTCCTCAATCATTTGGATTATCTTTTATATGACAAGCTCCTTTTTCTAAAGAAACAATAATTTCGTCATTAATTTCATAGTCACCATCTTTGTGATTATTTTTTATAATGTATATTATTGCTTCTAATTCATTTTCAGTAAGTGAAATTCGACTTGTTTTGTCAAATATTTTTTTTGTTTCAAACTTGCTTTTAATAGCCTCGATTTGACTTATTATATTATCCATATTGTTATTTTTTTAATTTGTTTATAAATATAGTGAATAAAATTTACATATCTTTCTATGTTAACATAAATTTAACATTTTTTTTAAATCCTATATAATTTGTCTATTTTAGAATACAATTTATTTAACTGTGTTTCTATTTTTTTTCTAGCTCCAGTTATTTTATCACTTTTAATTATAGCAAAGTATATAGGTAAATATATTTGCTTAATTCTAACATGAAAATCTTCTCTTCTTTTTTCATAAAATGTTCTTGTAACATTATAATGTATAAACAAATCTATAATTCGTTGTTCTAATAGTTTAAATGCAAAATTAGAATCTTTGCCTTGAGCTATAGTGTAACTTATTATATTATGCGCTTTAGGCAAAGGCATATCTGTTAATGCTTCAAACTCGCCAGTTTTTTGTTTCTTGCCGTTTTCAACTATTTCAATATCTTCCTTAAGCGCGCCACACACACAGCAAACTTCTTCCCCCACTATATTTAATGCTCCACAAAATGTACATTCCCATGTTTTTAATAAATCTATAGCGATTTTTCTTTTCCATTCCGCAGGAGTAAAATAGTCTTGCCAATTTCTTTTTTGTGAAAAAGTACCATGCTCTAATATGTTTTGCCCTAAGTCTACAAATGTAAATTTATCTTTGTATATTTTATTTGTAATTCTAGCACCTCTACCTGCTGCTTGTAAATATAATGCTAAACTTTTAGTTGCTCTGTTAAATAATATAGTTTCAACATCAGGAACATTAAACCCAATTAAAAATATGTTTGCGTTTATAAGTACAGCATCATGTGTATTATTAAACCAATCTACAATGTCAGCTCTATTTAAATCTGATTCATTAACAGAATCAAATAGCTTGCAATTAACTTTTTTGCTAATAAAGTAATCATATACTGATTTGTTAATTGTAGAGTTAGCATTAAATACCATTGTTTTTTTATCTCTGCCATACAAATCATAAGCTTTATATAAAACTTCTAAAGAAGCTGTATTGTTGTATACTTCATTAATAGAGGCTCTTGTAAAACCATCTGGAGCAGTTTCACTAGTTTTAAGTTTATCTATATCTGGCAATGTAAGCACGATATTGTAGTCTTGATTTAAATAGCCTAAATCAACTAATTCTTGAGCACCAACACCGCATATTAATTTATCATATTCATTAGCCATACTTAATGGTCTAGTATATTCAACACCATCAACTATTTTACTTTCACGTTTATTAGTCATTGGAGTAGCTGTAAATCCAATTAATCTTTTAGGATTATATTGGTCATAAACTTTTTTGAAATAATCTAAGTGCGCTTCATCACATAATATAGTATCAAATTGACCTAAATATGCAATTCCGTAAGTTTTTATTCTAGCGTTTATAGTCTCAACCATAGATATAACTATTTTAGAATCGTATCTTAAATTGTTATATCTCGAAGTAAGTATAGCGGCATCTTCAAGCCATTCGTGATTTTGAATAAGTAATTCAACTCTATGAGTCAAAATAAGTACTCGACCTTCTTTAGATAATTCGTTTGCTAATTTACCAATAAGTATTGATTTACCCCAACCGCACTCCGCTTGTACTAATAATCTTGGTACGTGTAAATTAACAACTATTTCATCATAAGTAGGTTGTTGATATTCTCTTAATTTTATCATTAAAATAAACTTAATTGTTCTGGTTCTCTACTTTCATTTATAAACTTATTTACTTCTTTTAAAGTTTTTTCATTCATAATAGAACTATGTAATCCAATAAGCATATTTACATCTGTATGTTTATACTTAGCTGTAAATACATTGCATCTCATAATTATTTCTTCTTCTGTAACAGTACATACTATTATTCTGTTATCTGTTGTTTTAAATTCTTTACTACTATTCATAAGAATTATAATCATCATTATCCCAATCATCATCATTAAAAATGTAATCTATAATCATTCCTCCGATTAAAAATACGCATAGCATTATTACTTTTCCTATATTCATTACATATAATATTTAGGTGATTTATATCCTTCTCCAATAGCCCACATTGATGTATCTATGTATCCTTGTAAGTTTTTACTAAGATAACCATTAGATTCTATATGCATTGCTGCAAGTTGTTCAGCTTCAGCTTTAGTTATATAACCAGCGCTAGCTCTACTACCTAATAACAAACAAGCCGTTCTAACTTGAGGATGACCGTTATCAACTATATTATCTATTCTATTTGTGAATATCCTAATAGTTTTATCATAATTGTATTGGTCTTCAGTTTCATACCTGGCAGTAGGAACAAAATTTGAAGTTGGTGTTGATGCTAGGTTTACTTTTATTGGCACAGTCCAATCTTCTAAGTCCCAAGCAACTGCTTCAGAAAAGTCTCTTGAAATTATATTAGTATCAATACTTAAAAACAATGGCAATAAACCATTTTTTGTTGCTGTATCAAAATAACCTAATTGCTCAAACTCTTTTTCAATAGTTTTATATATTGCTTTAAAGTGTTCCTTATCTCTTGGCTTTGTAATTCTTATAAGACATTTTACTCCTTTGCCACTTGGGCTAAAGTATGTACATATAACACATTGATAAGTTGTAAATAAATAGTATTTCAAGTTATGTGCTTTTTCAATGGTTTCAATACCATCAAAGTCTAATTGCATAATTCCAGTCCATTCGTCAACATTATCATATTTACGCCCAACACCAACTTTAATTAATACGCTTGGTGTAAAAGAATATAATTGATGTTTAAGAGTTCGTTTTAATGTTATGTCACCTGCTTCTGTTGCCGCTTTAACTTTTTCAAGAATATCAAAAGTGTTTTGCTTTGGCATAGCATGTGCATTTACAAAATCTTCTAATGTAACATGACCAACTACTTTTGTAAGCTTTATATTGCCTGAATAATATGGGAACTTTACGTTTTTACTTGTTTCCATAATTAATTAGTTTAAACAAATATTTTGTGTTTGTGCTACGTGTTCAAAATCCATTAAGTCTACATACATAGCAACACCATAGCCATCTGTTGTTACATAATCACTAAATAATAATACTGAAGTATCATCACTCATGTCTTCATTACCTAAAGCGTCTATATCAGCTTCATAATACTTTTTACCTATTGTAAACCAATCTGCCATAAGCATTGATTCTAATCCTTTTAAAGATAAACATTCGAATACTCTTCCTGTTTTTGCCATAAATTCTGTTTTTTAATTTGTTAATTTTTTGTACCAAGAAAGGCCGCATATTTCTATGCAGCCTATAACTTGAATTACAATTTAAAAGTTTACACTTCTACTTTCCAGCCATTTAATGTGACAAAAAACATTGGTTTTGTCATTTGCACTCCGTTTTTGTCAGTATCAACTTTTCTGCCACGAATGTTATAATGTCTGTCTCTTATACACATCTGACGCTGCCGACGAATAGAGAGGTGTA
>ENA-OSIY01002196-OSIY01002196.1-marine-metagenome-genome-assembly--contig:-NODE-2196-length-10220-cov-9.527063_pt1 | contig 10220 bp, 9 predicted proteins | sample MGYA00237884_ERZ534233 | MGnify/ENA primary metagenome ERZ534233 (study PRJEB26412, sample SAMN06343840) | marine metagenome | isolation source: estuarine water | place: USA: Columbia River Estuary... | reverse complement strand
AAATGGGACTTGGTGGCGGAGCTGGTGTAGGTTTAAGTTTACCGGGTGGATATATTAATGGAGCACCTGATAGTAAAGATGTTAAGAAGAATAGTAAGAAACTTAACAACAAAGGAATGAGTGGATATGAGGAGATGGATGAAGATAATATTCCTGGTGGTTTAGCAAAAGGTAAAACCCTAATTGATTTAGCTAAAAAATGGGATTCAAAAGGATACTATGACCCAAAACAATTTGCAGAAAAATATGTAAAACCTCAATTGATGAAGGGTATTAAAGTTGAAATGGAGCATACAACTGATGTTAGATTTGCAGCTGAAATAGCAATGGACCATTTATGGGAAGATTTAAATTATTATCAAAAGTTATCAAGTATTGAAGGTGATAGTATAGCTGAAGCAACTGCATCTGATATAATAAAAGATTTGGATAAAGTAAAAAATGATTTAATTAAAAAAGTAGATGTTTTAATAGCTAAAAAGAAAAAACTTTATTCTAATGTTGATATAGAATCCCCAATGAGTGCAGATGAAAAAAAGTTGGATAAAGATATACAATCTATATTTTCACAAATCCAACAATTGATTCAACAAAAAAGAAAAATAAAAGAAACTACAATTATAGAATATACCGGTAATGGAGCATTCCCTCAGGATGGTAATACAACAACTGGGTATATATGGAACTCTGATTGGGATGATTATGATAAGCAAAAATATTATTTAGATAAACTGGAAGGTTGGGATTTTGTTGATGATATACCATCCGAAAGAGAAAAGAAAAACGCAGTAGACCAGAAATTACCAATAGATAATCATAAAGATACAACGGATAAATACAATCGTATATTAAAGTATGATTTGAAATCTCCAATTGATTTTTTAAAAGAATCTTTATTAATGGAAGGTGGGGCTTATGGTCACATGAATCATCCATTTGATATTGAAATGAATCTTACATTTGCTGACCTTAAATCAATTGTAACCAAAGCACTTAATGGTGATTTAGAATTGACTAGAGAGAAGACTGATGGGCAAGCATTGGCAGTTAGTTGGGTAAGTGGTAGGTTAGTAGCAGCTCGTAACAAGTCACATCTAAAGAGCAAAGGAGCTGGTGCTATGACAATCGGACAGGTAGCTGAAAAATTTGGTGGTAGGGGTGGATTAACCGATGCTTACAACTTCGCTATGCAAGATTTATCTAAAGCAATAGCAGCTCTATCCGAACCACAAAGATTAAAGATTTTTAAGGATGGTGCATGTTTTATGAATTTGGAAGTAATATATCCAACATCCGTAAACGTAATTCCTTACAATCAACCCCTATTAGTATTTCATGGTACATTTGAATATGATGATGCTGGTACTATCGTAGGTGAAAATCAACAAGCGGCATCTATATTAGGTGGTATGATTAAGCAAGTAAACGCACATGTTCAATCTAAGTACACAATACAAGGACCACCAATGACTAAGTTACCTAAATCAGAACAACTAGCCAAGTTACAAGGAAAGTATTTAGGAATGATTTCTAAACTACAATCTGAATTTGGATTATCTGATAATGATGGTGTGGGAGAATATCATCAGGCTTGGTGGAGTAAATTTGTAGAAAAGGATGGAAAGAAATTAGATGCACAAGAAAAAATAGGGTTAGTAAAGAGATGGGCATTCAACGATAAATCATTCAGAATTGCAACAATACAAGACCCTAAGTTAAGAGCATGGGCTGAACAAATAGATAAACAAGACCAACAAAAGATATCAAAACAAAATCTAATGAGATTTGAGGAGATATTCTTAGGAGTTGGTGCAGATGTATTATCATTTATGGAATCGGTACTTACTGCAAACCCTGACTCTGCTAAAAGACAAATGGTAGCTCGTTTACAATCAACAATAGCTCAAGTAAAAGCAAGTGGTGACCCTAAGAAGATTGCAAAATTAAAATTAGAATTAGAAAGACTTAATTCACTTGGAGGATTTGATAAAATTGTACCAAATGAAGGTATTGTATTTGTTTATGGTGGTAACACATATAAGCTTACAGGTGCATTCGCACCCCTAAATCAAATTTTAGGTATTTTCTTCGATAGTTAATCGTTTTCTGAATTTTGATATACTTATATATACAAATATATTGTATATACTATGGCAAAGGAATTTAATAAAAAGTTTATGCATCCAACTCGTAGAAAGTTGGTGGATATGGTATTGACTGGTGGTGATTATCAAAAAGAAGCGTTTGTATCATTTGCTGGAGCTGATAAAGAGATAATAAAACGCAAGGTTGGTGAAAAATGGACAGATGAAACTGGTAGGTCTTGGGAACAAACCGAAGGTGGTAGAATAGAATTTTCGGAATTGGGTGATATAATGGCCGAAACACGAGCTTATTTAGATAGATTAAATACGTGTAAAGGTGAAGAATGTAAGACAATTAAACCTGGTAGAGTTGATAAAAAATTAATATCAAAAACTGGATATTGTACAACTTGTTTAGCAAAAAAAGAATCTAAAATAAAAATAGATGGATTGTGGGAAGCTTATGAGGATTATAAAATATATAACAATATGATTTCGTATGGTATTGATGTAGTTTCTCAATTTCAACAAGCATACAACGATGCTAAGCAGGAATACGAAGTAGTTCAAGAAGATGGTACTCTTGAGAAATGGAGTATGGAAAGAGATGTAAATGAATTAAAAGCAGAAATCTTAACTGATATTACTCGTTTTGAAGAAGAAATCGAACAGGCAAAAAAACTAAGAAATGAAGCTTGGGATAAATTAAAAGATAAAGGTTACGATTTAGTAAAACCTCTTGTTGATTAATATGAGTACTGGAATTACACAAAAGAAATCTTTAAAGGAAATTATAGCTGATGAATACAAAAAGTGTGCGGTAGACCCTATTCACTTTATGAAGAAGTATTGTATGATTCAGCATCCGGTGAGAGGTAAGATACCTTTTCACTTATTTCCATTTCAGGAAAAAACCCTAACTCAATTCGCAGGTAATAGATTTAATATAGTCCTAAAATCTCGTCAAACTGGTATCTCAACCTTATCGGCCGGATATGCACTTTGGAAAATGATATTCAATGGTGACTTTAACGTATTGGTTATTGCAACAAAGCAAGATGTAGCAAAGAACTTAGTAACTAAGGTAAGAGTAATGCATGAATTACTTCCTAGTTGGCTTAAGGGAGGCTCTTTGGAAGATAACAAACTATCACTTAAATTACAAAATGGTTCTCAAATTAAGGCTATTGCTAGTTCTCCTGATGCAGGACGTTCGGAAGCCTTATCACTTCTAATATTTGATGAGGCCGCCTTCATTGGTGATATCGATGAAATTTGGACATCCGCACAATCAACACTTTCAACGGGTGGTAGTTGTATCGCCCTCTCTACTCCAAATGGTGTGGGTAATTGGTTTCATAAAACTTGGTTATCTGCTGAAGAAAGTACCAATCCATTTAATACAATCAGATTACATTGGACCGTACATCCAGAAAGAGGTGAGGAATGGAGAGCTGAACAAGAGAAATTATTAGGAGCAAAGAAAGCAGCACAGGAGTGTGATTGTGACTTCGTATCTTCTGGTGATACGGTTATTGACCCAGAATTATTAATGTTCTATAAAGAATCATATTGTCAAGACCCATTAGAAAAGACTGGATTTGATGGTAACCTTTGGAGATGGGAATACCCAGCACCAGGTGGTTCTTATATGGTCATTGCCGATGTGGCTAGAGGAGATGGTTCGGATTATTCTGCAGCTCACGTTATGGAAATCAACACTTGTACACAAGTAGCAGAATACAAAGGAAAGGTTGATACTAAAGATTTTGGAAACTTCTTAGTTGAATTATCTACACAATATAATGATGCATTACTTGTAATAGAGAATGCAAACATTGGTTGGGCAGCTATTCAGCAAGTAATAGATAGACAGTATAAAAACTTATTCTATATGAGTAAGGATTTAAAATATGTAGATGTTGAAAATCAAATGAGAAATAAATATCGTTCCGATGAAAGACAAATGGTAGCCGGATTCTCTACAACTTCTAAGACTAGACCTTTAATTGTATCTAAGTTGGATGAATACTTTAGAGAAAAATCAGTTACAGTTCGTTCCAATCGTTTGATAGATGAATTATTTACATTTATATTTATGAATGGTAGAGCTGAAGCTATGAAGGGTTATAACGATGACTTGGTAATGGCATTTTGTATTGGATTGTGGGTTAGGGATACTGCACTTCGTTTGAGACAAGAAGGTATCGACCTCACAAAACGAGCAATAGGAGGTATTTCATCAAACATGCAACATGATGGGGTGTATGGTGGTAGTAGTATGGACGATAATCCTTGGAAAATGAAAATAGGTGATGAATATGAAGATTTATCTCAATGGTTATAAAATAGTAGTGTTTTGATAAAAAACAATATTTATGGTATATGCCAAAATAAAAAAAGGAACTTAAATGATTAAATTACAAAATATCCTAAAAGAAGATGAGTATGTAGACCAAGCCTACAAAGCTGGTGATACCCCAACTGACAATCCAATTGATGATTATGATGAATTGGATGTTGAGCAAGAAGATATGGATGATTTTATAAACTTCTTAAAGGGATATTCAACTCAATTAGAAGAAGCAAATTGTAATTGTGTTTACGAAGCAGAATATCAGGGTAGAGAAGTTAAGTTAGGTAAACCATCACAAGGAGATGTTAAGAAGTTTAAAGTTTATGTTAAAAACCCAAAGACAGGAAAAGTAATTAAGGTAAACTTTGGACAAAAAGGAATGAAGATTAGAAAATCAAATCCTTCTGCTAGAAAATCATTTAGAGCTAGAATGAATTGTGATAATCCCGGTCCTAGAACAAAAGCAAACTACTGGAGCTGTAGAAAATGGTAAAATAAATTATGGCAGACGAAACACAATTAGATGACAGAAGTTTTTTTGGTAGACTTAAAAAACTATTTTCAACCAACGCAATTGTAACGGTTGATAAAGATGGTAAGCGAAAAGTTGTAGATACTGAAGACCGTCAATATAATACTAACTTTGTAAACCTTAGAGATAGGTACACTAAATTGCAAAGGTCTTATTATGAAACACAGCAGGGTGCGCAATCAATGGCATATCATCAAGTTCGTAGAGAACTTTTTAGAGATTATGATGCTATGGATAGTGACCCAATCATATCATCGGCATTAGACATATATGCGGATGAAAGTACAACTAAGAACGAATATGGTGATGTACTTCAAATTAAATCCACAAATGAGAACGTAAGAGAATTACTTCATAATTTATTCTATGATATAATGAACATAGAATTTAATTTATGGCCTTGGGTTAGAAATTTAGTAAAATATGGAGATGCTTTCTTAGCATTAGAAATTGCAGAAGATAAAGGTGTTGTAAATGTAATGCCACACTCAATTTATAATGTAGAAAGATTGGAGGGTACTGACCCTAATAATCAAAATTATGTAAAGTATAAAGTTGAATTAGACCGTTTTGGTAAAAAAGAATATGAGCAATATGAAATGGCTCACTTCAGAATGTTATCAGATACTAACTTCCTACCTTATGGTAAATCAATGGTGGAAGGTGCAAGAAGAATTTGGAAGCAATTATCACTTATGGAAGATGCGATGTTAATCCATCGTATTATGAGAGCACCTGAAAAAAGAATATTTAAAATTGATATTGGTAATATTCCACCGGTAGAAGTTGATAACTATATGCAAAAGATTATTAACAAAATGAAGAAAACTCCATTTGTTAATAAAGAAACCGGCGATTATAACTTAAAATATAATATTCAAAACCTTACTGAAGATTTCTTCTTACCTGTACGTGGTAGTGATAGTGGTACTAATATTGAAAACCTACAAGGTTTAGAATATGCAGCTATTGAGGATATCGAATATCTAAGAGGTAAATTATTTGCAGCATTAAGAGTACCAAAGGCCTACTTATCGTATGATGAGAACGTAAATGGTAAAGCAACTTTAGCTGCAGAAGATGTTCGTTTCGCAAGAACTATCGAAAGAATACAAAGAACAGTTGTTAGTGAATTAACTAAAATAGCAATTGTACACTTAGCATCTCAAGGTATCGAAGATTCTGAAATGACAAACTTTGAATTAACTCTTACTAACGCTTCTACAATCTATGAGCAAGAAAAGGTTAATTTATGGAGTGAGAAGGTAAGATTAGCAAGTGATGCAAAAGCACTCAATATGTTATCATCCGATTGGTCATACCATAATATATTCGGATTATCACAGGATGAAGTTGATGTTGAAAGAGCAAAAGTAATCTTAGACCTTAAGGATAGATTCAGACACACTTCAATTGAACAACAAGGACAAGACCCGGCAAATCCACCACAACAACAAAATGTGGAGGAGGAAATTGGTAAACTTAAAACCGAAATTGAATTAAATAGAGGAGTTGGAAGACCAAAAGAAGGAAACACTTATGGTAAAGATAAGCATCCGTATGGTAGAGACCCATTGGGAGATGCTGAAAATCATAAAGAGAGAAAGAGAGATGATAGACACTTAAATGCAAACGCAAAAAAGCTTGCAAGAGAATATATAAACGGAATTTCATCAAAAAAGAAGGTTTTAAACGAAAAATCTGATATGTTAGATGAAAAAAACCTATTAGATGACACTAAAATTTAATAAAGAAAAATTTGTTTATATTTATATGTGTTAGTTTATAGGGTAGATTAAATATAGGGTAATTAAATGAAAAAAATTAAACATTCCAAGTTTAAGAACACTGGAGTGTTATTTGAGCTTTTAGTAAGGCAAATAACATTGGAAGTTCTTAATGGCGATAAGAAAGAAACCGCTAAAACAATCGTAAGAGAGTTTTTTGCTCCCAATACAGAGTTAAATAAAGAGTTACGTCTTTATGATATACTATTAAAGGAGAAGTATAGTTCCGAAACAAAAGCGGATAGATTGGTAGAGACTGTGTGTGATGCACATGCTAAATTAAACCAATCGGCATTATCAAAAGAGAAATTTAATCTTATAAAAGAAGTTTCGGCTAAGTTTGATATAGAACAATTCTTATCATCACCTATAACTAATTATAAAGTTTTAGCTTCTATATATAAAGTATTTGAATCTAAAAGAGAATCAAATTATGATATTAAAGATATTTTTAATTCTAAAATTACTTTAATTGAGAATATTACATCTAAGCCCTCACAAAAACTTCAACCAACTGAAGATAAAAAGTTGATTGAAACCTATAAACAACAAGACAAAGACCTTAGATTACTAACCTACAAAATCTTAGTAGAAACTTTTAATAAAAAATATACAAATTTAGATGATTCTCAAAAGAATTTATTAAAAGAGTATATTAATAATATTACCAATACTACAAAATTCAAAGATTATGTTTCGGTTGAACTTCCAAAGATTGTAGCTGAACTAAAAACAATCAAATCAAAAGTGGAAGATAAAGTTACTACTATTAAACTATCTGAAACCATTTCAGTTTTGGAGAAAATGAAAATGGGTAAATCAATATCAGACTCTCAAGTTTCATCAATTATGCTTTCGTATGAGCTAATTAAAGAACTTAAATCTAAACTAAAATAATGGAAGCTAGATTAAAAGAGGCTATTAGAAAATACGTTAGAGAGCGTAATATAAAAAGAACGTTGGATGAAATGTCTGTAACTGGTGGCGTAGCAGGATATGATACACCAGCTGCATTTGCAAAGCCTGGTCAAACTAAAAAGAAAAACAATAGATTAGCTAGTGTAACCGGCGGAACTGTTGTAGATGATTTAGAAGAAGCAAAAATATTAAATCTAAAACAAGAAAAAGAAAAACCAACCGCAGCTAAAAAAGAGCCAGGTGCAGAAATTGCAGATGTTAGTGGTATGATTATGGCTGAAAATCGTTGGTTAGAACTTAAAAGAGAAGAATCTTCGCCAAAAGCAAAAGTTGGTAGAGGAGTTTCTAATATACAAAAACAACTTTCTGAAATAGAGAAGTTTGTTAATTGGTATTCTAAAATTAAGACAGAAAATGGACTTAAGAAAGAGGATTACTGGAAAAGAACAAACGCATCGTTATATAAAATAAGAGAAAGGTTAATGGGGATAACTGAAAAATTAAGAACACTATAATATGAACACATCAATTACAAAATCAAGACTAAAAGAATTAGTTAAAGAAGTAATGGTAGAAGAAGCAGATTACCAAACATTCTTCAAAAAGGCTTTAGAAAAAGCTGGAAAAGGTATCAACGATATGGATGATGCTGAAAAGAAAGCATTCTTTAACAAAGTTGATACTGCTTGGAATGGCAAGGGTGAAAAAAACGAAGAACTAACTGGTGGTCAGCATAAATTAGATGTTGATGCTGATGGTGATATTGAAGGAGATGATTTAGCAGATTTAAGAGCTAAAAAAACCGAAGATGTATCAACAGAATTACCAAAAGCTTCAATCCCATCATCAGTTAAACAAAAATTAGGAATGGCTATTGATAAAATTAAAGATGCTAAACTTAGTAATATTCAAAAATTGCAATTAGTGGCACAGGTTGTAGACGCATTAGGTGTAGATAAAACACAATTAGGTACAATAGCTACTAGAATCCGTAACAAAATGGAATCTAAAAAATAAGAATATAGAATGAAATCACTCTTAATAGAAACAAACCTATTTGAAGGTAAGGTAAACGAAGATGAAGGTGGTAGAACACTTGTAAAGGGAGTTCTACAAAGAGCATCTGCTGAAAACCAAAATGGTAGAGTATATCCTAGAGAAATCTTAATGAGAGAGGCTAAGAAATACGAAGTACTAATTAAAGAACGTAGAGCATTAGGTGAATTAGACCATCCAGATTCTACTGTAATTAATTTAAAGAACGTATCTCATAATGTAAGAGAAATTCATTGGGAAGGGGATGACCTTTGTGGTACAGTAGAAATTCTACCAACACCATCTGGTAACATCTTAAAAGAATTATTAAAAGCTGGTATCCTATTAGGTATCTCATCAAGAGGTATGGGTTCGGTAACTAATATCGGCGAAGGTAAAGTAAAGGTTCAGGATGACTTTGAATTGATTGGTTGGGATTTTGTATCTAACCCATCTACACATGGTGCATTTATGGTGCCTGTAAACGAATCTGTTAATAGAGGTTTACAACAAATAGGAACTGATGTTTGTGGTGATTACTGCAAAGCACAGGATTTAATGAGAGAAATAATAACTGAAATAGCATAATAATGGCAAAGAATTTCGACATATACGATTTTGTACACAACAATAAGATAACCTTAAAAGTTGATGGCAATAAAGGAACTACTGTAGCTAAAGCATACAATGATATCCGTAAAACTAACTTGAAAGAAGTAAAGATAGTAAATGGTAAATTCAGCTTAGCTGAAAACTTAGAAGATAGAAAATTATCAAACGAAGTTAAAAAACACTTCTTAGAAATCATTTCTACTTACAACACTTTCCAAGACCAAATGAAAAGACAATCTGATATGACAGAGGTTGCAAACACATTAGGTGCTATCGTTGAGGCTGCAAAGGAAATGACATTGAGAGAAAGTGGTGACTGGTTTGATAATGTGACTGTAAAAAGAAATATGCAGGAATTAGATAAAATGGGTAAATCATTTGATAAATTCGCATTAGAAGCAAAAGCAATGGATGAGAGATTACATTCTTTATATGAAGATATGGGTCACATCTTAAATCGTTACTATGAAATTGCAGATATCAGTACTGATACAATGCACGAAAGATTAGGTAATAAAAAGAAATAATATGATTAGTTTAGGTGGATTGGTATCGCAAAAAGCATTTGGTAAATTTGAAATGGGTAAAGTAATTTCAAATCCATTCGCAAACGCATTCATTAAAGAAGGTGAGGGTGAAGACCACGAAGTTTCTATGGGACAAAATCAATTAGATACCATTATTAAGATGGCAACTGAATTGAAAGCTAAAATGGGTGAGAATGAAAAAGAAATACCGGCTTGGATTCAAGACCATATTTCTAAAGCAGAAAACTACATTTCTCAAGCAGCTGGAAACTATCACGAATACGGACAAAATGAAGCTAGAATAGCTGAAGATGCAAATCCTTGTTGGAAAGGGTATAAGCAAGTTGGTATGAAAGATAAAGGTGGTAA
>ENA-OSIY01002195-OSIY01002195.1-marine-metagenome-genome-assembly--contig:-NODE-2195-length-10222-cov-7.375653_pt1 | contig 10222 bp, 8 predicted proteins | sample MGYA00237884_ERZ534233 | MGnify/ENA primary metagenome ERZ534233 (study PRJEB26412, sample SAMN06343840) | marine metagenome | isolation source: estuarine water | place: USA: Columbia River Estuary... | reverse complement strand
AAAAATAATAGATGGAAAAAAAAAGAAAGTAAAACCTAAATCAAATCTAACAATTGAAAATGTAAAAAAAATACCATTAGCACCATTTACTCAACGATATCCATATGGTATGAAATAAGTTTTTCATAAAACTTAACTAAAACAAATATTCATAGTTTGAATTTATTTTTAAAAAATTTAATTGATGCATCAATAGTTGGCTTTTCCCAAAGTATATATCTGCTTAAAGAACCAGCACTTGTATAATCATCCCAATTTTCATTCACAATATGGCGTTTTAAATAAGCATCGCGCATTTGATTTGCTTTTTCTTTACCATCTTGTTTGGTATATATTGTATAATCTTTATTAGCACTACTTCCAAAGTGAGTAGTCTTTTTACTTGTTTTACCGTCTTTTGTTATTTCAAATACAGCCATGAGTTTCTTATCAGGATTTGTTGATTTCTTAATTTCAATTAGTTTAGCCATTTTTAATTATTACTATTAACTTAGATATTTATTTACTATAAAGCGAGGTTCGAAAGGAAGGCACTTCCTTTCATTAGAATTGAGCTACATTAAAAACATCACCACCAAGTCCTCTACTACCAGCAGGAAACATACGGCTATGTGTTCCATCATCAGATTTATCAGCAACATACAAGTTAAAAGAACCAGTAGTTAAATTAATAGGCTGATTGGTATTAATATCATATATTCTAAACTGCATTGTAGAAATACTAATTGGTTGTTTATTTTCAATACTTAAAAACACCATTTGCTTCATCTCTGAGTAGAAAAGAGGATTAGTATCACTTATTCTATTTAATACAAAATAAGCAACTGTATTTTTCTTACCACAGTTAACCCCATTAGTATTACCAACATATGTTTCAAGACTGAGATTTAATATGTCTAATCCTAAGTCGTAGTATGAAACGAAATCGAGACCATTAATTGCTGAAATAGAAAAGGTACTTGTTGAACTTACATTACCTTGTATAATATTTAAATTAAAACCCATACTTGTAATTAATAGAGGAGCTTTAGCAAATGAAATTTGAACTTGACGATTTGGAGTTGTAGCACCTAATAAAAGATTATTATCAGTAACATAAATACGAGTAGCAGGTAATTCATAAAATGTTCCAAGATTATCTTCTGATAAATTTGGTTGAACTAAACAACGCCAATCAGTAAAATAAGATAGATTACCAGCAAAAGATACAAATCCAGTTACACCCATAAAATAAGGTATAGTGAAATCATAACCAGAATATGAATCAATAGGTGTAATATAAAATACATTTGATTTTTTAGTTGCTAATCTTAATTTACCTGTTGAAGGGTCAGTAAACATATAAACAAGACAAGTAGGTTGAGTATAATCACTAAAATTAGCAATATCAATTTCAGCACTTTTAATACCATTATTTAATATATAGATTTTACCCTCTTCAGCAGTAATACCATATAATATAGTAGGTTTAGTATTAGGAGCTGTTAATTTAAATAAACCAAATTGAAAATCATTATTAGTAATATTACCATATATTATACGCATAACACCTTGAAAACAACCTTGTATAATTTGTTTTGTAACATAACCATAATAATCTCCACCTGTTTCTTCAGTTAGAGGAGGACTTGTTAATCCAAAACCTGTTGAAACAAAACTTGTTGCTACAGGCATATTATCTGGTGTGACTTGAGTTCCATTTAAAGCAGGTATAGGATTAGAATTGCCACCAGTTTCACTTAAAGGAGCTTGAAATATATCTAATCTCAATTTAAATACTGGAGAAGTTGCACCATCAAGGAAGCCTATCCATTTGAAGCCAAGACCAATATCTAATTCAGTTTGATTACTTGCGTTAGGAGCACCATTTAATGAACCATTAAATAAGTTATTCAATGTGTTAACTATATCAGGTAATCCGCTTGTAGAAGCATTAGGGTCATATGCTCCAGTTAAATTATAAGCATAAGTTCCCGCTGGAATTACAACACTGCGACTTGCTGTTATTTTAGAACCTTGATTTTGAGTAATTAAAGTAAGTGTTTGATTAGATTGAATTTGAAGTGTTCCAGTAGCAGGAGGAGCTACTTGCATAGATATTTTATCTAATGCTATACTTGAAAAAGGGTTGATATCAATAGTCTGATTAAAGTTAATATTAATATATCCTGTTTGAGGGTTAATATTATCAATGATGATTTTGAGTTGTTTCATTTTTGACAAATTCTAAAAACTAATTTAAATATATTTATATTATATAATATATAGATATAAATAAAATTTGAAATGGAAAGTAAATTAAATAATTGTCTTTTAACTTTACAACCTGCAGAAAGTTTTATAGGTCAAGATGAGGTTTGTGATGGTTCAACTATTATAGCTATTTCAATTATTGCTAATAAAAATTGCACTATTGTAGTTAAACAAACTAATAATAGAACAAGATATCCATTCGTTCAAGAAGTAATTCATTTAGGTTCTAATTTAGAAGGACGTTATCAAGTATATACAAATGCTTTTTATTGTCATGTAGAAGTAACTAATACTTCAGTTGACCCTGTTGATATAGTAGTAAGCACCCGTTTTCTTGATATTGGTAAAGACTTTTCAGCTTCTGACCCTTTGCCAGTTATTGGTGAAGTAGTTGTATCATCCATAGTAGCACCTTTACCAGCAGGTACTAATACAATTGGTAATGTAGTTGTATCATCCATAGTAGCACCTTTACCAGCAGGTGAAAATAGTATTGGAAAAGTTTTAACAGGTGAAAATACAGATTTTGCTTTTTTTCCTGATGCTACTAATTTAACATCTGCTATTTATGCTGACGGCAATCAACCAGTAGCAACAAATCAAGCAGGTTGGGTTTATACTAATTCAGGCACAGGAACTAATAAAATAAATTGGTATGTGTTTCAAGATGTTACATTACCACAATATTTAGTGAGTGAAATGGATAGTATTTATTTCGTCATATCTCAACTCACACCAGCAACGACATTACCCTTTGTAGCATTTTATACTATGCCGAATGGTATTAATGATGTTGTTCCTAATTTTGCGAAAAGCAAATTAGTATTTGCTCCCAGCGGTTCAGTTCCAACAGCACAAGGTGAATATTTGTTCTATGTAAAAAGCGATCCAACACATATTAGACCTGAAATAACTAATCGTTATGAACTTACATTTTCAGTCGCCAATTCCAGCAAGACATTAGAACAAGCGTCTAACGAACGCTTATCATTATCAACTCTTTCTACTAATAGCACCGACCCCGCAGGTTCTAATTATTTTCTGTTTCAGCAATACGGAATTGTATGGGAAAAAACCTCTGTTAATCTACCTGTGAATAATGGTAAGGTGGAATGTAATGTTACACTACAACCAGTTTCATTAGCAACAGGAACAGCAGATATTGGGTTTGTTAATTTAAAAGCAGAAAATCTTTTAAGTGACCCTGCTACATTTTCTAACCTCCAAATTAACGGAACTAATTTAATGGTAGAAGACCAACAAGCAATAACTTTTTTAGGTAGTATAGATGATAATTCAAATTCTATAAGACTTAACACAGATATACTTGTTAATTATAATCAAAGTATGGATACAAATTTAGGAATAATAAAAAATAGCAATAATGGAATAGAAACATTAACCGATAGTATTAACAGCAAAATAACAGCGTGTAATACAGGAGCAGTTGTTTTAGCAACTGGTTATGCCTCAATCGGTTCAGTTATAAATGAAGCATGGGACAGCGTTCTTCACACCACAAAGATATTAAATGTAACCGAAGAAAATAGAGGCGGACCATTTCCAATTCAGCAGTTAGAAACAATAGATTATAACGCTGGTCTTGCTTTAACAAGCATAGCAACTAACACCGCAAGTTCTAACGGAGCATCTACCAAAACTCTTTCCCAAACAGGACAAAATTGGACTGCTGGAAGTAGCACATTACAATCCCTCACTTTATCTGTTGTTGGTGGTTCACAATTTGATTATGTAAAACTTTATAACAAAGCAACAGCACCAGACCAAAATGATACGCCAGTAATGACTATACCAGTCCATACCGATATTACAATAAACGTAGAAACACACGGATTACTATTTAATCTTGGTATTGGTGTGAGAGCGACAAATGATTTTATCGCAAATGATAATACAGCACCAAGCGGAACAATATATGCTACAGCGTTTTATAAACTTGGTTAATTAAATCTAAGTAAATAATATAATATTAATTAATATGGAAATTATAAGCATAACAGCATTAGTAGTTGCTATACTAGGAGCCTTAGGACACTTCTCCAAAGAAATTCATTTAAATCATTGTTCATGTTTTTGTATTGATTCTAACTGCACAGAAAAGCAATTAGAAAAAGAAATTATAAATCTTGATGAAAAAATATCTAAGCATAAAGTAAAATTAGAAAAGATTAAACAATCTAAAACACCACCATCAACACCTTTAGATAATACAAGTAGATTAAGTGTAACTGAAATTTAGAAATGCCTAAACATTATAATGAAAAGAAAGAGAAAGTAACAAGACCTGACCTTGATATACAGAAACAAAAGGAAATATTAGCAAGACGTGAACTTGCTAAGAAAAGCAAACTACCAAAGGGTATATTTGAAAATAAGAAATCAAGTAAAACAAAAATGTAAATAAATAGTAGTATATTATATATAACAATTTAAAATATATTTTGGCACGGCTTTTCTTAAAAGCTGTTAAAAATGAATTTGGAAATATTGAAAGTAAAAGACCCTAAGTATAAAGTAAATAAATTAGATGCTAAATTACATCCACACCTACCACGTCATCCACATACACTTATGGTGATTTCTCAACCCCGTTCAGGTAAAACTGTGTTACTTTCCAACATGCTTGCGAGAGAAGGATTTTATGATTGTCAAAATTACTGGGATGAAGTGATTTATTGTAGCCCCACACAAAAATTCGATAAAACTGCAATGAATGTATTACCTAAATTAGATAATGTTATTCAGATAGACGACCATAATGAATTAACTCATATTGATGTTATTTTAAATGATATTAAAGAAAGACAAATGGCTAAACTTGAAGAAAAAGACCCTAAGACTGGCAAACCAATGGAGATGGATAGAATATTATTAATATTTGATGATTGTCTTTCATATCTCAAAGACAATGAAGGTTTGGGTTATTTTATTACAAAATTTAGGCATTACAATTGTTCTGTGTGGGTTACATCACAATCGTTTAGAAAGATACCACCAATCATTCGTAATTGTGCAGGTCATATTATACATCATAAATTAGCAAATGAAAAAGAACTAATTAAAATTGATGAAGAATATGGTTGTTGTTTTACTCCAAATTATATGGAAATTGCTAAAATGATAACACATAAAAAATATGATTTTGTCTATATGGATAATGAGAATTTAAAACTATATCATAATTTTACTGATTTGGTTCTTGATGCTGGAGCTTGATGAAAGTAGATGTTCTCCTTTCGAACCTTGCTTTTTTATTATAATTTTTTGAATTGCTTTTTTATTTTATTATTATATAATAGTAAATAAGTTTAATATTGCTTTTAGTTAAGTTTTCGCAAAAACTTAGAATGGGGGATTTATACTATGATAATTTAAATTTCAATAACTATTTGAATTCAGCATTAAATCAATCAGCACAAATAGAACAAGAGACACAACAACAATTAGCTAATTTACAACAATTCGCAGCAGGTAAAACTGAACAAAAAGAACTTGGTGCAGAATTGCTATTTACTACACTCCCTGGTGTATTTCCAGAAGTAGGAAGAGCAGTTCAAGCAGGAGCTAAAATATTTAAAGGCATTCAAGATTTACAAGCAAAGGGTTCATCTATTGTTGAAGGCTTAAAAACATTACCTGATGATTTAAAAAAATTAGCAGGAACTAAAATAGACCAAGTTAATCAACTAGTAACAGAAGGTTCTGCTAAATCATTAACACAAGCAAAACAAATTGTTGAAGATTTAAAATCACAAGGAAAAGGATTAAAATCACAAGCATCTCAACTTATTGATACAGCAAAAGAAAATATAGAAAATGTTGCTGATGTTGCTAATAGAGAAGTTAGTAATGCTACAGAACTATTACAAAATCAAGGAGCATCTGCTTTTAGAGATGTTCAAAAATCAACAACTGAATTAGCACAAGAAGCATTTGGTGGGTTGAAAGAAGAAGTATTAAATCAAGGAGTTAATGTTGTAGAAAAAGCAACACAAGGAATACAAGAGATTAAGTCATCACTACCATTATTGCCAGCATCAAGGGAGCTCGAGGGGCTGAAGCCCTCGCTACAATTTGATAATCCATTATTTGGACAAAGTAAAGTAGGTGAGATTGTTAAATCACAATCAGAATTAGAGAATGAAAGATTAACTAATTGGGTTTTTTCAAGACCATCAGGTGAAATCAAATCTATGTTTCCAGAAGTTCAATCAAGTAGTATAGTTCAAACAGTTCCAACTCAAATAAGAGAAGTTCCTCAAAAGGTTAAATTTACACAAAAAGCACCATCAGATATAGATATTAATAATTATAATAATGCTAAATCAAATGCGGATTCAATACAAAGTAGATTATTAAGAGAAACCGATCCAAGTGTAAGAGCTGATTTACAATTGAATTTAAAAGAAGCACAAACTACATTATCATCACGTAGTAGACTATTACAATTAGGAGATGCAGACCAATCTATATTATCAAGATTAGGTAGTGGTGTTGGTTCAACATTGAATGTAGGAGGTGGTGTTTTATCAACTATTGAAGAAGCTAAAGGACAAATTAAAGGAGCAGGTCAAAGAGCACAAACTACAATAATGCAAAGTCAAGCAACAGAAGAATTATCTCAACGTGGAGCTCAAGCAGTTAAAGCAGGACAAGAAGCATTTGGAGGAACTGAAAAAGTAGCACAGCAAGCTGGAACGGAATTATCACAACAAACCGCTGGAATTGCTAAATCAGCACAAGCATCATTAGATACAGCAAAAAGTGGTTTATCTGAATTAGCTGAAAATGTAGGTGAAAAAGGAACTGATATATTAGGTTCAATAGCAGAAAAGGGTGTATTAGAAACATTAGGAGAAGTAACAGGTTTGACAGCTATTCCTGTTGTTGGAGAGATAGCAGGCGTTGGAGCTTTGGCTTGGGGAGCAATAGAAGGTATAAAAGATTTATTCAGTCATACATCAGCACCTAAACCAATGGTAGTTCAACAAGCAGGTTTAGTTAGACAAGCAGGAATTTAAAACAGCTTTTAGTAATGAGGGCTTCAGCCCCTCAAGCTCCCTTGTTTTAGTTAAGTTTTATGAAAAACTTAGCCGTGCCAAAAGTATTATTTAAAATTTTTAATTTCGTTTTTGTTTTGCTTTTATGAAAAAGCAAGTTTTTAGAAAAACTTAAATATAATATTATATTAATATATAGTATATTATTAATACACAATTAATAGTTTTTTTTTTAAATCTTCAAAATGGCTTTAGATATGTATAGAGTGATTAAGCTCAGGTCTTTAGAAAATGCTGTCTACAATAAACAATACAACAGGGCAACTTGGAATATTATGCCTGATAATATGTCTACTGACCTCAGTGAATCTTACCTTGCTCTTAAACTTCGTGTAGTTAATGGTAATACTGGAAACCCATTTAGTGCAGAAGAAATTGTTAAACTTGATGCAAATCGTATTATGTTTAGTTTTGGTGATAGTGTAGGTGAGGTATATTCTCCAAGTTGTTTAGTAAAAACTGCACGTATTTTTCAACTCGGTTCTAATGGTTCTCAAAGCACTATTTTAGAAGAAATACAATACAGTAACGTTCTTACAAATTCTTTAAAACAAATCGTTTCAGATTTTGAAACCATAGCAAGTGAAAGTCTTTTAACCCTTGGCTCAACTGGTATGCTTTGTAATGGTTCTCTCGCTGCTTCAACCTCATCTTATTTTGGAGCAAGTGTTAGTCTTTCTGACCCATCAGTTCAAGTGAATATTAAACTATCTGAATTATTTGGTATTTGCCGTAGTAAAAACTTTTGGAATACAAGTGGTCTTATGATACAGCTTGAATTTGAAGATGTTAAACCTCTTCTTACTCAATCTTGCGTTGTTGATTTAATGAACCCTCTTCCAACTATTTTACCTGGTCCTGTAACTGGTTATGTACCAAAAGACCCTTCTACTAATAATAAAGGAACTCGCTGTGTTGGTCAAAATCTATATTCTCCTACCAGTAATGAAATGGCATCTCTTACAGAATTAGCAAGTGGTCTTATTTCAACTCCTAAATCATTTGTTTATGATAGTGATTATTTTTTACCAGTAGTATCTAATTTTAATTCAATTGAAATTAAACCTGCTTATCCTTGGACTGAATCTAATATGGCTTCTTTATTAATTCAAAAGGAAGCTGAAGGTGTTGTAGCATCAGTTCTTAAACTTGTATTTAGATTATCACAAAACGCTCATCAAGATAGATTTTTTGAACGTATTACTACAGTTACTAATATTATTCCTGCTTCAGTTGGTGTTAATGCTGAAATAGTCCTTAATGATTATTTTGTATTTCCTAATTTTACAGGGACTTACCTTTCAGGAACTGTTATTACATTAGATAGATTTGAAGTTCTAATGAATGCTATAGGACCTTTATCTTTTTCAAAAGTGCAGTATGATTCTTTAGTTTCAAATAATACTATAGTAATGGCTGATAATACAGTAGCAATATTACAAACAATTGGTGCTCTTTCAGGTGGAACAATAACCCAAGTAGATGCTGGAACTATTAATAAATTAACTGGTTCTAATGTTATGTTTAATCTTAGTGTTGGTATGATAAATGAAGATGGAACTGATGATAAAAATGCTGTTTATATTTATCCCGATGAATATCTTTCACCTGATATTCCAACTCAACGTCAATTATATTCCAATCAAACTAAACAGATGCCTACTCAACAAGGATTAGTCCGTTGTGTTAAAGCAGTTAAAGCAAGTGCTAATACTTGGACTGTTACATTTCAAACTATGGGTCTTGAAAATAATAACTCCCTACAAAATAAATATCTTAAAGCACCAGGAACTCCTGCTGTTCCAATTGCTGGAGTTGGTTCAAAAGCAGAACCAACTGGATTTTTACTTGATATTACAAATATTAAACTTCCTAAAGCAAGCAACGCAAGTAATATGGTTGTAGGTCAATGGTATCAGATATTAGATTTAGGTGATGGTGCTGGTGCTTGGCAAACTTCTGGTGCTGATATTGGAGCAGTTGCTGGTAGTAGTTTTAAATGTATTGCTTTATATCCAACTGGAACAACTGGATTAGTTTCATGGTGTCAACAAAACCGTTCGTCTACAACATATCAAGCTCCTACTTGGGAAATTACTAAAGCTGAAATTGTATTAGTTCAACACGAAAAAGACCCTGCTATGCCTCCTATCCCTATTTACTCAACTTATAAATGCGAAGTAGCAACAATTGAAAATAAACTATTAGACCAGTATATGAGACAGTTTATAATCTCAGAGGCTAATTGTTATAATGCTATTTTATGCACTCCTAATTATAGTGCTGATGATTTAGATTTATTCCCCGAAACACTTATTTCTAAATCCCGTAATATTAACCGTTATCGTTGGTCTCTTAATAACATCGATAATACCAACCGTGATTTAGTTATTAAAAATAATACCTCCTCTTACCCTTCTTCTCTTCACGTTGACAAACTAATGGATTGTATTAAAAATGGAGTTGGTGGACTTAAATCCCTATCTGGTGTCAATGGAGTTGCTCGTAGTGTAGACCCTCCAGTTGTCTTTCCCCTCAAAATATATACTTCTTCCGATGCTGAGGCTAACTATATGAACCCAATGAGTGGATATACACTACAATTTAACGCTTTTGGCGATGCTACTCATAATATGTATGTTACTCCTGGTCCTATATTCTTATTTAAAGAGTGCTTCAAAACAATGCCCGTTATGTGAAAGGAGATACTCTCCTTTCAAACCTTGCTTATTTAAATAATTAAAACACACTTAAAAAAAATCATTTTAACGCTCAATCTCATTTTATATGCGATTTTAATAATTTATTATATTTTTTATAAGTTTTAATTTTGTAATATTTATAAGAATTAATTTCTAATTCAATAATAATATACAACTAAATTGCTT
>ENA-OSIY01002194-OSIY01002194.1-marine-metagenome-genome-assembly--contig:-NODE-2194-length-10224-cov-6.034789_pt1 | contig 10224 bp, 17 predicted proteins | sample MGYA00237884_ERZ534233 | MGnify/ENA primary metagenome ERZ534233 (study PRJEB26412, sample SAMN06343840) | marine metagenome | isolation source: estuarine water | place: USA: Columbia River Estuary... | reverse complement strand
GATGTAAAAGACCTATTCCGAATTGATAGTTATAAACCCGAAGTTTAATTATTTAGGTAGTCCTTCACGTTACTTTATTGTAACAGGTGGTCGTGGTTCGTCCAAGTCTTACAGCGTTACAACCTTTTTACTTTTACTTACAAAGGAAAGCGGACACGTTGTATTATTCACACGTTACACTTTAGTTTCGGCATCCATCTCAATTATACCAGAATTTATAGAAAAGATTGAGTTGATGCAAATGGAACAAGATTTTGTCGTAACAAAAGACGAAATAATAAACTTACAAACAGGAAGCAAAATAATATTCAAAGGAATAAAGACAAGTTCTGGAACACAGACTGCAAACTTAAAATCTTTGCAAGGAGTTACAACTTGGGTATTGGATGAAGCCGAAGAACTTACAGACGAAGACACTTTCGATAAAATAGATTTATCCATAAGGCACAAGACAAAACAAAACCGAGTTATTCTTATTCTTAACCCTACAACAAAAGAACATTTTATATACGATAAGTTCTTTGAAAGCAAAGGAATAGAACAAGGCAAAACACTAATAAAAAACGATACCACGTACATACACACAACGTATTTGGATAATATAGAAAACCTATCCGAGTCTTTTTTAAAACAGGTTGAATACATAAAAGAACGAAGACCTGAAAAATACAAACACACAATACTTGGTGGTTGGTTAGACAAAGCTGAAGGAGTTATATTTACCAATTGGAAGATAGGAGACTTTAAAGAAGTTGGAGTAAGTGTGTATGGTCAAGACTACGGATTTAGTGCAGACCCTACAACGTTAGTCAAGACAAATATAGACAAAGCAAACAAAATCATTTACGTTAAGTTACTGTACTATAAACAGGCACTAACAACAAGCCAAATTGCAAGGTTAAATAGTGAGTTTGCAAACAAAGATTTAATAGTAGGTGACAATTCAGAACCACGATTAATAAGCGAATTAAACGCACTTGGTAATAATGTTGTACCTACAATCAAAGGTGCAGACTCTGTAATTTACGGAATAAGTTTACTACAGGATTACGACCTTGTAATTACAGAAGATAGCATAGATTTAATAAAAGAACTAAACAACTATTCTTGGCTTGAGAAGAAGTCAAAAACACCAATAGACAAACACAACCACGCAATAGATGCTTTAAGGTATGCAGTAGCATATCAATTAGACAATCCAACAAAAGGTTTATATTTTATACGATGAACGATTTAGAAATAATGATGCAAGCGGTACAAATTTACATCTACCAAAAAAAAGGTGTAAAGGTTCGTATTTATTTACGTGACATCCGAGATATTAATATGTTAAAACAAGCTTACGATTACATACAAAAAAACGAACACAACAAAAACACGAATAATTAATTATTAAGATATGAAGTTAGAAATAAACGTACCAACAACTTTAAACGAAATACCATTAAAAAGCTACCAAGAATTTTTAAAGGTTCAGGAAGGAAGCAACGACGAAGAATTTATAGCGCAAAAAATGATACAAATTTTCTGCGGTATTGAATTAAAAGATATTGAATTACTTAAAGGTATACCACAAACAACGAGTAACGATAAAAATGACATCCAGTTTGTTTTATGTGGTTTCGACACCAGGGGTACAGTTAGGGCTTTTAACAAAGAGACTAATCAATGGATGGAGAGACAAATGCAGCCGCTAGAAACCACTTGGTTTATGTACGAGGTTTTTATCACCAATAATTTCAAATTACTAGAAGGTGAGTCAGATTACCTAAAACATTTGTTAAAATTTGATCCAGAGATAATCTATAACGACAAAGATATGCCTTATAGAAGAATTTGGACTAAAAATATTGATAACTACGCTAAAGGTTATAATGAGTTTGATATCGCACTAATACCATTAAATGATAGTTCATTTAATAAATATAAATCACAATTAAAAGTTATTGAGGCTGGTTTCCATAAAAAGGCTATTATTGCACAAAATTACGGACCTTACACTATTGATCTTATCTCGGCAATTAATAAGGGTGGTACATTAAATAACGATGGTAATTCATTACTTGTTGAAACAAGTAAAAACCATAAACAATGGAGCCAACACGCTAAACGTTTAATGAATAACCCAAACTTAGTCACCGATTTAGGTGAAAAACTATACGAGACGGTAAAAGATCGTTATGACATTAATAACGTAACAAAAGATAGAGCTGAAATATACAAAACATTAGTTTAATATGAATAATTATTTAGAAAACATGGATATGAGTGAATTCCTAGACGATGGAATGAAAAGGGATTTAGATGACTTATTGGGTCAAACAACGGATTTAATGGGTGACTGGGATTATGACCCAGAAACAATGAGTGTTAAATTAAAAGTTTCTTTCGTCAATAAGTCTAACAACCCAGACCCTTCTTACGAAAAAGAGGGTGATAGTGGTTTTGATATTAGAGCATTTATTAACGAACCCATCACAATAGAACCTGGTAGAAGAGCTTTAATACCAACTGGGTTATATTTTGAAATACCATCTAGTTATGAATTACAAGTTAGGTCCAGAAGTGGTTTAGCTCTAAAAAATGGTATTATGGTATTAAATAGTCCAGGTACCGTTGATTCTGGTTACAGAGGTGAGATAGGTGTTATTTTATACAATACAGATCAGACTTCAGATTTTCTTATTAATAACGGTGATAGAATTGCACAAGGAGTTATTGCAGCTGTACAAACCACAGGTAAGACAAAATTTATAAAGAAGGACGTACTATCAAGCTCAGACAGAGGTGATGGCGGGTTCGGATCCACAGGTATTAAATAATATGTATAACGAATTTAAAGATCAGATAAAAGCTTACAAGACAATCACGCCAGATGTACTTGAACGTGTTGAATATAAAACAGTATGGTCTGGTAAAAGAATACAAGTTGGTGATAAAGTCCTGTACGCCTTTGTTTATCCTATGAATTCTGAAGAATATAAACTAGCCACGTTTCTCGAAAGAGAGTTAAATGAAGTTGCTTTGCAATTTACATTTATACAAAAAGTTAATGGTATAATACCAGTTCTTAAATTCAAAGAAGATAACACTGAATATGAATTAATAGAAGAGAATGACGAAAAAGACAAATCATAAGTTAAGTATAGTATACTCAACTAGGTCAATTGACCAATCATTTATAGAGCATTTAGAAAAAACTTGTTCCCATAAGGGTATTGAAATATTACCATATGTTAACAACGGTGAGTATTCTTTGACCGAAATATATAATAAGGGTTTAAAAGAAGCATCTAGCGATATGATTGTTTTTTGCCACGATGATATAATATTCGAGACTAAGAATTGGGGTGATAAATTATTAAAACAATTCACTAAAAACCCCGAATACTCTATACTAGGGGTTGCTGGTACCAACCATATGATTAACGGTATGTGGTGGGAAATACGCAATGCAATGCACGGTACTGTAAAACATACAGACGGAACCAAGACTTGGGAAAGTAAATACTCAACCAATTATGGTAATCAATTAAAAGAAATGATTGTACTCGATGGTCTATTTCTGGCTGTAGATAGAAATAAGATAAAAAATGAATTTGATGAATCTTTTAAGGGATTCCATTTTTACGACATATCATTCTGTTTTGAAAATTATATAAACGGTGCTAAATTGGGTTTAATATCTAATATAAAGTTAATACATAAATCGGTTGGTGGAACCAACGATGAGTGGGTTATAAATAAAGATATTTTCGAAAAAAAATACTCAGAAAAACTACCACTAACACTAAACGAAGATGTATCACACATAGTTTTTGATAAATCATTACCTAAAGTAGACCTACACGTTTTATGTTGGAATGAGGAGAAAATAATTCCTTCGTTTTTAAAACACTACGAAAACTGGGTTAATAAAATCATAGTTTATGATAATAAATCTAATGACAACAGTATTAAGATATTAAAGAAACACCCCAAAGTAACCATTATTAGTTACGATACTGGTGGTGAAATACGTGACGATGCTTACTTACAGATAAAAAATAATTTATGGAAAAACTCTAGAGGTAGCTCGGATATTGTTATTGTCTGTGATATGGATGAATTTCTTTATACAGAAAACATAAACGAATACATAACTAATTTTAACGATAGTGAGGCTACTATAATAAAACCAGATGGTTATGACATGATAATTGAAAGTTTTGACGTTACAACAACTAAAAACATACTTAATGACGTTAAATATGGTATACGACATGATCACTTTGATAAACTATGTATTTTTAAACCAAATAAAATCAAAGAACCAGTTGCAAGACAAACTAAAAGACCTGAAAAAGAAATTTTAGAAAAATTAGTTTGGGAAATGTCTTGTGTAAAGATTGGAGAAATGTATGGAGTAAGTGATAATGCTGTCAATAAATGGTGCAAAATCTATGGTATTTCTAAACCTGGTAGAGGAGATTGGGAAAAACTTAAGGCTGGAAAAATTGATAAACCTGAATAAATGGGTATAATCTGAATGTAAGATTATTCCCCTGTAGTGAAACTGGCATCACATCAGTTTTTGGAGCTGAAATTCCTTGATCGTACTGAGGCGGGGGAACTTATAAAATTCGAGAAATGTATTGGCGAGATCAGATTTTTCGAGTATAATAGATATGTAAGTTTGCACCAGTAACTCAGTTGGATAGAGTAACAAGCTTCTACCTTGTATGTCGGGGGTTCGAGCCCCTCCTGGTGTATTAAATACCCTCTAATAAACTAGAGGGTATTTCTATTATTCCTGCGTGTATTTCTCTATGACAATTAGCACATACAAGAAGGCATTTATCAAGTTCTGTTTTAATTCTCTCAAATGATGTAAGTTTAAGTTGTGCTATGGTAAAATCTTTTTCTGCTGGATCTATATGATGAAATTCTAAAGCACCAGTATATTTATTATAATCACATATTGAGCATTTGCCGCCTAAATAATCAACAGCTTTTTGTTTTACATTTCTTTGTCTTTGAACTGTCATATTATTTGAACAAGTTTTACAATATGGAGAGTGTTGTTTTCTGGCATGTTCTCTTCTTTTATAAAATTCTGAAAGTGATTTTTCTTTTTGACACATTGGGCATTTTTTAATATCATTTTCATCAAGGGAATGAATAAGTAGATTAGATGTATTATGCGCTTTGAAAGGTGAACAATCTAAACAAAATTTTCTTCCTTGTATATTATGCGATTTTCCATCTATTTTAATCCAGTTAGGTAAATCTGTTTGACACTTTAAACATTTTTTCATAATAATAAACTCCTTGTAGTTTTATTATACAAAATAAATAAAATATCCTTTGAGCTACATACAATAACCTATTCTTTCACGTATATAAAATTCCCTTTAAAATAGTTCTTGACACACTCATACTATCTGATATACTTAAGCCCTAAGGAGAAATGTTATGCGAAATCGTGCTCTTATCCGTGCTCGTGTTGTTAGAAACTTTGGTGCGAAACCCGGTGATTATGTTTTTATCACAAAGGTAAAGAATATTCACATTGTCTCTAATGACCCTATCCAGAAGTCAAGAAGAATTAAAGTAGACAAGTATTTTAACATTCGCTTTGATGTAAAATCTCTTCCAAACAATGTCGGTATTTTTGATGACAATATCGTAGTAGGCTGATACAATAGATTATCTTCTAACCCCTACATAGAAAGATAAGGAATGAACACTCTCAATACAATCTTTGGATGTTTTGATTCATCTAAAATATCCACATACTCGTCCTACTGGAATTCCATCACACCACAATCTGATGGAGAAATATTTAAAAGATGGTTGTTCGCTTTTACATCCATTCACTCTACTTGGCAATCTAATGTGAGATGCTACAATCATATTAAGAATTTCGAGCAGTGGATTGATGATAAAGAACAATTATCTCATCTCCTTTATATCTCTAAAGGTGGATGTCATAATCAACGAACAGAAAGCATTTGGGATTTTCGAGACAAGTTTTTCGAGAACCCAGATACTTTTAGAAAATCGAGTAATGAATCTTGGATGGAGATGAGAAACAGATTGGCATTGTTCCTTAAAGGCATTGGACTTGCTAAAACATCCTTTGCCCTTGAACTATGCTATCCAAATCAGGCTCAAATTGTATGCTTAGATGTACATATGTTAAGATTGCTTGATATGAACACTCAAGGATACAGAAAAGAATCTAAGAGGGATATTCAGGCTTATATTGATGGAGAGAATATTTGGATGGATTATTCTGCCAAAATAAAATCATCTCCATATATTACCAGATGCTTGTATTGGGATATTAATCAGGGACAAAAAGATTCTAGATATTGGTCAGAATGTTTGGAGCCACAATTGTCTTTCGAGTTTTAGATAAATAAATTATGTAGGGTGGTTTATTTATCTAAAGAGGGGGATTGACAATGAAGTTAGTCCCCTTTACAATAAAGCTAGGATATAAGAATGAAAGTTAATTTTAATATTACAGGAACAATGGAAATTCCTGATAGCGTTATTCCCCATTATGATGTTGCTGGTAAATTGTATGCATTAGAATTCAATGATATTATTTATATGCTTCAGATCTGTATTGTAGCAGAAGGGGGAGCTTGGGGAAATGAGATAATCACTCATCATCAAGACATGGAAAATCATAGCATAAAAAATGTTCGCTATAACGATGCAGAGTTTGAATTATCTGATATAATCTAGTATCACAAGAAAGGGTATTCCTACAATGCCTAATTGGGTCATGAACTCACTCACTTGTATTTTTCAAACTAACGAAGAATACACCGCTTTTAAAAACAAAGTTGATGTTGAGAATTTTTATAATTCTTTCATCCCTATACCTAAGATATTAGTAGACACAAAATCTCCCTATATTGAAGTAGATAAATTGATTCTTGATTACAACAAAGAAACACATTCTACATCAATGGGTCTCACTGAAATCATCAACAGCAATCACCCTTTGTACTCTGATGCAGCCAAAAATGCATTAAAGAGTCAACAAGCATTCATCGCTACTGGATATTATGATTGGTATTCTTGGAACCTTAACAACTGGGGTGTTAAATGGGATGCCTCTCAATGTGAATCCAAAGAACTGCCTGATTTTAATACAATCATTTACACCTTCAATTCTCCTTGGGGAACACCAGAACAATTTGTAATAAAATTATCTACAATGTATCCTAATGCCACTTTTGAAATGGTGTCTGGTTCCATTGAAAACGATTCCCATTATGAGTTTACCTGTGAAGATGGTAAATATGAAGAAACTTGCTCTTATGAAACATTTAAAGAAGCAGTGGAAGATGGTAAATGGGGCGGATGGGATGAATGGGCTGAAATGTTTGAGGAGAGTGAAGAAGTATGACCCTTAAAGAACTAATCGCCAAACTTCAAGAATTAGATAAAAAATATGAACAGTATAGCCAAGATACAGAAGTGGTGTTGGCTATCCACTCTAAAAATGAATTTAATCCAGAAGTACAAGTAGATTATATTGATGAAATATTACATCCCGCTTTAGATACATTTTCTGGCTATATTTGCCGGATTGTATTATGTGGAGAAATCGAAGGGGAAGACTAAATTAGAAGGGGAGAGAAATCTCCCCTTCCACCTGATATAATAAGCCATGGAAAACATTAAGTGGATTCGAGCAATGAGTGACCGTTTGAGGGATGAATTGTCAAAAGAATATGATGATGAAACAAAAGACCTTATCATCAGAGCTTTTATGCGAGGGTTATATCAAGACCCATCCATTGTTGAAGAGCTAAAATCGAGCTCTCTTATTGAAGGTGATTATTTCGAGGTTGAAGATTAATGAAAATGCTTTATATGGCTGATGGATTGTTTCTATATAAGATTGATGATTCTTATGTAGTAAAAGACCAAAACGATAATATATTAAAGCAAGCTAAAACTTATCAAACTTGCTCTAGATATATTTTAAAAACATTACAATCAAGAAGAGCAGCTGAAAAATATGTGAATTCATTAAACGAACTCAAATCACTGGGAATATTATGATACCTTTTTTCCTTATATTATCTTCCTTGAATCCTATCAATAATTTTGTCTCTCTTAAAACATACATATCAGAGAATGCCCAAGTTCATTGTTATGTGTATTTTATTAATGAAGATATTCCAGATTACCCAAGAGTTAAATTGATCGAGAAAAGTAAACTTGATTTCTTCGCATATCTTGATACAATAGGGATAGAGCATACAAAGCTTGGTAGTTATTATTTTTTTAAGAAGAAAGCCAAATGACAACATCACAAGAAATTCGAACATATCTAGAAAAGATTAATCCAGAAGCACTATACATTGGACAAGAGGAAGAACATGATTCTGCTCTTATCGGTGTTGCTTATATACAAAGAGAAAATGAATTTGTTCATGTAGCAATGTATGAATATGAAGAATTAATTATATCTTTCGCTAAACAATTCGAAGATGAAGAAGACCCAGAAGAATCAGCAATGGAATGGGTGGATTATAATGTAGTGGGAGCATATGTAGGAAAATATACACCATACATCGTGTACAAATAATGCATGGAAGTTTATTTACACACTTATTGCCGTAAAGATTATAGACACATAGTCCTCGATAAAATTCGAAAAATTAAACTCTCTGGTCTCTGGGATAATATGGAAAAGTTATTCATCCCTGTGTCCGGTATGAGAGAACAAGATAAAGAATTTTTCGAGGACTTAAAATTACTAAGCAACAAAATAAAAATATTCGAGCATATTAATCCTGTCTTCAATAACGAACCAGATACTCTCAACTACATAAAAAATCGAGCTGAGAATTTCGAAACTAATAAACCTATCCTGTACATGCATACTAAAGGTGTAACATATGATCATCCTGTGCTTAATAAAAATGTAAAAGGATGGGTGAGATATCTAGACCTTTACACCATAGCACATTGGGAAGAATGTATCAATGCTCTAAACCTATATGATACAGCAGGACCAATGTATTCTCCAACACCCATGAAACATTATTCTGGCAATTTTTGGTGGGCTAACTCAGATTATATTAAAACAATTCCCACACTAGATAAAGAAAATATTAAACCATTGGAAAGAGGAGAGTTCTGGATATGCTCTCAAACAGATAAAAATAAACTAATAGGATATAAACCAGATGTTGATTTATATCTAAATTATTATTGCAAAGAGTCTGATTTCAAAAGTGGATTTTAATTATATCTACCTTGAAATTAGGTTTGGCTTTGCCAAACCTAAAACCTCCACATATAAAGAAACAGAATTTTATATGTCTGGACGATAGGCCCCCGGATCAGGATCAGCTATAATTTTAAATCATCTTTGTGTTAAAATAATCTTGCTATATCAGATATAGGGTGATATTATTAATCATCACACAGGAGGAACCTGAAATGTCTGATAACCGTTTTGATATGTTGGAACTTGGCGATGAGAAGCCAAAGGTAGAGCCAAACCAGTCCGTGTTCACCAATGTTGCATCCCTTCAACCAAAAGAGGGTGCTACCGCCAAGCAGGTCGATGGTCAATGGGTGAATGCCATTGGTCTTCAGTCTACCGCATCCCATCGCCATGTCGCAAAGGTATGGCAAGATAAATGTATCGCTCTGCCCGAATTCATTAAGACCGTGGAAACCTTGGCAGAGTCTAAGCGTGACATCGAAAAGCCAGAATCTGAAATCCGCCTCAAGGACTTGGAAACATTGGTCGATGGTACAATGATTTCCCAGTCTGGTATTAACAACCTTCGGATGTTCAACGGTATGCCATCCACAATGGTATCTTACATGGAAGAGCGTGGCTATCAAGACGAACTGGTCAGGTTCATGAACGATGCCCTTTATCAACGTGAGCAAGAGTGGAAGAATAAAGGCAAGGAACCACGGGATTTCCGTTGCCGGTTGCGTACCAATGAGGCGGGTGATGAGTACATCCGTGCTGTTGTCTCTGAGCGGTATGGTGTTATCGACAATGCTCAGGTAATGGACATTCTCAGGAACTCATTGCCATCCAATATTGATGAAGCATTGGCTTCACACATCGACCACGATGGCGATGATATGTTTGGAAACATCTTGCTTCCAGACTACATGAAGAGCGAACCGGATAGCGATTATGGGGTTGGGATTTCCTTCAAGAACAGTGAGATTCGCAATGCC
>ENA-OSIY01002192-OSIY01002192.1-marine-metagenome-genome-assembly--contig:-NODE-2192-length-10225-cov-10.466594_pt1 | contig 10225 bp, 7 predicted proteins | sample MGYA00237884_ERZ534233 | MGnify/ENA primary metagenome ERZ534233 (study PRJEB26412, sample SAMN06343840) | marine metagenome | isolation source: estuarine water | place: USA: Columbia River Estuary... | reverse complement strand
CTTTTTGTTTCCTTATATTCTATTGGTTTACCATACTTATTGCCGTGAAGCCTCTCGTTATTACATTCTAAGCAAAGTTTGAACCATTTGTTCACAACGTACTTGCTACCACACTCTTTACATCCCATATTATTTTAGTTTGTTGTAATTGATTGATTTACAAATATACACCTTTTATTTTAATAAACAACTATAATTTTAAAAAAAGTGAAAAAAAAAGGAAAATTCTACAAATTAATGTAAAACTTTCCTTTTTTTTATTCTATTATCCAACTCCATAAGCGCTATCGTATATATTTATATAAACATCCTCGCCCAAAATTAGGGCATCTCTAACAATTTTATAGATTTTTTTATAAGCTAATGTAGAGCCTCCTATGAAACCAGCACTATCTGCACTATTACTCATTCCAGTAAGAACGCAACCAGCGGTATCATCCTCGTCGTTTCCAATATGTATTAACACATACTCAAACTCTGGTACATCTTTTATCCATAACATACCCTTGTGGAAATCTTCTCCAAACTTTTTTAAATACCTTTGATTAAATCCACCCTCTTTTCTAAACTCTACCTTATACCTTCCAGAGAATATTCTAGTCTCACCATAAACCTTATGCGTCCTATCCTCATCCTCTAGCGTGTAACATTGAAAGAATCCATCTATCATCATAATACCATCGGTAAAAGAGTCGCTATCATTAAATCTTATTAAATCTATTTCCATAATATTTTTATTTTATTTGTGATACTTTACTTAATAATCCCTCTAAAGTCTTTTTAAGAACCTTTCTTAAGTTCGTTAACATTAAAGATACTACATCAATTCTGTCAATTTTAGTCTTATTCTTTGCAGAATATATATTTCCTATTATTGAGTAAGCCTCCGCTACAGTTAGTATTGATATTGTAACATTAACACCAGCGTGAAAATCATAACCTACAGATTTTCCTAATAATGCTATAACTAAAGGCACAACTAAAAAGCATAACTTTAAAGTTATCCCCCATAGCATTCTTGAAAAGCTAAACTTGTAGCCTAACCTTATAGCTTTTATTCCACCCATAACTGAGTCTATACACATAAGTGTCATTAGTATCATAAATGTTTCAACCTCAACACCCAAGTAAGCGAAAATTAAATACAACAATACTTTTAATCTTTCTAACATACCATGTAATTTTTTCTTTTTAAATATACTGTCTACCATTTTGGTAGAATCTTATTTTTTTCTTATCTTCTCTAAAGTTCTAGCACCAAAGTAACCCCCATAGCAAAGCATCAATAAGTTTCCTAATAAGGACACCCACTGCTCATCTATTTTAAAGCCTTCTAAGGAACTATCTAATATAATATAGATAAATAGTGTTATAGTTAGAAAAGCTATGCTTAGAGGTCTTATATTCTTACTTAGCCAGCTATCTGACATCATATCCGAACTCCACCTTTTACTTATCTCTTGCATCTCTACAACATCTTGTTCTAATTCTCTTAACAAAAGGTCTTTGTCTACTTGAGCCATTTGCTCATCCCCACTAATCAAATCTCCTAACTTGTTAAGTGAATCGATTCCTGTGATTTCTCCAGCGATATCTAGTATCCTCGGACTAATCACCTTACCTTGTTTTACTAAGAATCTAAGAGCGTTTCCAACGGCAGTGCCTTGACCACCATTCTTTTTTAATTTTGGATTTTTACTCATAATCTATATTTTTAAATTTTAATCTTTTTCTCTTGAACCTTTTTCAAGAACCTAAAGTACTCCTCAATCTCATCCTCGTCGAAGTTTTTGATTGCATACTCTATGTTAATGTCTTGACCCTTTCTTAATATGTAAGGATGTTTTGGGTTCGTTACATGACCACTTTCACTAAACAAGTGAAAAAGTTCATGGTATAAAACTACTTTGACAAAAGTCTGTGTAGCGTGACTTACGGAATCGTCAATTAGAATATGATTATATTTCATAAACTTATTTCTAAATGTTATCCCAAAAGCATTTCTTCCATGATGACTATAAATATCGTCGTGAGCAATAAACGCATTTTCTTTTAATAAACTTAAATCTATGTCGTATTTTGTAGCTAGTTCTATATACTCATCCATTAAAGGAGCTAGACATAAACTAACACTAATAAACTTATCACCAAACTTAATAGCCTTGACATCTTTTCTAGTCTCAACCCTTTCAAACTTTGGTTTGTTTTCATAAAATCTATTTGTCTTTTTCACAGCGCTCACTATCATTCCTAATAGTGTTGAGTACAATGCTAATAATAGCACCACTCTTATTATTTTGTCTCTCATGTTTTCTATTTTTTAATTAAACCCTATGAGATGTTTAGTCCCATAGGGTTATTATTATTTATTAACTTAATCCTGGAATTGTTACATTCTCTATATCGTTAGATACCATGTTATTCAACTGTAGTTTGACATTGTTCTGGTCAAAGTCCATAACTTCACTTCTAATACCATTAGCATAAGAGTCTTGACCACCGTCACCCATCAACCATACTTGTGTTGAAGTGTAGGCGTAGCTATAGTAGGTTGAGAAGCCAGTATCATTGGTATGTAGGTGAGACCTTCTGTAAGTCTCACTTGCACCCCACTTATAGTCATCTATCCACTTCTTAGGGTCTGTAATCATCATTTTAGATTCAGCATCAGTAGGAATTGTGTCGTTTAGCTTCAGCGTTGTAATAACCATAGAAGCAATTTTACCGTGGAAGTTTCTATTTCCACCTCGACCACCAATAGTAAGGTTTCCTGTGACACTTCTATCCATTCTAGAACCTGTATCTGTCCAGTTAGAAGATGTTGACAAATTGCTACCCAATGAAGCAAAAGAATCTACACTACTCATTAGTCTGATGTCAAATCCTAAAGCTAAGTTACTAGCTGTAGCATCAGAAGAGTTGAATCTAGCACCTTTGTGAGCTATATAAACACCGTACCAGTTAGAAGATGAAATAGATTGATTAGCAATTATACACTCATTGTAACCAGTGCCTTCACGACCCCATCCAAACATCAAGCTACCAGCGGCAGTTAATCTTAGATAGATGTTGTCATTTCCAGTACTAGCACCTTCTCCACTATTCCAGATATGCTGATTAGAGTTATTCCTATCAGCCTTAAATATCATAGTTGTAGCCCAAGGTCTAGAGTTAGTATCACTACTAGTCTTGCTACTGTCAGCATTCAAAGAAGCGGTTACACTTGACCCACCCATCCTGATTGGTTGGTTGTTGTCGGCAAAGTTGGCGACTTGAGCTAAATGCTGATTGGAGCCACTAAAGTCTAATGCCTTAGTCCAAGATGTATCATTTGATACAAGAGTTGGAACAGCCACTTCACTTAACAAAGTCCAATCTATTTCATCATAATCAAATGCTACTGTAGCACCTGCCTTATCATAAAACGCCATCACATCAATAGATGTAAGTCCATATCCTGCCTCACCCGTTTGAGACTTAGCTGCATTCCAATTTGAATACACATCGTTAATTGGGTCATTCTGAGAGCTGTGTGCAACACCCATTCTAATGTTGTTACCACTACCTGTAATCTCAATGAATGCACTATAGTCAGCTAGCATACTTGTTATATAAATAACGTTCGCACCTTGAATAGCACCTTCTCTTATTACATTTATAGTACCACCACCAGTAGCAGTCTTTTTGAATTTCACACATAGTTGACCTTTGAATCCAGAATTTCCAAATGCTGAAGTATTGTTTCCATCTTGAGTGTTAGCCCAAGAATCACCCTTTATTCCAAATAATACACTAGAACCAATTTGTAGCTCATTATGTAAATCCGTAAGGAATGCTCCATTTAATATAACTCTCTCTCCTGCAGATAATGTTTCATCTACAGAGTACCATTGGTCGTTAAGTGTTTCACTCGTCAAAGTTAAGTCTTCTGGACCTTCACTAGTAACTCCTGTTACATTAACACTATAGGTAGAACCTGCTAAAATCATTGGTATATCTGTATAGTATGCAGACGTATCATTATCATAGTATCTTAAGAATTTTCCTGGTGCAACATCCGCTGGTATTACATATTGCATGTAAGCTCCCGCATCTCCTGAATTACCAGAATTAGATAATCCTTCGCTACCAAGTAATATGTTACCACTTGAATCTACTACAGACAATCCATCACTAGACTCTATTGAATAATGGTCTAAGTAAAACTTATAAGTTGAGCCCGCATTGAAAGTTACCGTATTGAAATCCAATTCAGTTATTCCTCCATCTTGAGTGAACTTAATTGTACCATCTTCCTTATCTATAATAGTAAATTCATTACCAGCTAAGTTAGCTAATACATTTATAGTAATTGTACCCACAGCAGAGCCAAAAGCATTTGCTTTCGTTACATTAAGAACGTGTTGAACACTTTGTCCATATCCATTAGAAATGTCTTCAGCTGTCCCTACAATTGCATATCCATTGTCAGCATATCCTGTTGGTACATTTGTTATGTTAAATGTATCAGTCATTCCTGCTGCTTTGTATTGAATATTAATCGCACTTCCTTCTTGAACACTATATGTAATGTTATTGAATGTAGGTGCATAACTTGCATCTTCTCCAGTTACTTGTTCATTCCAAACTACATTGATACTATTTCCAAACACTCCACCTTGAGGTGCTGCTGGACCAGCATGCACTCCAGAAGTATCAGGCATGTACCAAGTTGTTGCACTTAGGTCATCTGCAAATGTATGAGTGTGAGAAGTTCCACTTCCACCTTCAATTGTATCAACTGCATTAGCCTCGTCTTCAGTTTGAAATAAAGGATAATAAAATGAGCCATCTGGTGACTCTATGTACCACCATGAACTAATTGCACCCACTTCATCTTCTGCTACCAAACTATATTTAGTTAACGTAGGAATTCTATCTGCCGTGTGATTGTTTTCACTTGAACCAAAGTATATATTAAATGGTGAACCATCTTTTGCTTGAGTTAGTGTAGCAATCAATTCGTTATTTGTTTCATGAAATAACTTCACAACATTAGAGTCAGTATATTTGATAGAAATTAATCCAATGTTAACTCCATTACCCATATAGTACCCAACACTACTTCCATCCCCATTTGGGTCATAGTAATAAGTAGCAGAAGTGTTCCAAGTCCAATCTCCTAAATCCTTTAAGGCTTCGGCGCTATTGTAAAAGAACGCATCCTCTATAGTTGTTTCTGCATTAGAAACTCCTGTAGAAGCTCCCGTGTATCCAAATCCAAAGTACTCTCCTCTACCAAAATGGTTAAGATTCATGGTTACTTTTTCTCCTGGACTCAATGACATTCTAGAGCGTATTATTGTATGCTCGTTTAGTCCATCAGACCACTCGCTATTTTCGCTTCCATCATAATCGTGAACAATTTCCCAAGTCTCAGTTCTCTCAGTCATTACTGGGAATGAACCTTGGTTAAAGGACGCCCATTGAATCATAACTGATGTTCCAGCTATGCTAGAATTAGATTTTCCAATTAAACTATATCCACCTGAAACTACTTCAAATAAATATAAGTAATTGTCTTGTCCAAATCTTAAAGCTAGCTGTCCATTAGGCATACTATAGTAACCCGTAAAAGTTCCACTAGTTTCTATACTAACTCCACTTGAATCAATTTGACTAAATCTTGTATTTGTGCTATTGAATTTGAAACCTTGAGACCAATTAGATGACGCCATTGAAGCATCGCCTGCTTGAGTAGCTTCTGCAGCTCCCCAAAGTCCAATCATATAATCAACTGTAGCATTGTGAGTCCAAATAAACTCATGACCTTTCTCTAAAGCCTCACCATTGTAAAATGGATTGTATGCTCTATAGTTGTTTCCAATAGTTGCAGTAGTCATTTGAGTTCCTGCTAAGTTTCCATAAGAAATGTACCAGTTGTTAGCAATTGCTGGAAGAGAACCTCCCGAAGACTCGTCTCCATTGATTCCCACCTCATTAACTAAAACATCTTTATACTCAACCAAATCCATACCAAATGCAGCGTTTAAACTATCATTTGCAGAACTTAAACTATTACCAGCTATAACTCCATTGATGTATATGTTTCCTTGCGTTAAGCCTCTTAATTGAATCTTATCACTATTAGCTTGAAGTATTTGTATTGTGCTTCCACTTATCACTGATTGAAGTTCATTGATAGCATATACGTTAATAGTATTACCTCCTAGACCTTCTCTTAATGATATTGATTGTTTGATTGTATCAACCACAACATCAACGCTAGGAACTTCCATAACGTGATTGCTAAATGGTAACTCACTATAGTTTCCAACTAGTGGCGCTTTTACAGCCTTTTGTCCTATAGATTGATAAGAGTTATCCCCTAGAGATAATCTTAAGTTTGTTACATCTACCTCGCTTAAGTCAATTGCGTAATCTTGTCCTATAAATCCTACGTCATCTACTTTAATTATATTCTTAGGACTATCAGCCAATTGTCCAACAGCGCTTGAGATTAAGAATCCAATCTTTTCAGTATTGCTTCCTAATCCAGTGTAGTGAACTTGAGTATCTAATATCTCTGCTATGAACCTAAAGTTAGGGTTTAAGCTAATTTGAGTTCCAAGTAAGTTATATACCTCATTAATTTGAATAGATGCCTTAGCGTCTCCCGCATTACCTATTCCATTAAACGCACTTCTATTGTTGTCATATAATCCACTATCTCTTAATGTAGTGTTAGCAGAACCCCATGCACAAAAACCTGCATTCCAGTTTCCATTAACCTCATTTTGAGAAAACTTATTATTAATTCCTCCAATAACTAAAATCCCATTGTTTGCATTGTATGCAGAAACGTTCATTGTAGTTGTGATGTTTTGACACCCTCCTAAAGAACCTGCGGCTACATATATTCCACTCTCTATGTTTTGAGTAGATTGGTTTCTAGAGATAACTCCTCCACCATTAATTCCACAATCTTGAACTCTTATTCCTCTAAGGTTATTAGTAACCTCATTTCCTGTTATTAAAACGCTAGTAGCTTCCTCTATTCTCATAGCTCCACCATTAGAAGCATTTGAGCCTGCATAAAAAGCCTGCAAGTCTGCACTAGATGAATCGTAACCTAAAAGAGCTGTAGTTGTAGATGGTAAAATAGTATTTAATAAAGTACCATTCCAACCATTATTCTTAAACTCACAATCTTCAATAGTTACCTTCTTAGTCTTCTTTAAGTAAAGACCATAACCTCCAGCATTGTGGAATTTTATATTTTTAAACTTAAACTCTTTTGTATTATCTAGTCCATTAAAGTATAATAAAGAACCATTCCCATCACTATAATTAGTAAAAGAAATACAAGCGTCATCACTACCATAAAAATACAAAGATTTGTCTTGAGGTAAAATTATCTCTCCACTAATCTCAAAAGAACCTTCTAAGTAAATAGAGTCTCCATCATTAGTACTTCCAATGGCAGTAGTTAAGTCACCATAAGGATATAATACAGAACCATCTTGAACAGCTCCAGCATAACCAGCCTTAACATATATATCATATATTTTAAGTCCCGAATTCTTTATATCCGATTGAGTAGCGTTCTCTTCAGAAATTAGGTCATAGCTAGTTCCATTAAAAACTTTAATGTCTCCAACATTAGCACCATTTCCTGCTACACTAACTCTATAAAAGTCTCCTAGTACATCGCTACCTGTTGGAAGCGCTGGTGAGTCATTTAAAGCATCATAAGCACCCTTGTAAGTTGAACCACTTAACAAAGCGTCAACGTCACTCTTAAGAGCTATCTCTTCATCCTCAAAGAATCTATTCAATACATTTGTTTGGTATCTTGTATTTACATCGTCTCCCTCACATACTTGAAGTATCCCTTCTATTGTTTCTTGGTTACCTACTATACTTACTTTATATATTGTAGCTCTAATAGTTGTTCCAGCCTCAACGTCTAATGGGTGTTCGAAGTACCAAGTTAGGTCTTCATTAATTCCTAATCCATTGTGCTCTAAAAATTGCACATAAACAGAAATCCCATTTACTAAAATTTCGTATTTTAATTGTTGAGTTGATGGTACAACCTCTGCTATTCTAGTTGTAATCCCAACTCCACTAATATTGAATGGAAAGTAGTTCTCTCCATCATATCCTATTGAAGTATCATTTACAGGACTACCTCCTAAAGGAACACTTTGAAAGTCTCCAAAGATTCTTGACTTAGGTTTAGAAACTCCTGCTCCTGCAACTTGGTTAACACTCAATGATTGGTCTAACACCTCTCCAAAGATTGGATAAGAGTTTGCTTTATTATCTAAGTCCTCAAAATATATATTTGAGTTACCAGAAGCCATCTTATGCTTTGAGCCTAAGAAGAAACCACTTTTGTCAACTTGTATATCCTTTTGAGCTACAAGTCTATCTGTAGTCTCATCGTACTCAAAATACTCTGTTATAACAGGTCTTTTGAATTGACTATTAAGATAAACAACCATTTGGTCTCTATCGTAATTGTAAGGAGCGTCTACAAGATTCTCTCCCGCTTCGTTTTGAATCCTATTTATATTTAATTGCTTAAAGAATACTCTAAATTCTGTATCACTACCTCTTTTATATAGTCTAGTAGATGTAACTACTATTCTATTAGATAGCGATGGGTGAGCAGTTGCAACTAAAGAACCTATGTCTTTGTTTGCTAATCTAGCACCTTCAAAAGCAACCTTACCCGTTGATAAATTTGAATAAATTTTAATTTGTCCCATATCTTTTTTTTGTTTTTTTTATAGTTGAATAAATAAGGCTAGCTCATTCATAGTTATTGTTCCCGCCACATCTGTCTTTATTTGAAATCTTACTTTTCCTGCATCACCTGCTCCATTCGTGTCAATAGTGTCTCCAATAAAGAATTGAATATTTGGTGAGTTTGCGTAAACCTCATCTGCACCACTTTCCATAGGTAGACCCGCAGCCTCTATAGAAAAATCCTCACTAGGAGTAGTTCCACTATGTCTTTCAAATAGAAGTCTAGAGTCTAATCTACCATTGTCCTCATCTGGGTCAAAACTTAATGAAGCCCTAAGGTTTGCAAAAGATGTAGATTGTAGACCTTCAAGTAAAAATACAATAGGACTTCCATTACTACCATCACCCTCGTGACCAATAGCTTGAGCGTCCTTCATATCCTTAACTCTATTGTCAAATAACCCTTGAGCGTCTATCGTCATTTCAATGTCTAACCAAGTATCAACTTGTTCTGTTGTTATAGGAATACTAGTCCCTACGCCTCCAAAGTACACTCCACTAAGAAGTCCATAATAACCTTGGATGTTTGTTTTAATTTCTTCCTCTACCTCACTAATAGAACCAGTAGTAATCTCTTGAGGTAAATTGTTTACATTGTACTTAAAAAACCTTCCCGTGTCGGATGTTAAAAAAGTGTCACCATAGGGTAACGTTGCTGGTAGGTTTGCTTCCGTACCTCCATAATGCTTAATAGCATGTTGTTTTAAAATGTTGCTCATAGGTTTTTATTTTTTTTATTTGTTATTGTTTGTTATTTTAACTAGTGTGATTTTGCTTGAATTACTATCCAGTTAGAACCATCAGACCAAGCCTGAATACCACTATATGACTTATTTAACGCATATTCTGCAACACCATCAATTGTTTGAGGTGATGGACTTACTATGTGAACCTTGTCTTGAGCTCCTAAAGTTCCATCATTTATAACTCTTATTACTCTATAAGGATTAGATATTGCCGATGGTAATGTAAGGTGATAAGTACCTTGAGAACCAGACCAGCTTAAATATATTGTATTTTTACTATCTACATATGTAGATGAGCCTCCACTTTGTGCAGTAAGTAAAAATGGTTCTCCAGTATTTCCTACCCCTACGCCACTTTCACCTTGCTCACCTTGCTCACCTTGAATACCTTGAGCACCTTGCTCACCAGTACCTACTGGATATGGTAACGAATCTTGATTATACTTAAACAACCTATTTGTGTCGGTTGAAAAATAAGTGTCACCATAAGGTAATCTTGCTGGTAGGTTAGCCTCTAACCCACCATAATGCTTAATAGCATGTTGTTTTAAAATACTCATAGATTTTTGTTTTTATTGTTATTTGTTTTTTTTCTTTTCCTTATAAAAAGTAAGTTATCAAAGTAGCTAAGATTGGAATAGCACTTGCTATAAAATCCCACCACTCTGGATTACCTTTTCCTA
>ENA-OSIY01002191-OSIY01002191.1-marine-metagenome-genome-assembly--contig:-NODE-2191-length-10226-cov-6.002266_pt1 | contig 10226 bp, 3 predicted proteins | sample MGYA00237884_ERZ534233 | MGnify/ENA primary metagenome ERZ534233 (study PRJEB26412, sample SAMN06343840) | marine metagenome | isolation source: estuarine water | place: USA: Columbia River Estuary... | reverse complement strand
CTACTTTCCTAAGGAAACCGTTGGTTTCTACGAATCAATTAAACATTACTTGAGGCCAAGTTACTGGCCATCACAGGGGAAATCTTACCTTTGAGTGAGCATATGGACTAATTGCTGTGTTTTTACGCCTCTACCAGAGTGATAATTCAGCTCTTCTGTTAGCTGCCATGCCTGCATCAGTTTTATTCGATGCCACAGGTTTAGATGCTCCAAAGCCAGCCACAACAAAATCAATGCCTGGAGCTAGCTTTGCTAGGTAATCGGCAGTGGATTGAGCACGAGCAACAGAAAGTGCTTGGTTATCCACTCCTCCGCGTGAGTCTGTGAATCCATAGACGACTAAGCGCATGAAGCCCTCTTCGGTAATGTATTTGGCAATCTTATTAAGCTCTGCTTTTTGTGCGGTATTTAGAACTGAAGAGTTAGTTGCAAAGTTGACTGTGATTGCTGGGATTGGTTTATTTGGTTGATATGCAGGAACCACGAAGGCTTTCAAATTATCTCCACCATTAGCAATAATTTGAATTGGAGTTTTTGGACCAGCTCCAACAGGTGCCAGACATGATGAAGTAATAGTTTGGCAGACTAATTCTCCTTTTATTTTCACGTCATAGCTCAGTACATTTGGTGAAAGTTTCCAAGAAACAACTGTTTCGTTAATACTTTTTGGAACAAAAACTGAAAGTTTTGGTGCATCTGGAAAAACAGTCACTGGAATAATAACTTCTTTGCTAACACCAGATTGCTTAACGTTCACCGCCACACTTGTAACGCCACTAAAATAGGACTGAGCTTTGATGGTAACTCCAGTCCCAGTTACACGTACCGAAACTATTCCTTCGCCTACAGATCTTGATGGTGAAGAGTTTGGCCTCTGAGTTAGGTTTGCGAGTGTTATCGGAGTTATTGATTTTACAATCGCACTTTGATTTGTGTTTTGTACAACAGTAGCTACCGGAACAGTTCCAGTTGTTATGACAGCCTTTGCAGCTGGGTTAAAGACAACTATCGGAGTAGGAGTTGGCTTAGGGGTGGGTGTTGGGGTGGCTGTTGGAGTGGCTGTTGGAGTGGGTGATGTTGTTGGGGTAGGAATCGAAACTGGCTCCGGCGCTACAAAATATGCAACAACGCTTTTTGCACTACTCATAGTCAATGTACAAGTACTAGCTGTGCCTCGACTTAGGCAAGCACCACCCCATCCATCAAATCCTCCTGATGTCAGCATCCTTATCGAGAGGGTAATGCTACTTCCGCTTGTTACCGAAGCGCTACAAGTTCCTGATGTTGCTCTACAAGCTATTACGCCTGAAGGAGTCGAAATTACCTCTCCTTGATTTCCAGTAACCGAAACACTTAGTGAGTAAGAACTTGCAGAAGTTGCAGTAAATGTTGCAGTGAAAGTTTCATTTGCTCCATTTGATGTTGTGCAATCTGCAGTTCCGGAGCACGTGCTGCCTGAAGAACTCCAACCAGTGAACGTATAACCTGAACCTGCAACTGCATGTAATGTAACTGAAGTTCCTTGATTATAAGTATGAGAAGCAGTTAGAGAAGAAGTTGTAGTGCTAAGTAATGAGTCACTTGAGGTTACAGATCCTCCACCAACTTGTACAAGAGATAGTGTGCGCTGAATTTGAGCAAACGTTACGGTAACTGTAATTGCAGCTGTTATTTGCAATGTACAAGTAGTTGAAGATGTACAACCGGATGTGACTGCACCTGAAGGTGAAACTGACCAAGAAGAAACTGACCAATTCGTTGTTGGGCTTGCAGTTAATATAACAGTTGTGCCACTTACATAAGTTTCTGTGTCAGTACCAGCGCTATTGAGAACTATGGATCCCAAAGAAGCAGATACCCCACCACTTCCAATTTGTGTAACACTTAATTCATAACTTGAGAGCATTGTCCAAATCGCATACATAGTTACAGCCGTTGAACCCATGGTGTAACTTGCTAAATTAGTGCTGGCCGCAGAGTTAGTATTCCAACCCAGAAAGCTGTAACTTGGGTATACCAAATTGCTATTTCCGCTCAGGGTGACAGCCTGGCCTTCATAATAAGTATTTGAATCAACTGGTGGTGTTCCTGTACCACCGGTCCCAGTTGGGAAATTTGCTGCATAAGTTAACGAATTTCGTGGAAGAGAAATCCACTGAGCGGTTAAGGTGACAACACCTGCAACTGCTTGTGCTGATGCAAGCACATAGGTTGTTGCATTGGCAGCAGTCGTGGTTGCACCATCGCTCCAGCCATTAAATTGATAGCCAGCTTTGCTTGGCGCAGAGGGTAAAGTGACTGTAGCGCCGTTGGCATAATTGTTGGAATCAGCAGTAACACTTGATCCACCAGCTGGTGCATAAGTAATTGTGTATCCAGAACTCCATTTTGCGTAGGCGTCAATATCAGTAGGTACTGTAGAAGGTGAATATGCTGATCCAGCACCACCTATCGAATTTGTTAACGCTACCTCCGAATACCAGCCCGCAAATATGTAGGAGGTTTTGGTTGGCGTTGGCAAAGTTATTGCAGTTGACCCAGTTGTGTATGTTGCAGAAGCTGTTGAATTGCCACCGGTGGCCCCGTTGTAGTAATAAGTCAAGGTGTAAGTCTTTGTGCTCCAAATTGCATATAAAGTAAAGCTAACTGTCTGACCATGTGTGTATGGATATGTTATTAAACTGCCACTAGATGTTGTTGACCATCCACTTAAGCTATATCCAGCTTTAGTGGGTGCAGTTGGTGCCGAAGAAATACTTCCGCCGGTTGTACTGGTGCCTGCAGAGACAGAAGTACCACCTTGTGAATCATAAGTAATAGCTAAAGTATTTGCAGTCCAGATTGCATACACACTAATGCTTGCAGATGACGAATAAGTTGTTTTTATTGTTGAAGGATCATTTTGTGTGGTTGACCAGCCACCAAAGGTGTAACCAGTTTTGCTAAAGCCTGTTCCACCGGCAAGGGTTAGAACTGCACCGCCGGTTGTGTAACTATCAGCTGCTCTACTTCCGGCACCTGTATTTGCATCATAAGTAATCGTGTATGTGATGGCGCTCCACTGCGCATAAATTACTACATTTCCATAAGGTGACGGTGGCGAATATGGGTCAGAAAGAGAAGAACCGCCTGAGGCCCCGGCATACCAACCTAGGAATGTATAACCGCCTCGAGTGGGATTAGTTGTTGGCAAAACTATCGAATCAACTACCGAATATGTTACGTCTCCTCCTGATGCCCCAGCCCCGCTTTGCTGGTCATAAGTTACGGTATAAGAAATAGCTGAAAATGAAGCGGTTGTTGTAACATCATTTGTGACATTTGTTTCTGAGCGTGTTGCAGTTGTAGAGTTGTTATCACTCCATTTAACAAATTGGTAACCAGCATTTGGGACAGCTGTAACCGATGTTCCATTTCCTCCTGAACTTACAGATTGAAAGCTAGATCCAGAAATCGTTCCACCGGTTCCAGCGATATAGCTTATTGTTTTATTTGAAAGCGCTGAAAAGTTTGCTGTGACACTTATACTTGATGAAACGTTGGTATCGGTCCTGGTTGCCGTTAAGACACCATCGCTCCAGTTTGAGAACTGATAACCAGAAGCTGCAGTAGCTGTGACTGCAGATCCACTTGAACCGTAATTTACTGTTTGTGGTGAAGTGCCAGAAATGGAGCCATTAGCACCTGCGGTATAGGTCAATGTATAGCTCTTAATCGTCCAAATTGCGTACACGCTAATGCTTGCAGATGACGAATAAGTTGTAATTATTGTTGAGGCATCATTTTGTGTGGTTGACCAGCCACCAAAGGTGTAACCAGTTTTGCTAAAGCCTGTTCCATCAGCGAGAGTTAACGCTGTACCGCCAGTTGTGTAACTACCAATATCTCTACTTCCAATACCGCCATTATTGTTATAAGTGACTGTATTAGTAATTCCTACCCAAATTGCATACACGGTAATACTTGCAGGTGTTGAGTAAGTCGTAATTATTGTAGCTGCATTATTTTGTGTCGTTGACCAGCCACCAAAGGTGTAACCAGTTTTGCTAAACCCTGTTCCATCAGCAAGGGTTAGAACTGCACCGCCAGTTGTATAACTACCAGCTGCTCTACTTCCAGTGCCATTGTTATTGTTGTATGTGATTGTGTAGGTAAGCGCACTATAGGTAGCGGTAATTGTGTGTGTAGCGCTCACATTGGAAAACGTATAAGAAAGTGCAGAAATCGTACTTGCCAAGGTAGGCGTTGTTGCGCCAGATAATGCCACACCATCTACCGTGACGGTTGAAAGTGCATATCCTGTTGATGGCGCAAAGGTAAATGCCTGACTAGAACCATAATTAACAGAAGTCGTGCCGGGTGAAATCGTTCCGTTGCTACCTTGAGTAACGGTAATTGCGTAGGTATTAATAGTGAAAGTAGCAGTGACATAACTAGATTGATCCATAGTCACAGTACAAGTACTCGTACCGCTACAACTTCCTCCACTCCAGCCGGTAAAGGAGCTTCCGGATGCAGGATTTGCTGTCAAAGTGACTGAAGTAAATGGTGATGTTGAATAGACCTGTGAAGATGTTCCAGAAAAACTGCTTGCACCGCTATAGCCGGTGATAGTTCCACTTCCAGTACCGGTTGTATTCATTGAAAGAGTTTGATCTTGCGAGAACTGTGCAGTCACTTGAGTAACTGTGGAGTAACTAGTAAATGCACATGTGGCAGAGGAGGATGTGCATGTTCCAGAAGTTGGAATTGCTCCAGTAACTGTCCATCCTGTGAAAGTAGAGCCAGTGTCTGCAGTTCTTGTTAATGTTATTGAAGCACCTGATGTATAAACCGTGCTACACAACGGGTTAATTAAACCTCCACAGTTCGAGATCAAGCTGTCTGCCGAGGTTACGTAGCCACTTCCTGTTGAATCATCTTTAATCGTTAATGTAAGTGGATAACCTGCATAAATTACATAAACCACCGTGTCTGTATTGAGAGTCACTACACATGAATAAGAAGCCGCGCCAGTGCAACCCGCACCACCACCTCCACTTGAGACAGACCAAGTGGGAGCTGGTGAAACTAATGCTGTTAACGTTATTACCGCTCCTAATACGTAGTGACCAATACAACTTCCAGATGTTGTATTGGGAACACTCGCAGTAGCGGTACTTGTACAGTTGATTGTCTGGGGAGAATCATTTGAACTCACAACATGTGTATTTGTCGCATTAGCAGAAATGAAAACATCTAGCTGAGGATCAATAGCAAATTCTGCTGTAACAAGTCGTGCCTCACTCATTGACACTACGCATGTTGATGCAGAACCCGAGCAGGCACCACCCCAACTAACAAAAAGCATTATAGGATCAGCAACTTGGGTGAGAGTAATTGACTTCACCGATGGAGATGTTGGGTATGAGTTTGAACATGTACCAGTGAATATGCCACCGGTATCAGCACAATTGATTGTCTGGGGGCTATCACCCGAGCTTACTGTTCCAGTTCCTGCACCAATTAACGCAACCGTTAGTGGCCAGTTACCAGTTCCAAATGTTGCTGAAACATTTGTAATTTGACTAACTAAAACTGTGCAAGTTGTCGAGGTACTAGAGCAAGCACCACCCCATCCTGAAAAGGTCTGTCCGGCAGTTGGAGTTGCTGTAAGCACGACGGTAGTTGCAGTTAAATACTTTCCAGTTGCAGTACATGGGCTTGTAGCATTTGTGCACGTAACGGAAGTCAAAGCCGTTACAATATTGCCACTCGGAGTAGCTGAATTTGTAACTGTGCCTGGGCCTTGAACCGTTAAATTTAGGGGCCAGACGGCCGTAATTGAAGTAATACCCGTTGCATTCTTACCATTAAATTTCCATTGATCACCACCATTATAATAGGCTGTTACGTTAATTGGGATGCCTGTTTGAGTTCCTGAACCGATGATAATGACTGTATAGGTTAAAGACGCGGTTTCATTTAAATCAGACGCGTTAACAGTACAGTCGCGGAGAGTGATCATATCAAAAGTACATTTATCATTTAAGAAACCATTGACTGTTCCAGAAGCGTAAGTACCTACTGCTGATATCACCTGAAAAATCTTGGGATCAAAGGCCGCATTGATTGAAACTACATCAGCACCATTACCCGTTTCAGCTGGAACTGTAAAAGTATACGAACTTCCAATATTTACAGTTGCAACACCGCTAGATATTGGGGCAGTTGATGTCATAGCGCCAACAGATAGGTTGCTTGTAACTTGTACTGATGGAGCAATATAGATAGACCTAGTGGACGGTGTAGTTACTGTCCAGGGATTGTTTGAGTTATTTGTAGCAGGGCCCGTGGTGAATGTGATTGTGTATTTGCGAGTTTGGGATTGTCCGGCCGCAATTGAGCTATTTTGGCTAAGTGGGACCCAAATTTGAAAATAAACATCTTTACAGCCCCCATTAGCCGCTACTGACCCTAACGATTGGCTGTTATCGCCAACTAAAGTGATTGTCGTTGAAGATGTAGTCCAATTAAATGTTGCGGTTACAGGATAAGCAACTGTGTCTGCATTACACACACGTGCGCCAACCGGCCAATAATTAGTATCTTGATTGATTACATCGCTCGTTAAGGTTTGTGAAACGGTCAAGGGGTTTGCAACAGCACTCGCCACTGGCGCAACAACAACCTGCAGAGATAAGCCCGCAAGGATCTGGGCAAAAATAATTAAAAGAGATGTGAAAATCTTGGAAGTTTTAACTGCTTTCAGAGCGTAGGTTTTTTCCCTACGTCGGATCACCCTGCTTCGCAACCCTGCGGCAATGCGCTCTATCAATTCGCCTTAAATCTCAATTCTCACGGAGGGCTCACGCATGCGTGATCGGTTGTAATTCTCCTCCCTCCGTGAAAGGCTTATTAACCCCTGCTAGTCACCCTTTGGTCATTATCAGGTCATTTCAAGCAATTGAAGAGTACAAAGGACAAACTTTCATGGAGAGGGAGGTGAGTGCGAACAATGCCCAACAAGGATATTAATTACATAGCAAAGATTTCAGAGCTAACCGATTATCTCAGTGCAAACAATCCAGATCTTCACAATCTCTGTGAGTTTGTAAAAACGCGGGTTTTCGCACATTTGAATCCATCTGGCATGTTTATTTCACGATTAAATGAAAATGGAAACGTAGCACCCCTTGCTCATTGTGGTTTTGATGAAAACATAGTTAGTAGTTGGTTAAATTATTCGATTAACGATGAACTTCCACCAACTGATGCGATCAAAAATAACTCACTGATATGGATTGCTGATAATGAAGACTGGCTTCGTGATTACCCACGGCTTGCACAATTTCCAACTGATGGATTAGCAAAAACCTATATTACTTGGCCAATCAGTGCGAGAAATTCAAGCATGTGTGTTCTAGGAATTCTCTTGCATGAAACTTGCCGCCCCTCACCAGATGAAGTTTCTTTCTTAGAAGCAGTCGGGTCTTTGATTGCACTACAAATTTCTCTCAGCTCCTTTATAACCTATAAGTTGGCAGAAGAGGACGTAATCAAACTCTTAACAAGGCGTCAACGTGAAATTCTGCATGGTATGTCAGATGGACTAACAAACTCACAAATTGCAAATGAGTTGGGGTTTAGCGAATCAACAATTCGCCAAGAGAGCATGCGCATGTATGAAATTCTGCAGGTAGCTGGGCGCAAAGAGGCTGTTCAAAAGTACAACAAGAGTTCCTACAGACAATCTGCCTAATCGTTTTGTGGGAAACCTAAGTTAATTCCACCATGGCTTGGATCTAACCAGCGGCTTGTAACAACTTTGCCGCGAGTAAAGAAATGAACACCTTCGGTGCCATGTGCATGTGAATCACCAAATAATGAGTTCTTCCATCCACCAAATGAGTAATACGCCATTGGCACAGGAATAGGAACGTTGATTCCAACCATTCCCACTTCTACTTCATTCTGGAATCTGCGAGCTGCGCCACCATCATTTGTGAAGATGGCAGTTCCATTTCCATATTGATGTGAGTTAACTAAATTCAAAGCCTCGTCATAGGTATTAACGCGAATAATGCTTAAAACCGGACCGAAGATTTCATCGGTATAGACCGACATCTTTGGACTCACGTTATCGAGCAAAGTAGGCCCTAGGAAGAATCCATCGCCATCAACTTTTAGATCGCGGCCATCAACAACAACAGTTGCACCTTCTTTAGCTCCGGCTTCAATATAAGAAGCAACTTTGTCACGGTGAACTGCTGTGACAAGTGGGCCCATGTCGCTGCCCTTTGTGCCATCGCCCGTAACAATGTTGGCCATACGAGATTTAATACGTGCTACTAATGCATTTCCAATAGGTTCAACAGCAACAATTGCAGAGATAGCCATGCAACGCTCTCCTGCAGAACCAAAGCCTGCGTTAATAGCAGCATCTGCTGCTAGTTCTAGATCGCTATCTGGAAGAACGATCATGTGGTTCTTAGCCCCACCCAATGCTTGAACGCGCTTTCCGGCTTTAGTTCCAGTTTCATAGACATAGCGCGCAATTGGAGTTGATCCCACAAATGAAATTGATTTAATTCCTGGATGAACTAAAAGCGCATCTACAACTTCTTTATCTCCATGAACAACATTGAATACGCCATCTGGTAATCCTGCTTCTTTCCACAGCTGGGCCATAAACATTGCAGCTGATGGATCTTTCTCTGATGGCTTAACTACAACCGTATTTCCGCAAGCAATTGCCACTGGGAAGAACCACATGGGCACCATCGCTGGAAAGTTAAAAGGAGAGATGATGGCAACTGGGCCTAGAGCTTGGCGGATTGAATAGACATCAACACCGGTTGATACTTCCTCTGAAAAACCACCTTTTAATAGATGTGGAATCCCACAAGCAAACTCAACTACTTCAAGACCACGTGTTACTTCACCTGCAGCATCACTTAATACTTTTCCATGCTCTGCCGTAATAAGGGCAGCAATCTTTTCTTTGTTCTGTTGAACTAATTCACGAAAAGCAAAAAGCACCTGTGTGCGCTTAGTCAGTGAGCTATGGCGCCATTCAGCAAAGGCGGCTGTTGCTGCAGATACGGCACTATCAACGGTGGCGGTATTTCCAAAGGCCACAGTCCCCGTTACTTTTCCAGTGGCTGGGTTATAGATATCTCCCGTGCGTTCTGGTTTTTTGGTATCTAAGGCGCCGTTGATCCAATGCGTAATCTGAGTCATAGGTGCAATCTACTTGAGGCGTTAAGATGGCGCTACCTACTAGATAAAAGGCCAAATTCGATGACTGCACCAATCAGTGACCCTGCAAAGCAAGCCGCCGTTAGTGCAGCTGACCGTAAATATGTATTTCACTCATGGTCTGCCCAAGGTGCAATTTCGCCCATGCCTATTGCAAGCGGCTCAGGATCTAGATTTTGGGACCATGCAGGCAAAGTTTATTTAGATTTCTCTTCACAGCTAGTTTTCACAAACATTGGCCACCAACATCCAAAAGTAGTTAAAGCTATTCAAGATCAAGCCGAAGTTCTAACAACCATCGCACCGCAACATGCCAATGATGCCCGTAATGAGGCAGCCCAGCGCATTGTTGAATTAGCTGGCGATCACTTTGCAAAGGTTTTCTTTACTAATGGCGGCGCAGATGCGATTGAAAATGCTATTCGCATGGCCCGCTTACACACTCACAAGCACAAAGTGCTCTCCACTTATCGTTCGTATCACGGCAACACAGGTGCTGCCATTAATGCAACTGGAGATCCACGCAGATTTCCTAATGAGTTTGCCTTTGGCCATGTTCACTTCTTTGGTCCCTATCTCTATCGCACTAACTTCTGGGCAACAACTGAGGAAGAAGAGTGCAAGCGCGCACTAGAGCATCTTGAACAAACAATTATCTTTGAAGGTCCAGGAACAATTGCTGCAATCTTGATTGAATCAGTTCCAGGAACTGCTGGCGTGTTAATGCCACCTAAGGGTTATCTTGATGGAATCCGTGCACTGTGTGATAAATACAAGATTCTATGGATTGCAGATGAAGTGATGTCTGGCTTTGGTCGCACAGGTAAGTGGTTTGCATACCAACACAGCGCAGCTGTTCCAGATCTGATTACTTTCGCTAAGGGTGTTACATCCGGCTATATCCCACTGGGTGGAGTTGTCATTAGTGATCCAGTATCAAAGACATTTGATGAGAGAGTATTTGCTGGCGGGCTTACATACATGGG
>ENA-OSIY01002190-OSIY01002190.1-marine-metagenome-genome-assembly--contig:-NODE-2190-length-10228-cov-27.547729_pt1 | contig 10228 bp, 25 predicted proteins | sample MGYA00237884_ERZ534233 | MGnify/ENA primary metagenome ERZ534233 (study PRJEB26412, sample SAMN06343840) | marine metagenome | isolation source: estuarine water | place: USA: Columbia River Estuary... | reverse complement strand
TTAGGGCCAAGCTGGATAACAGAACGCACCCACTTGCGTTGGTACTGCTGAATGACTTGTGGTGGCGCATCGTAAGTTTTAAACAACTCACGGGCTTTGCAACGAATTTGGAATGTAGTCATTCTTGCACCTCTTTTGGCTCTGATCGAACCAACGTAATGCTATCTGGAAGATGACGGTATGAGTCAGCTACAACTTCATTAAATCCATAGCCTTCAACCATTTTGTTTGCGTAGTCAAGAACAATTTTTTCGACTTCAGCGCGGGACAACGTAATTTTCATTTGAACTCCTGTCTTGTTGAGCCTCCATCTTATGACGCATCAACAAAAAAAACACTAGGACAAACCCTAATAGACAAGCTGGTCAACAATGATAACCTTGCCAGCATGACTACACCAGACAACCAAGAATACTTTGCAGCACAGGAGCTTTGCGTTACTGCAATCCAAGCTGTCAAGCAGTACACTTTTGATCCCGGCGACTTGGAGGCAGCTACTGTTGCTGTCTTAGCTCGGGCCATTGAACTCACCACAAAGAAGGAATTGACACTGTGTTACCAGCAAAACTCTACTACTTGAAACAGCTTGAGAATGGCCCTGTAAGCCATAGAACGATTACCAAGCGCATGACAGGCAAATACCGAGACTCAGCAGCGGGAATTAAAGACGCACTGGTTGCAGATGGCATCATTGTGTGCGTTGCAAAGGTAATGCAAAGCAATGGAAAGTACGCCTACCATCACAAGCTAACCGGGAAAACCTATGTTGCCCAAAAGCAACAACAAAACTCTGATGCTTGGGATGATGGACAAGCAAAGTCAACAGGCAATGCGTTTAATTGGCGTGGGCCATCAGTAGTGTTTAAAAAGCAAGAACTGGCGCAGTTGCAGCAGAAGTATCAAGGCAACAACCCGATCACCATTTACAGCAGGGCGTAATCATGGAACTCTTTAAATCAAACTTTGACAAATTTTGGTCAGCTTGGCCTAAGTCTTACCGTAAAGGCGGCAAGTCTGTTTGCATGGCAAGATGGAAAAAAGGTTTGTACGATGGTTGTGCAGACCAAATAATTAAACACGTTGAATGGATGAAAACAACAGACGCATGGCGCAAAGATCAAGGCGCTTTTATCCCGGCCCCTTTTGTGTATCTCAACCAACAGCGTTGGGATGGGGCTGAAATCCCTGAAACTTTTGTAGCGAACAACTTAAAACAAATTGATCCTGCTTTGCAAAAAATAGCCGCAGACAGGTTAAAAGCAGTTCCTATGCCTGAACACATTAGGGAAAAGTTGGCGCAAATTAGACGGATGTAATATTTTTTACAAAGGGGCTTGCACAGTCCCTTTTTTTATGTTTACAATGTACTCGTTGCCGTGGAAAGCGACCGACTGAAAAGCCGTTACTCATGCCTTCGCCCTTGGTTTTCACTTTAGGGTTTCCACCGAGGGCAGCAGTAACGGCTTTTTTGTTTGTCAATTCTTCTGTAACCGAATGACTCGCGTTACGTCACTGGGCCTGAATGGGCTGACAAGTCAGAAAACACCGCACCCATTACACCCGTGGGCAAAAGGCGACCAGCGTTGATTGACCGACTGGTAAAGCACAAAGTAACTCAGGTGGAAACTAGGCTTTGTGTGTAAGTGAATCAATCCCTCATGGGCACTTGGTGTTTTTATGGACTTTCCTTCTTTGGATACATAAGAACATGGAGCAGGTAGGATAGGAACAGCCTTCTATCCACCCTAGCTATACCTATGACTAAAAATAAACACTAAGGGTAAGCACTAATGACAACAAAGAAAAAGCTGTGGACAATTGCTTTATGAAACGACCTTACGCACTAAAGAAACTGCTTGAACACGGCGAACTGTCTAGCAGGGAGATTGAAGAAATCACCTTCTGGACAACAAAGCAAGTGTGGGCCAGCATCCAGCGTCTGCAAAAGACAAACACTGTTCGCAAGTACCCGCAAATGAAGTGGGGCTTGATTGCCCTTAACCCTTACCCAAGACAATTATGAGCAATCCATACAAAATCCTTGAGCCTACCTGCATCAGCTTTAGCGGTGGCAGAACATCTGCTTATATGCTTTACAAGGTGCTAGAGGCTCACGACATGAGCCTACCTGAAGATGCTGTTGTCTGTTTTGCCAACACGGGGAAAGAGGATGAAGCCACCTTGCAATTTGTTTATGACTGCGAAAAGCATTGGAACGTCCCGATTGTGTGGATTGAGTACCAAGACGCAGAAGAAACAAAAGATCGATGGAAGGTTGTTAGTTTTGAAACGGCGGCAAGGAACGGTGAACCATTTGAAGCTGTGATTCGCAAAAAGAATTATTTACCAAACCCTGTGACACGGTTTTGCACCATTGAAATGAAGATCAGGCCGATTGCTAACTACCTTTTTTCAAAGGGAATGTGTGAAACACGCAGCAAAGGCGAATACATGAGTTGGGTTGGCATACGGGCAGACGAGCCACGCAGGGCGGCAAAAATTCCTAGAGACAGAACGCCATTGGTAACTGCTGGCGTATCAAAAGAAATGGTTGGCGAGTTTTGGAGAAACCAAGCCTTTGACTTGCAATTGCCAAACTTTAATGGCGTAACGTATCACGGAAACTGTGATTTATGCTTTTTGAAAGGCACTAGTCAAACCATGAGCCTAATACAAGAAAAACCTGAACGTGCTATTTGGTGGGCAAAGATGGAGGCGTTGGCGTTGGCGTCCCGTCCCGATGGTGCGCGTTTCCGCAAAGATCGGGCTGGATATGCCCAAATGATGGAATTTGCTAAAGACCAAACAGATTTCTTTGGTAACGATGAAACTATTCCTTGCTTTTGTGGTGACTAATGACACGCAGACAAATTCAAGACGCTGGCGACAGGTACATGATTGAGTTGGGCGAAGCAAGGGTATTGCTTTGCACCTACCAAGTAACCAAGCAGAAAGTTCTGACGCAAGCCAGAATGGAATGGTTGGAAAAGAAGTACGGCACGGGTTCTGTAGCAAGGATTCGTGATTACATGACAAGACTACAAAACGGAGAACTTGAATGAGATACGCAGCAAGGGTTGACGCAAATCAGACTCAAGTGGTATCGGCACTTAGATCAGCAGGTGCTTATGTATGGGTCATTGGCCTACCTGTTGACCTGCTGGTTGGCTACAACGGTCAGACATTCTTAGTAGAGATCAAGGATGGCCCTAAAAAGGCTTTAACGAGGCTACAGCAAGACTTTTTTGGAAATTGGATAGGTGGTAGCTTGCACCGCATTGATGGCCCTGAAGACGCTCTACGCATGATTGGGGTTTTATGACACCTGACATGAAAAGCCGGGAACAGGAACGCCTTTACCACGCAATCATCAACCAGATTGCCAAACAGTCTCAACTTCACGGTAGCCGCTGGTCAACAGAGTCATGGAAGCGATACCTGATAGACCAATGGGCGCATGAGAATGGCGAGTTAGCGTCTGTCAGCAAAGTAATGCCAAGCATTGACGGTCTAAGAATAGTTCAATTAGGGCTGCAAAGCAGACGGTTTACCAAAGAGCAAGCCATCAGCTTTACTGAGTGGTTGTTGTATTGGGCCAACACCAATGGAGTCACGATTGAAGAACGCAGAGAAGAAACATAAAGAGGCCGTGGCAAGCCTTGGCTGTGCGCTGTGCCATCACTTGCATGGCGACCATGAGCCGGGAGAGGTTGAGTTACACCACCTAAGAGCAGGGGGATGGGGCAAAGGCAGCTACCTAACTTTGATACCACTATGCGTTTCCCACCATCGTGGCAATAAGGGTTTCCACGGGCTTGGAAGCAAAGGTTTTGTTGATTACTATGAGATCACTCAGCAAGAACTGCTTGAGTGGACACTAAACAAGATAGGAAAAACACATGACTGAAGATGAATTTGTTAAACAATTTCCAGCTTTTCCTAGTGGTCAATACAAATTAGGCATGACCCTGCGCGACTACTTTGCAGCCAAGGCAATGCAGGGATTGCTTGCCGGAACCACGACAAGTAACGGATCAATGATCGTTAAAGATGCTTACGCAATAGCCGATGGAATGCTGAAAGCGAGGGAAACATGAACTACGCAGCCATTGCAGCGGCTATGAGAGCCGAAATTGAAAACCCTTTGAAATGCTATATGCCCAACAGCCCCGGCGCATTTGTGCGTGACAGGCTTTTTAAAGACTGCTTGTGGGAAGAAGCCGCTTATTTTTGGGGTTGCTATTGCAGCCGCATGTTTAACAGCCATGAACTAAACGACTTGTACATTGAGCTTGAGGCACTTGCGGTAAACGAAAAGATGCCCGATTGGGGAACAAAGGGGACATGATGGACTGCAAACAACACATGTGGGAGCCTGTTGAGAACCAACCTTTGTACAAATGCGCCCGGTGCGGCGCTTTTCTGAGGATTGTCAAATGAAAGACGAAGCATTGAAGCTGGCGCTGGAGGCGTTGGAAATTCAGGCGTACAACAGCGGGGATGAAAAATACACACAAGCCATCACCGCCATCAAGCAAGCCCTTGCAGCACCTGTGCAGGAGCCTGTGAAGTTCCTTGCCAACGGTACACGGTTCAAAACGTCCGAATTCCCATATGGCGTGTGCATTAATGGTTTGCCGAAGGAATTGTCTGGCCGCTGGGTTGCGCTGGTTGCAGCCGAGGACGATTGCCACCTGAAGCTCACCACCCCACCCGCACAGCCAGCACCTGTGCAGGAGCCTTTCGGATACGTGTATGAGGTGTATTGCTTACCTGAATGCGCTTGTGAGATGGAGTGGGTTGAAAGCTTCGACCGATATGAGCCTGACGCTGCGGAAAACATTCGCAACGTAACACCTGTCTACACCACCCCACCCGCAGCACAGCCAGCACCTGTGCAGCCTGTAGCAGATTTGGATGCATGGAACTTAATCAGCCGTCTGAACAGTGCGCTTGAAGCGATTGGCGACTACGCCCATGACAAATCGACAGGGCCAGCCGTGCCTGACGCTCTTTGGGAAATCCGATCAATGGCGTATGAAGCGATTGAGGACACCACCCCACCCGCACAGCCAGCCGTCCCTGATGCCTTTGGGATGCGAGAGGGTGAGCATCCCCAATACATCCAAGGCTGGAACGATTGCAGGGCAGAGATGTTGAAAGGAATGAAATGAAAACCACGATAGACATGGCCCGTGAGGCTGGCTTTAACGTGAAGCTGTTTAAGCCGCCAGTAATAACCGCACAGCACAGCAATGGATCATGGGTTTCAGTTGGGGATGAACTCAAAGCCTTTGAAGCCCTTGTCCGTGCTGATGAGCGTGAGGCGTGTGCAAAGGTGTGTGAGGAAGTGCATCCGGGGCTTGCCACTAACCGTATTGCTCAACTTATTCGAGCAAGGGGGAACACATGACCGAAGAATTTAACAAATGGTGGGACAACGATCTGTTGACTGAAAACAATCCTTATGTAGATAGCACACCTGCTTTTTGGGCATGGGAGGGCTGGTGCGCTGCGGTTATGGTTGAGCGTGAGGCGTGTGCAAAGGTGTGTGAAACGCTTGTTATGGGAAAGCATTGCGCCGCCGCCATCCGAGCAAAATCATGCCCACCATGCAATGAAGATTGTGACCAAGGACGCAACTGTCCAGCAAGAGAAAAAACATGAGAAAAAAATGCCGCCGCAAGGTTTATCAGTTGGTAGATTGTGTTTCTCACGCAATTGCTGGCGCAGGTATCACAACAGACGATTGCCTAAAGCAACTCAAAGACAAAGAACTTGCCGCCATCGAATCTATGCGTATAGGCAAAGCTACTGTCTACACATGGCAAGAACTGGTAGACATGAACAACATCTGTCAGGTCATGGCAAGGAACGGCATTGGGCCAGAAGCACTTGTCGATTGCATGATGGCTGAGATTGAGCTTAAACACGCCGCCAAGCGGTTTGAAGCTACAGGTAGGATGCTGCTGACAGGAATAGGTCTAAGGGCTATTAACGAGGTTTTAGAGTGGCATCATCTCCAGCGCACATCAGTCAGTCGATCAGAATACGAGCGCATGATTGACAAAACACGCAACAAGATACGCTCTCGCTCAAAAGACGTTACGGTTATACAATGACGCAAGGAGAATCCACCATGAAATTTAGCATCAATGAAGCACCATCCAGTGTGATGGGAGAGTTTGCAATGTGTCTGCTTAACGGCGTGACAGCAGGTCATATCCACCACCTTGGCACAGACAGCTACTCACAGCATATGGCTTTGGGTGACTTCTACGATGGCCTTGACGATCTGTCAGACAAATTTATTGAGGCATACCAAGGCCGATATTCCAAAATAATTTTCGCGGAAAAGGCACTTTTTCTGGGGGAAAATGGTCTGGAGCTTGTTCAGTATGTTTGCGACCAAATCGAAAGCTATCGCAAGATGCCCGGCTTCCCGCAAGACAGTGAACTGCAAAACATCGTGGATGAACTGCTTGACCTGACAGATTCCACCAAATACAAACTGAGATTCCTGAAATAATGCCACTCGTCAAGAAACAATCAGGCTGGTATTGGGGTTCGCAAGGGCCATTTGACACCAAAGCCAAAGCACTGCAAGTCGCCAGAGCCGCACACGCTTCTGGCTACAAAGCACAGAAAAATGATGTGATTTCCTACAGAATTGACGAAATTGGCTGGAAACCCCCAACAAATTTATTGAAAAAATTTGAGAAGGCTTAGACAATTTTTTTGTATTTTTGCCAGATTTCCGGAAAAGGAAATATTTTGCCTAGCTGGACTAGGCATTTTTTTTCTCTAAATTTTTTTTTCCGAAATGCGTAGTTGGCTTTTGGACTTTTTTGGCCTTATATTGCCGTTTGGTTATATAAGCTGCCGCTAATGTGTGTGAGCACTCACTTCGCATCAGGGTAAACCCCTACTATGTAGGGGAAAACCTGTAAGGGTTAACCCTTGGTTTGTCTGGTTGCAGCACCACAGGCAGACCAGCAGCAGACCACAGACCAGACCATGCCACCACAGCAACCCATACAAGGCCCACAGCAGCCTGTTTTTATGCTGCCTGTAGGGTAGTGGCTTGACACTCTAAAAATGCCTTGTAGACCCTTATATCAAGAAGTGAGCACTCACTTACAAAGCAAAGCCAAAAATTCCCGGTACAAGGCCGGGAATGCTTGGGTTTACCTAGTCAGACCAGACACCAAAAGTCTTTGGCCTGTACTTGTCTAGAGTTGTAATAATCTAAGTCTTCTTTATCAATGGGAAAGACATTTAAAGAACCACAAGAATAAATAGTAGCAACAACATAAAGTTTTATCGGCTGTCCATTATCTTCTAAACAAACCCCTATTGCTCCAATATAAACAGACTCTCTGCCTCTGCCTTGTTTCTTTTCTTGAATGGCTGTGTCTAAATTAGAAAAGTAACTCATTTTGAAATCTCCTCATTAAATGTTGGTGTCCATCCATAGCAGACAATTTTTTCGATGGCTTTGAATTGTCTTGGATTAATCTCTATCAATTTTGTTTTGCCTTGTGGTGTTTTAATTTGCAATTGAATTTTTCCATTCATTGATATCTCATTAACAGGAAAAGGCACGACTCGTAAAAACTCGTGCTCATTATCGGAAAATATGGATTTATATTTTTTAGACATTTTGAAATCTCCTATTAATGCAACTCATAAGACACAGGCACAGCAGACCAGCAGACCCTACAGTCTTTGCATTCTCCACCTTGTGCTGGTGCTTTACAGGCTTCCCCCATTGGGTTTTTAGTATGTACATTAGACACAGTAATATTCTTAATGCCTTGAAGGCTAGAAGGCACTTTTACTGGTTGATCTGGGTACATAGCAGATAACCGAATAATCAGGTTATCGGGAAGACTGACATATTTAGAAATATATTCTTTAATCATTGAATATTCTCTTGTAGGTAACCAGTGCATAGTGTCTGGTGTCTGTGCTGCCACCTGTGCAATTTTCTCTAAGTGCCACAAACCCTGTAGGTCTCCACTGTCGTGCCATCTGAAATAAGCATCAAGCCCGATTAAAGCCACCATTGATGCAACCCAATACTCACTGGTCAGAGAATCTAATCTGGCATGCTGTGCTGGTTGAATGGTATTGGCATACATAGAATAAAAGCCTTTGTCGGCATAGCAAGTGCTGCATATGCTGCCCTTAATCTGTGCCATCTTGAAACCTGTCTTGCATGCCAGTGTGGGCAGTGAATAAGACTTACAAGGCATTTTAGAAGTCTGAGTTAATCCACCATTAATAATGGCAGCTTCTTTTTTAAGCATAATTACTTTTTGCATTTTGTCTTCTCTTGTGTTGATTAATTAATATGTCAGGATGTCAAAATAAGCCAGTGCAAAACCACACAGCACCAAGCCCAAAAGAATCGCTGTCAATATGTCAAAAATTGTTTCTTTCATTTGATTCTCCTTAAATGGTTTCTGAATAAATATCTGACCACTCATCCATAAATGATGTGCAGGTATGGTCTATCACTGTCTCATCATCTTCAAGACCAAAAGCAGACACTAAAGCCCATCCAATAACAGCATCTTTCTGTCTGATTCTTAGCTGTGCTTCTTCTACTGATTCAATGGCATCAATGATGGCCTTGTAACCAGTGCTTCTTTTGACCTGCCATTCTTCACCATCCCACACAGAGACAGTGCAACCCATTGACAAGGCATGCTTGATTAAGTGCTTGTAGGCCTTCATTTCTGTTTCTCCTGTACGTTTTTAGGCTTGGCCTCTAGCGTCATCAATGCTGCTGATAACGTCATCAAAATCGACACCATCAATGGCATCAAATAAATCTGACAGTGCTGTAGAGGCGTTGTCTAAACACTCCACAGCCTGTTCCATTGCTTGACCTCTCTCTGCTTGTTGCAAGCCTTCAGGCAAGTTATCAAAGGCTTCCTGTTCATTGTCTCGCTCTGTATCAATCGTTTCCTTGATGGAGTCAATGTCTGCCTTGGCTTGTTCCATAAGGCTTTTCAGTGCCTCTATCTGGTCAATCACTTGGCCCAAGGTTTTGCGTCTAGTTGCGTTCATAGTGTCTTCTCCTGTTGATGGTTTATTTGGCTGTTGCATAGTTGTGCAGGGTCTTGACATAGTCTTTAAAGGACTTGTGGGACTTTGCGTTTTGATACCAAGCCACCACCACAGTGCCTGACTTCTTGACACCTAAGAAGATGCCCTTGTTGTCCTTAGACCCTGCATAGACCCATTGACCGGGTTGAATGTGCTTATAGAAGGCATCGGGCATGGCCCAGACGTTGAAGGAAGGTTGGTATTTCATAAGTAACTCCAATAAAAGAAAAGATGGGGTATTCATTGCATCACATCACAGGGAAGTTATCAACAAAAAATTCCTCTTATATGTGGCTTTTCTACACAGGCCCATAGAAGCCCATAGAAGCCTGTTTAAGACGTTTTTGGGTTTGTCCATAGCTACCCATCAAAAAAAGTTATCCACACTGCTAGTGCTATGTATCCACAATTTTTAGTCTTATATAAGACTGACAACCTGTGTATAAGTCAGGCCCACATCTTGCAAATCTGTGGATAAGTTTGGCTTTTGTGGATAAGGTGTGGATAATGGCCACATGCCCACATCACCACCTACACAGTGCAGCAAGTACAGATGTAAACAGCCATCCATCAAGGGAAGCTCTCTTTGTGCAGAGCATTCACCACCTAAGACCACCACACAGGACAGGCATCTATTCAATGCCCACTACAAGACAGCAGCATGGGCCAAGCAAAGAGCCATCCAGTTATCTAAACAGCCACTGTGTCAAGCCTGTTTATTAAATAACCAGATAACCCAAGCAGAGCATATTGATCATTTATTCGCATGGTCTGCATTAGGTGAATATGCCTTTAAATCCAACATATTCCAAAGCCTGTGCGAATCCCACCATTCATTTAAAACAGGTCTTGAAGCAAAGGGTATATATAGACATTACACAATTAATGGTGAAAGGGATTATTCATTATCTGATTATCAAGCTGTAGTTACTTCTACCTAGTATCACCACATCATCACCTATCAATGGCTATTATGTAATGCTTGTGTTTGCAATATAGCATCACCAAGCCATGCCATCACTCAAAAAGTAGTACCCATGCCGTACCAAGTGACGGATTTGAAACCTGTCTCTTATACACATCTCCGAGCCCACGAACAGGCAGAAATCTC